>JACLAB010011170.1_pt1 | contig 37614 bp, 22 predicted proteins | sample 8027921 | NCBI WGS metagenome assembly JACLAB01 (sample SAMN15725117, study PRJNA655200) | protist metagenome | isolation source: fluorescence activated cell sorting (FACS) single amplified genomes of... | place: USA: West Boothbay Harbor, Gulf of Maine | collected 2000-07-19 | reverse complement strand
CGGACACCGTGAAACAATCGGCGAAGAAAGCCTCGGACGCGGTCTCCGACACGTTTAGTAAAACGAAAGAGAGCGCGGAAGATTCAAAGGACACCGTCGATGCAGCCGCCGCGGACGCGAAGGAAAAGACGGACGACGCAATCGACGACGCCAAAAAAAGCGCCGAAAAGACAACGGAGGATGTGAAAGTGGCGGCGAAGAAGACGCAAGAAAGCGCCGAAAAGGCAACGGAGGATTCGAAAGAAAACGTCGACGATGCCGTGAACGGCGTAAAGAAAGCGACGGTTTCCGCCGAAGAAGCTGCGGAAGACGCCGCCCACGACGCCAAGGAGAACGTCGAGAAAGCAACGACGACTGATCCGAAACAAGCTGTTGACGATGCCGCGCACGAGGTGAAGAAAGCGACAGTTTCTGCGGAAGAGGCTGCGGAAGATGCCGCCAACGCGAGCAAAGAGAGCGTCGAAGATGCCGTGGAAACGGTGGAAGACGCGGCAAAGAAAGTGGGGTCTCACGGCGGTAACGATAGCGATAGTGATGGTAGCGAAAGTAGTAGCAGCGAAAACACAAGCGACGACGACGTCGTCGTCGAAAAGAGCGTCTCAGTTGAAACGACGACGACGACGAAAGAGGCGAAGGAAGAGAGTAGCGGACCAGTCGCGCAGGCGACTACTCCTACTTCCATCTCTAGCGACGAAACTTCTTCGTCTTCTTCTTCTTCTTCAACTACTACGAGCGCTGCTCCGACGACGACGACGCCGTCGACGACCACTTCGACTCCAACTCCTACGACTCCTACTTCCACCTCCTCCTTTGAAAACGGCGACAAAAGCACCAACCGCGGCGCCACTTCCCTCGCGCAGTGTCCGTCGGCTTCCTCTTCTTCTTTCGAGTTAGAAAAAGAAACAGAAAAAGAAGAAGAAGAACTCACGAGTCGAATCGGCCAAGCAAAAACGACACCACGAGCTTCGTCTTACCGAAGAGGGTTCCACCACATCGGCAATGGTGAAAACGGCGTCGCGACGCCGCCTCGCTCTTGGGCGGTGTAATATTATTTGTTAGCGCTTGTACACAACGAAAAATTTACCCATATGACTCTACAATGAAAACACCTTTACTCAGTGATAAAGAAACAAACAACTCTCCAACGCATCGAAATCAATCAGAATATCAATCCATCGCACATAGGAGCAGTACCTTGGATTGCAAGGCAGACGAGACTTCCTCGCGCGTATATTACGTATAAAAACCAGACTACTGCAATTAATTGTGCGAAAAAATCTGCCTTTTTTTCACGAAAAAAAGTAAAACAAAAATTCTCTTTTGGGACGCGTCTCTCGAAGGAAACGCATCACATTAAAAGTCACACGTATCGCGCGTAGTACACATACCTATCGTCCTATTTTTGTCACTTTTTCATCATGTCGACGAAAAGGAACGCGGGTTTACACCCAGAATCGCTCTCGTTGTTGCGTTCCATCGAGAACGACAACATGAACAGAAGAAACTCTACTCCAGATCGAGCGGGGAAAACCACCGGAGGCACGACGCTTGTCAAGCTTTTCGGCGGCTTCGGGGTCGCGTCGCTCGCGATCGCCAGTTACGTTTCCGGGTACAAGAGCACGTCCAGAGAGTTACTCTCTCTCGGTGAGAATAAAAGTGCGAAGAATAAGGTGGTGTTGCACACCGGGTGTTCGCCAGTCGCGCAGGTACGTTTCCGAGATTTGATTGCACAACGCCGCGGCCTCTCTTTGAGTTTGAGACTGAAAATTTTGTCCTCCTATTATTAACTTCTCTCACTCTCTCTTACTCTCTAAACATTAAACAGTTACTGGTGGACACGTTCGAAGTGGAAGACTTGGCGGATTGGGGCGAAGTCGTCGGCGCTCGTGTCTCCATCCACGGGTTAACCGGCCACACGATGACGCACGGCGGGTGCGGTCGGTACGAGATCGAACAAGACGAAGACGTGCAGTTTCACCACGACGGGCCGTTTGAATTTACGTTGTTCGCGAACAATCCAGCGGATGAAGTTTCGGTGAAGGAAAGAAACGCGAACGTGACCATGCACATGACGGAGTGCACGAAAGAGTTTTCGTACGACGGGCAAAAGGTCATGCAGAGAGTGTTCGATCGAGACGGGGACAGACACTTTGTGTTTGGGTCGTGCGATCATCACTGCCCGGGATTTTACGAAGACGTGTTGACGCACTACGGGACGGCGTGTCCGGTGGATGAGAAGAGCGCTGAAACGGTTTTACCAGCGAATTCGACCGAAGGGTCAGATGCGGGGAAGTGTTCCCCGGGGTCGTTTACGAACACCAACGGCGAGTGCGAGGAGTGCCCGATTGGAACGTACACCGACGAGAGAGGGTCGACGACGTGTAAGAGATGCCAACCGGGGCAGTTTAACCCGTTCCCGGAGGCGCAAGGGTGCATGGCGTGCCCGGATGGGTACTTCCAACCGAACTGGGGGCAACAGTATTGCGTCGCCTGCGACGGCGACGCCGCTTTGGGGAAGAAAGAGTTTGCTTTGCAAGGCGCCTCGAAGAGAAAGTTGTTGGGCGGCTGGTGGGGCCCCGCAGAAGATGAGGACAGCGACGACGCGGAAGACGTGGAAATGAACCACGAGCAGTATCACAAAATCGGCGCGACGTCGTTGGATCAGTGCGGTGCGCCGGCGGTGCAACAAAGTGCCGACGAGTACGAGAAAACGCAAGAGCATGAAAACGACCCGACCTTTGACGCGACGCCGGGAAGCTCGAACGAACCCGTCAACGACGGTCCGAACGGACCGGCGGCGACGCCGGTGTTGACTGGGAGAACCGATAAGCTTGGTCACTGCGTGTGCCCAGGTACGAAACCGAAACCGAAGCCTGTCGATGCCTCCGGATCATCTCCTTCGCCGACCTCGTCGTCTTCTTCGTCTGAAGTTGAAGTGAACCCGGTGACGCACGTCGTCGCGGGCCAACCGTGCGGACCGTGCGCACCTGTGGTCACACCAACACCGGTGACGACGACGCCGACGACGACGGTTGAAGAAGAGAAGAAAGATGAAGAGAAAGAAGATGCGTCTACCGATGTCAATTCTTCGCCGATTGAAGATTCCACGGCGACTACGAACACGAACGACGACGGCGATTCGGCGGCTCCGGAGGTGCAAGATGAAACGAACCAAGAACCGATTGAAACTTCCGCGGCGTCGGAGGAAGAGCCAACACCTACTCCGGAAGGTCCAGTGACGACTGGTCCGGCCTCTCAAGGTCCTGGCCCGGAAGTAGATGGGAACAACAACAACAATAACAGCGATGCACCGCCGCAAGAACAAGAAGAAGAAGAACAAAACGATACGACAACTGACATCACGACGCAAGAAGAGAACGACGATGATGAGCAAACTCCGCCGCACCAACCCAATGCTGAACAACCTACGTCGGCGACCATTACCTCCGCCTCCACTTCCGCCGCGGACGCCGCGAACACGACGCTCCCGGCGGTGGACACTCTCTCGAGCGGCGAAACCGTCTTGGAACAAGAAACGAAAACCAGCACTGGTTCCATCATCAACGTCGAAACTCAATACACCGCCGACGGTGAAATGATCAAAGTTACTACGGTTACCAACCCGTCCGGCGCGTCGGCGACGACCGTCATGCACGTCGAAAACGCCACCCTCCCGTTGGCCACGTGCGACGAGATTGAACACGGCGAGTTCGGCGTCGGCTACCGAGGATGCCAAGACAAAACCAGAGACGGTCAGCAGTGCATCGACTGGAAAGACCAGTACATCGCAGATGGCGAAAAACCGTACACGCACAGCAACTATCCTCTCGGCATCGAAGAAAACCCGGGGAACATGTGCAGAAATCCCGCGGACGACAAGAGCGGCATCTGGTGCTTCACCGGTACCGACGGCAGCTGGCAAGTCTGCTCGCCGCTCATGCAAGCCGAGGCGGATTAATTTATTACTATATTACTACCATACTATTCCTAGCTTACTTATTATTTAATAAGACGACATACTACTATACATGTGTATAAAATTCTTTCTTTTTCGTCGTTCTCTCCTTGAAACGAAAAGACGTTTTTTTTGCTTTATCCATCCCAAAAGGATTTCGTCATTATATCTACTTTATTACAAACAAGACGCAAAGTAAAGAGACTATTAATCGATAATACAGTAGTGAGCCAATACTACTAAGAATGAGAGCGACGATTAGTTCTTCCTCTGTTCCTTCTTCGTCGTCGTCGTCCTCATCCGCTCGTTTTGGATGCTCTTCATCATCATCTTCCAAAACGAAACGACAGACGACAAAAGCGACGATGAGTTTGACGATGTTTACTAGAAGACATAACAGAAGAAATACAACAACAGATACTACTATTACGAATAAAGCAATTCAAGACCCGTCCATCGAGACGACCGGTCGTCTCAACGAAACGCTCGAGGTTGAAGACACCGCGTCCGCAATATTTCCAAAAATCGGCATGCACCCAGACCGAGAGCACTTGGTGGAGAAAGAGGGAAATTTTTCGTGGACGAAACAGTGGTACCCGGTCGCGGTGGCAGACATGATCGACCCATTAAAACCACACCCGGTGACGTTGCTAGGGACCGATTTGGTCGTGTGGTACGACTCAGTCGGCGAGAAATGGAACGTGTTTGAAGATAAGTGTCCGCACAGGTTGGCGCCGCTGAGCGAAGGGAGAGTCGAACCGGACGGATCGCTGTTGTGCGCCTACCACGCGTGGCGGTTTGACGGGGAAGGTAAGTGCACCGCGATGCCGCAGGCGAATAACCAGAGAGAAGAGGAACGGATTAAAGGGAACCCGCTGTCGTGTGCGAGCAGCCGACCGACCATGGAGGAGCAAGGTTTGATTTGGTGTTGGGGCGAAAGCAGTTCAGGTTCCGACGAGACGGTGAAAACGGAAGCGATGATGACGCCGGCGCCGGTGATTCCAGAGATGAAAGGGGTGACAAAAAGCGGCGAAGCGCCTGGTGGCGCCTATAGGAACCACTGGCAAATGCGCGATTTGCCGTACGGGTGGTGCGCATTCTTTGAAAACGCGATTGACCCGGCGCACGCGGTTGTTTCGCACCACACGTTAGTCGGCGATCGGTACAAAGATCCCGCCGGATTCGCGTGCGTCGTAGAACGACCGACGACGGATAACGCCGGGTTTCGATGCGCGATGGATCCGGCAGTGCCACCTTTTAATACCATTGGACAGTACGACGGTGAGGCGAGTTACGATTTTCAACCGCCGTGTTTGTTAAAAATCGATTGGCGACACGAGGAGTGTCGATTTTTGACCAGTCACTATTGCGTCCCGACGAAACCGGGATGGTGTCGACACTTGGTCGCGACCGTCTGTCAACGAAACGAGTTTAAAGAAGATATTCAGGTTCGAAAACACCGATGGTTTAAACTGAATTTGTTCACGTTGACTTCTCCCGCGTGGATGACGCACGTTTTAGGCCCGACGTTTTTACACCAAGACATGGTTTTACTCCATCAGCAAGAGAAAATTGTGATGAAGAAGCACATGGAAGAGTCTCCGGACGCGGATATGGGCGAAAAATGGAAAGATCAGGTGTTCATATCAACCGGAGCGGATAAGATGACGGTGATGTTTTACAAATGGTTTCGTAAAAACGGTCCGATTCCGTGGAAACCCGGGAACGATAAGATGCCGGAAATTGAAAAAGACGAATCGAAACTGTTCGACACATGGGAGATGCACACGAAGTATTGCACGCACTGTAAAGGAGCGATGCGAAATACAGAAATTTTAACCTACGCGAGCTTAGCCGTCGCGTTTGGGTATTTCTTGAGCATTTTAGCCAGCGTCGATTACGCCACAGCTTTACTCGCTGCAGCTGATGAAGAGTATTCGTTGGTGGGCGTGTTGCGACGATTACCAACAAACTCGATATATTCCGACATGTTTTCTTGCTTTTCCTTCTTAGCCACGGCGTATAGCTTGGACGCGTTTAAGTCGCTTTTCAAAACGTACAAGTTTTCTCACAGCGAGGACGACATCATGGCGGAAGGAACGGCGAAGATTGGATTAGCGAACGATGGCCCGAGTTTATACATTGATTTGGTCGATACCACGCTCTTCGGCGGCTTGAGCAAGGACAACAAGTTGAAGGAGCACTCGCGCGGATGTGAATGTTCGAATTGCGACACGAAGAATTTCGAAGGCATACGGTCGGTCGTCATGGCAAACAGAGTTCGAAAGAGGATGGCGGCGAGAGAGGACGAGGAAGGGAAACCGTGGGAACGACGTTCTTAATATAGTACATTGTTATATAACTTTGACTTTTAAAATTCAATCATCATCGGTAAAACCACTCTCCACCTCTTTCACAATCTCGTTCAAATACGGCGTCGCTTGCCAGCACGTGTACCCGCTCGCGCCGACGAAAATCAACGCGCACAAGAAACCAGGCAAACCAATCACCGCGAATACGAGCGAAAAGAACACCGAGGTGACAATCATGAGAGCGTATCCGATGCCCACCGCGGATTCGCCAGACTCTTTGGCTAAACCGAGAAGAGGGGCTAACCATCCAGGCGCGGCGATGGAGGAATCTGGAGGTTTCACGAGGTCTTTGACGAAATCCGGAACCTCGAAACCTTCGTCTTTCGCTTTGATTGTTGTGTTGATGTTTCTTTTTCTTTGATTGGAATTGTTGGTGACTCGAATCATCTTTTTGGACGATGATGATGCGATCGAATTGCGAGCGGAATAAATAGACGAAGAACTTCTTCTTCTTCTCGAATTTTGCGCCGCCGAAGCGACAACAACAACGGAGGATACAGATGAAATCGCGTGCATTGTATTCAGGAGTCTTGCTTCTTGTTGAAGAGCGTCGTCGTCGTCGTTTTTAAACGTGTCGTGTGCAGTTCCAAATAATGGAGAAAGATATCGAAACAGATATCGAGTTGGTGGATTTTCATTGGCCGGACAAAAAAAAATCAAGACACACTAAACACAAATGATTTCATAATTGTTATTTTTGACCCTGTTTAGCTGGCTGGGGGTGTAGCTCACATGTAAGGATTCATAAACAACATACTCTCTCAACGACAGAAACTAATCTACCGCGATTTCTAGGGTAGAGCGGTCGATTCGCATTCGACAGGTACGGAGATCGATACTGTAAGTAAACCATATACGTGGCGAAAACAAATGGCTAATTTCATATCTTCAGTCGCACCTCCATACGAGACAATGATTGTCCATTTTTTTTGCACATCAAACATGCATGAAATCCATCAAACATTTCCTCATCAAAATGAAACCGAGAGATACACATAAACGCGACGGAAAGTACAAAACGAGGTGAATGCATCGACAATTGACCCAAATCATTGGAACGAACCAAAGATATTACGCGTAGCTCGAGATATAGATATCATAGCTGCCGTTTTTTAAAACTAAAAAAAAAACAGAATTTTACATTATTAATTCTAATTTCGGGATGGAAGAAAAAGAAAATTTTAATATCGGTCGTGATCGGTCGTATCCCAATCCGTCGTGGTCACCTCCGTCTCGTAATCTTTATCGTGCATCGTCGTAACCGTTGCTCCTTCTCTTCTAACCACATTTCCTTCCGAAGATCGCGAAATGCTTCGAATAAAGTCTCGAATCATCCTCGGCCACTGCTCGGTATCCTCCAATGTCTTCGCCACGTGCATTTCGCAGTGTGGAATTAGTTTTTTCAACTCCTCCGCGCTCTTCACTGGGTGCGTCTTATCGCCGCAATCCCACGCCAAGAGCAAACACGGCACTTTCGCCACGACGTTGGAAATCTCCTCCGGCGGAGGTAAATTGGATTGCGCCGCGCCGACAGAAACCGCCACGTACGACTCGTCTCGCATGCCAAATTCTACCGTCGCTCTCGGCACGTACACCTCCTCCGGCTCACCGTCGAAAATCGGTCTCGGCTTTCTCAATCTTGGCGGCGGCGGCGGTCCTTCCAACGCCTTCTTCTTTAAATTTTTCTCTCGTTTTTTCCTCTGTTCGTAAATCGTCGGCGGTATGACCAACACCATGCCGTCGGGAAAGACGTCCCCGCGTTGCACGGCGGCGTGCAGCACCACCGCCGCACCCATAGACGCGCCACCTAAAATTAACTTTTGTTTCTTTTCCTTCCCCGTTTTCTTACTAATCCTCGTTTGTTGTTTCAAATTGGCCACTTTTAACATATCCGCCGCCATGTTCTCCCACTTCGCCTGCGAGCTCGTCTCCGCCGGCGACGAATACCCGTGCCCTCTCGCGTTATACCGCACAATCCTCACCTTCTCATCCTTTAAGTTTTCTAAATTTTCTAAACCTACCTCCTCCTCCTCCTCGCTCGCGCTTCCGTCGCTCCCGTCCTCGTCGCACGTCGTCGTCGCCGTCCCGTTCCCGGCGGAAGACGCGTCCCCTCTCTCGCTCACGTCCCAAAAGTTCCACAGCGACTCCTTATCCTCGTTCGTCATGGACGACCCTAACCCGTGTCCCCAGACGACTTGCACCGGCGCGTCTTCGTCTCCGTACACCTTCGCCTCGAGCGCGACGCCTTCCGCTATGCGCAGCTCGGAGATGTCCTCGTGCAAAGGTGCCCAGTGCTCTTCTTTCGTATTCGTAGTGGTCGTATTCTCTTCCTCTTGCATCAGAATGTTGTGTTCCTCTTCCTCTCGCGTCGTCTCGTGTTGCTCGTGGTTCTCGTTCGAAAGTCGCGAGAGTCCCGCGTTCGTTTGAATCGTCATCTTCTTCTTCCTCTCAATGAACTTTTCCCCGCGAAAATGGTGAAGACACGACGAAGATCTCGATGTCGCCGCCGAAAACGCCGCCGTACCACCAAAGCGAGAAATGGCGAGAAAACCACCAAACGACGGAATAACGGTACGAATACGAATCGTTCCTGCTTTTAGTAGTCTCAGTCTCTTTGTGAGTGCTGCGTTATTCGTGTTCAAAGTCGCGCGTTGTTTTTATGAGGACGTTTTTCTCTCAAAGTCTTTTCGAGGAAAACTCTCTTGAGTTTGTAAGCACGATAAGAAGAAAGAAATACGCAGAGAGGCGACGGTAAATGTTCATTAAACGACTACGGAAACGCACGCGGCAGCCACGCGAAAAGTTCTCGAGGAAGACGCTAACGCCGCTTTTTGTAACGCTCTTCTGTTGTTGCCGCTGCTTTTCATCGTCGTCGCGAAGGAGGAAAAGGATCTTCGCGGGACGGTTGGCGTCGATAAGACTTTGTTGGATTTTCGCGCTTTATTCGACGAGGACGTGGATGTAGATGCGACGATGCCGCACTTCTCGATGAACACGTCGTAAGTAGGCGCGCCCGATTGCGACCCGACGGATTCTAACGCTTTCACCACGGAGTATCCCTCGACGACTTGTCCGAAGACGGTGTGTTTCCCGTTCAGAAACGGCGTCGCCACCGTGCACAAGAAAAATTGCGATCCGTTCGTGTTCGGTCCCGCGTTCGCCATGCTTAAAATCCCCGGCCCGTTGTGCGGTAACTCAAAGTTCTCGTCTGGGAAGTTTTTCCCGTAGATGGATTTCCCTCCCGTGCCGTTATCGTTGGTAAAATCGCCGCCTTGGCACATAAAGTTCGGTATCACTCGATGGAATCGACTTCCGCTGTACCCGAACCCTTTCTCGCCGGTGCATAACTGCTTAAAATTCTCCGCGGTTTTCGGGCACGAATCTTCTTTCAACTCGATGACGACGCGGCCTAACCGTTCGAATTGGCGATCGTTGGAGAGTTTTAAGTCGAAGTATACTTTCGTGTTTTTCTGTTTGAATGGTAACGAGTAGTATTTATGTCGTTATTGCGTTCGCGTAAACATAGATACAAAATGGATAAAACAAAACGGGATCGATGTGACGCAACATTACGTATATATATAATACTCATTAAACATACCTCGTTCACGGGTAAAGGAATCGCATACGGCACAGAATTTCCTTTCGCGAGCGCGACGACGTCTTCCACGGAAGGCCCGGAGCCAGGCATGGACATTGCGCCACCCATATTGAGTTTGAGTTTGTGTACACTTGAGATACGTTTTTCTTCACAAAGAAAAGTGAAGATATTTTCCCTAAAGTCAAAAGAAACATGAGCGGCAAAGGAGGCGCAAAGAAGAAGAAGAAGAACAACAAAGATGATTCATCGCTTTCGTCTTCTGAATCCTCGAACGACAGAGCGAAAGAAAAGCTCGCACAAACCCTCAAGAACGCATCGAACGTGAAGTCGCAGAAGCAAATGTTTTTGGATTTGATTCTGAGCAAAGATTTCGAGTTCGTCTTGGACGATATCTTCGAAACCTGCGCGGGGATCAGCGAACGGAACGTCGGCGGAAACGAGTCGGAAAAGCTCGACAGCGCGGAATTGAAAGTCGCCATCAAAGCTATATATGCGAAATTGGAAGATATGGCTGGAAAGGACATGAAACTGCCCAAGATTAAAGAACCAATAGACGATATTTTGCGCAGTTACGACGAGAACAACGACGGATATTTAGATAAGCGCGAGTTTCAAGGATTCGCGCGGACGTATTTTTCGCGAATGGAATGGCCGCTGTGGAAAACAGCCGCGAAAGGTGCAGCGAAAGGCGTCGGGTTTCATATGGGTGTTCAATTTATCGTCGCGCCAATCGTGGCTTTGTGTTCGCCGCTGATCTTCGCGTTCGTGCAACGCGAGATGAAAAAAATCACTGGGGAACAAATCGAAAACGTCAAGGATGAATTCTCGAAAAGGTTTCACGCTTTAAACGTGTTCGGGAAAGACGCGGACGGGGATGGGATCAACGACGACGTCGAACGCATCGAACGGAAACAGAAATGGCAAAAGCGGATGAAAAAATCGAGGGAGGTGGTCGCGACGACCGCCGTCGCCTCCGCCGCCGCGTGCGCGGGATTGCTGTAAGAAAAATAATACTCTAATGCTCGACTGACGACGACGAGCCTGCATGTCGTTTTACTCTGCCGCGAAAAGTAGCAGTAAAAACACTACCCTTCGTTTTAATACTAATATGAATAACTGCTGTTAAGTACTATCAAAACGCAAAGAAACATGTGACATGTAACATTCGCGTATTTTTGTTTCTAAATGCGTCAAAACAAAGAGAGAGAGAGAAAGAGCGATTGCTTGTTCACAAAACACATGTCGACGAAGGAAGAACTCGTCGAAGAACAACTTCAATTGCAGCGAAAGAAAGACGTGTTCTACGAAACGAATTCATCGTCCTGCCCGAACGGGAAGTGCACGAACAAAGCGTGTGGTTTTTACGGATGCGTGTGCGGGGAAAAGTGTTCGTGCAATCGAATCGTAAACGAGGACGAAGAAGTCGTCACGTGCGATCCGTGTAAAGACGCGAACGCGAAGAAGAAACAAAAGGAAATCGCGTAATCGCGCAACAGATTTAATGATTTCGCTTCAAGTGAAGCGAAATAAAGACCGGTTTGAATTTGACGTCGATGCAAACGCAACGGTGGACGATGTGTTTTCTTCGATTGAGGAAAAGACAAACGCGTTGAAACGAACGATGAAATTGATCGTCAATGGGAAGACGCTCACCGCTTTTGACGACGGGAAGAAGATATTCGCAGAGGTGGTGAAGAAGAAAGGGAGTAAAGTCACGGCGATGCTGCTCGATGGGGCGCCGCTGGTAGGAGGAGGGGGATCGACTTCGACAGGCGCCGCGATGGCGAGTTCCGTCGCCGAGAAGCGGAGAAGAGAAGCAAAGGAGAAAATGATGGCGCAGAAAGACGAGAGGGCGAAAGAAAGGAAGAGTAAAGGTGTGGAAAGTAGTTATAACGCAAATAATAAATCTTCCAACTGGGAGAAAACGGGCATTTGTTCCTCGCAAAATTCTGGATTAGAAGCGTTGCCGACAGCCGCTTTGGAAGCTTTTCGTGAAAGCGCCAAAGTGAAAGTGTTCGATTTTAGTTTGAATGCAATCGCACTCGTGCCAAACTCAATCATCACGTTGCCGGCGTTGCAAAATGTTACGCGCGTCTCTCTTTGCAACAATGCCATCGAGAGCGCGGGTATAGATTTCAAAGTTCTCTTCGAAAACTTGAGGTTTTTGAAGTATTTGGACTTGAGCAACAACAACTTGATCGGCGCGATGGATGTCGTCAACAGTCTCCCTTCAGAAGACGAAGATAAAGAAAAAAGCAAGAGGCCTCCGTTACAGTTGAAGATCTCGAACAATAAGATAACGTCGTTCCCTTCGAGCTTTTTCAAATCGTGTCCTCCTTTAGAACGCTTCGACGCGAGTGGGAACCAAATTAGCGAATCTATCGAACACTACTTCGTCGGCAGCGAGACGACGCTCGCGCATATAAATCTGGCGAACAATTTTCGCATAAACGCGATTCCAAACGCGTTTAGAAACATGAAAAGTTTACAATCGCTCATTTTAGATGGGAATAAGATAGATAAAAAAGGCATACCTGCCGTAGTTTTACGCGAGTGCGACCGGCTCTCGGAACTGTCTTTGAAACAAAATCAAGTCACCATCGAAGAGCTGCGTGAATTAGATGGATGGGACGCGTATAACGAAAGACGAGTGTCTCGAGCGGACAAGATTCTCGACGCGAAAACAATGCTAGGCGACGCCTCGTTCCGCGAAGGTGCGGATGCGGAGAGATACACGAGAGACTTTTAGTAGTATTTAGTCATAGAATAAAATAGTTTCTTAAGTGTGTAATAGTAGTTTACAAGAAAATTGTTTCTAGCTTTTAGCGAGCGGCGACGTTGCCGCCTTCCGCCATCGCCTCTTCTTCTTCCTCCTCGAACATGTCTTCATCTTCATCGTCCTCGTCCATGGAAGAAGAAACAGAAGCTTCACCTGATAACAAACCCATTTTCGCCGCGATCGCTTCTCGCGTCAATCGAACAATCTCTTCGTATAAACCCTCCTTCTCTTTCGCGGCGAGTAAACTCTTCTCGCGACCTTGGCCCAACTGTTCGCCTTTGAAGGAATACCACGAGCCTTTCTTTTCAATGACGCCGGTGGATTCCGCGACGTCAAAAACGCACCCTTCGCTGGAAATACCTCTGCCAAACATCATGTCAAACTCGGCTACTTTATACGGCGGCGCGACTTTATTCTTGGCCACTTTTACTTTCACTCTCGTCCCGAGATCGTCCTCGCCGGCTTTGCCTTTGATGACTTCTTTTCTTCGAATGTCCAAACGCACCGAGGAGTAATATTTCAACGCGTTACCACCCGTGGTGACTTCCGGATTCCCGTAAATCACCCCAACTTTCGATCTGAGTTGATTCAAAAATAAAATCGTCGTGTTCGCTTTCGCCGCGTTTACGTTAATCTTCCTCAACGCTTGCGACATCAACCTCGCGTGCGCGCCGACTTGGACCATACCAATCTCGCCTTCGATTTCCGATCTCGGCACCAAAGCGGCGACAGAATCCACGCAAATCAAATCCACCGCGGCTGATCTGACCAACGTATCAACAACCTCCAACGCCATTTCCCCAGTTTCCGGTTGACAGACGACCAAATCGTCCACGTTCAACCCCAACCTCTTGGCGTAGTCCGGATCAAACGCGTGCTCGGCGTCGATCAACGCCACCGTGCCGCCCAACTTTTGCATCTCCGCCATCGCGTGCATGGCTAACGTCGTCTTCCCAGAGGACTCTGGACCGTAAATTTCCACGATTCTGCCTCTCGGTAGTCCGCCTCCTAAGGCCATGTCTAACGTCATCGCCCCCGAGGGAAACGTCGCCACTTTCGCCTGTCCGGCGGAGCCGAGCTTCATGATGGACCCTTTCCCGAACGTGGAGTCGATTTCGCCCAGTACGCGTTCCAACGCTTTTTTCTGTAAGAGTTGTTTATTGAAAAGACAAATAAAAGATGTAATAACGCATGTCAGCGTTCGTTTGGTATGCTCATAAACTCTCTCTCTCCCTCTCGAAGCGCTCGAATACATCACAGAAGGAATAGAAAGAATCGCGCTTTGGGGAAAAATATCTCGCAGAAGAGATCGTCTCGATTTGAAAACACGCGCGACATCGATGCATCATCATCGAGAGAGACATCCTGCTCAAAGCGCTCTTAAGAGCGTACCTTAGCTTGCGCGTTTTCTGGATCTAAACCCATGTTCGGTTCGCGCTCGGGAAGTTGTCCCTTCGGCGCTTTTCTCGCCCCGAACGCGAACGTTCGAACTTGCTCGCCTCTCACTCGTTGATCTTGTTTGTTGTTGTCACCGGCACTGGTGCGTCGAATCGACGGGGGTGCAGGCACCGCCGCGCGAGATAAAGACATCATCGTTCTCGTGCTCTTTCGAAAAGTCGAGGCAGCAGTCGCGTGCGTGTAAGTGCGAAACAGAGGGAACGAGGTGAAACGCTTCGTGATGGGACTGCTCTTTGTTGTTCGAAGGAAAATCGACATTCGACGAAAAGTGAGGATGATTTTTTGAATTTTGGCGGGAATTTACTTGAATAAGCAGTCAATAGTTTTAACAACAACAAGAACAACGCGCAATCAAATACGCCTAAATGTACAACACAAGGAAGGGTTTGATGAAATAAATAAGTTATACGTATATTTAAAAGTCAATGCGTGAATCTGCGTTCGCTACTCACGTCTCGTTCTCCTGGAGTTGCGCGAGTCTGTTTCTTCTTTCCATTAATTCGATTTGAAGATTTATCGTCTGGAGCTCCTGCCGCCCCAGTTCGTTTAGCATACGTTGACGTTTAATGTTGTGTTCCAAATCTCCGTCGTCTTCGTCATCAGCCTCTGACCTACTCCTTGTCGTCGTTATCGTCACGATTCTTGTATCTTCATCTTCTTCTTCTTCATCTTCATCTTCATCACAATCGGATCTTGGTAACGAGCTCGGCGGCTCCGTCGTCTGTGGAGTATGAACCGAACTGTTGAAATAATCATGCGAGCATTTCACACACGAGCTCTTGTGCGCCGGACTCTCCTCTGAGTTGTCGTGTCCAGTATCTCTACAAAAATTGTCCGGGGTACACTTAGGACACATAGCTTTAGATATCGTACCATCGCTCGAGTTGCCGTGTGCCGGGAGAAAACAGAAGTTTAGTGGAGAACATTTGGGACAAGCTTCGGGACCTCCGGATTTTGGGCATTCGGGGCATGGGTCCTTTGGTGGTGCATATTTCTTCTTTCCTCCAAGTCCAACTCCTCCTGGAGCTCCGTCTGGAGTACCGATCGAACTGTTTCTCCTTTGCGACCACGGCACGAATACGTTTGTATCGAAGTCTCTGGCGACTTGTTCTCTCACAAGAAAGCAGCACTCGAGCGAATACTGCCTCTTATTATTACACGCCTTGCACTTCCAGTTCGCGTCGGGTTCTTCGTTAAGAAGTTCATCCCCCGCTCGCTTTCCCATTCGATCATATTTCACGGAAAGGAACTCAGAGAAGCATCCATTTTCATTTTTGTCCTTAATCGGTTCGTAATACTGACGCAAAATCTTGTTCGCGGCCTTTTCCTTCTTGTTCATCTTCAAAAAGTATTGCCACCACTTGTGCGTATTCGGAGGGTACTTATTTGGGTCACGAAGATGGTCGTAAAAATCGAGCGCATCCTGAGGCGCCTTGATTTTAGACGGGTTCAAGTTTTCTATTTGTAAACCGGCTGCCGATCGACATCTTGAGAGTGCCACGTAAACTTGCGCAGGAGCGAATACATTCGAAGCATCTACGGAACAAGAGTCCAACGACATACCTTGCGACTTGTGTACCGTAATCGCAAACGCCAATTTTATTGGAATTTGAAGACGAACGTTTTTCCCCAAACCCGAGGTATCAAACGAGAATTCCATCGGGAGTATCGGTATCGCTTCCTCGAAACCGTTGAATAAAACATACGGAATCTTTTTTTTCTCCTGGGCAGCGCGCTTGACCCAGTCGAGCTGCCTGTTAAGTAAATCGATATCTCGTTTATTGGTATCCTTTTTCTCTTTTTCGAGCTTTTCCACGTGCGACTTCATCGCCTCTTCATCAGGAATATCAAATTTTATAATCTTGCCGCGAGAACCATTTGCCAAACGTCGTGGCTCACCATCACTAGCAGTAGTTCCTGGGACAGAAGTGTTTAATAACATCATCACTTCACAGTCAACTTTGAGCTCGACGATTTCTTCCGCTCGAATTTCTTTTAAATGCCTCCAGTTGCCTTTCAAACTCTTACAATAGTCGTTGTATCGATTGTCGCTGATATCAACACACGGCTCTTCGCTGTCAATCGCTTTATAAATCTGCGCTTCAGTCTCGAGCTCGTTTAGTTTCAGAGTATTGAAATCGTTCACATCTTTATTCTTGGAAAAGAGCTTCATTTCAAATTGTTGGATATCGTCACTTCCGATATTTCTCTGCGACTCAACGTATTCAACTATTTCACTTCCAGCTCGTTGTTCACCTCTTCGCACGCGAGACAACAAATTTGCAAATATCTCGTCCTCCTGCCGAAACACTTTCTTTAGCTCGCAAAACGTGAACTCCAACATGTCCCACGTGAACGATTGAAAACACAATCCTCGATCTAACATCATCGCCGGACACACCGCTTTCAAACGCGAATTACAACGTAACTTTGGGATTGGCTGAAGTTGGAGAAAATCGCCGAATACGACCACTTGCAGCCCACCAAACGGCTTTGTCGTGTCCTCGCGTATGATTCCAAAATGTTCGCTCAATCGATCGAACATTTCTCCACTCAACATTGAAATCTCGTCGATAAACAGCACGTCGTACGCTTGTATAACTTCTCTTCGGGTCTCGTTGGCCTTTCCCTTGAGGCCGAGAAAGTGTATATTCTCGACAACTCCACACCCAGCGAGGCTATGAATAGTCACACCGTCGATCGATTCGCTCGCAATTCCAGTCGTCGCGCACACCGCGACATTTTTCTTCTGCTCTTCCCGTAACTTTTGCACCGCGGTTTTCAAAAGCACCGTCTTCCCCGTACCTCCTGGGCCGTACACGTAGCAGTTCTTGCCATCGAGAATGTTTGAAATCGCGACGGATTGATCGTCCGAAAGCGTCGTCTCGTCGGGTAAAATCTCTTCCAGCAAAGACAAATGGAGGAATTGCTCGGTGAGCGCTTCCGGAGCCTCGATCGTCGTCATCGTAATACGCGTGTGTTGTATGCTTCGAGTTGAAACGAGAGGAGCGAGGGCGAGGAAAAACGAGCGCGCTCGTTTTAATTATGTGGAGATTTTGAATAAATTTTAAATAGCTGCCGATCTGCTGATTGCTTTGAAATCGGCAATTTGAGCACCCACGGTGTTGTTGTTGATGATGATGATAGTAGTAGGAGCAGTAGGAGTGATAGTCATAGTAAAAGGAGTAAAATGAGTAGTGGTAGAAACAAAGGATGTGAATACAACAACAAGAACACTAAAAGCAGTGGTGATATGACGAAAAGAAGAAAGCGAGCGCTCTTGGCGAAAAACTCTTTTTGTCGCTTTTCTCTCTTTCTTCGTCTTCGTCTTTGTCTTCTTCATCGAGATCTTTTTATTACGGTTTGTAATACGTCGTGTTGACGAACGGCATCTTCTTCACGACTGCTTTCGTCTTTTTGCCTCTGGTTTCGACTTGCACTTCAGTGCCGGCTTTGGCCAACGCTTTCGGGACGTAACCCATGGCGATGTTCTTCCCCAACACCGGGGAAAAGCCGCCGCTGGAAATCTCGCCGACTTCCTTGCCGTCCATGTCTAAGATTTTGGAGTGTTGTCTCGCCGGCGCGCCTTTTTCCAAGAACTCAAACCCGACTCTTCTTTGCGGGACACCCTCTTCAATTTGCTTGCGGATTCTTTCGCCACCCGGAAAGGAAAACGTGTCTCTTCTCGCTTTACCGATGGTCCACGTCAAACCGGCTTCCGGCGGCGTCGTCTCTTCGCTCAAATCGTTGCCGTACAAGCACAAACCGGCTTCCAAACGCAAAGAATCTCTGGCGCCTAAACCACACAAACGAACGTTTGCGTCGCCAACCAAGTCTTCGACCAATTTCAACGTTCCCGGGACCGGGACGGAGATTTCAAAACCATCCTCGCCGGTGTAACCGGTTCTCGTCACCCAGCACGGTTGTCCGGACACCGTCATCTCTTTGAACATGCCAAAGTACAACTTGCTCAAATCCGCGTCGGTGAGCTTTTGCAACGTTTCCATCGCCTTCGGTCCTTGCAACGCGAACAAACTTCTGTCCGAGTGCTCGATGAATTTGCAATCGCCATCGAATTTCGCCAAGTGTTTGTTGATGTGCGCCTTGTCTTTATCCGCGCACCCGGCGTTCAAGACGACGTAAATCCACTCGTCGTTCACTTTCGTGACCACGGTATCGTCGATGATCCCACCGTCGTCGTTGGTCACCACGGATAAGGTCCCAGTCCCGTCGGCCAAACCTTTAACGTCCGCGACCGTAATCGATTCCACAAACTTCACCGCGTCCTTCCCTTTAAACGACGACCCGAGCATGTGGGACACGTCAAACAAACTCGCTTTCGTTCGGCAGTGTTGCGTCGCTTCCATGATGGAATCCTTGTACTGAATCGGCATCGAAAACCCGGCAAACTCGACCATTTTACCTCCGTGTTTCACGTGAAAATCATAGAGAACGGTCTTTTTCAAGTTCGAGTCGTCCGCGTAGTGTCTCTTTTGTTGCGAGCCGACGAGTGGATGATTACTCGTTCGTCCAATCGTCCCGACGATGCTTGAACTGCTTTCTAAAGAAGCAGTATTAAATCGCGAACGCATCATCATCGCGGACGAGAGGCGTTTGGAGCATTGTCTCGTCGCCATTTTTACTTATTATATTTACTTTTTTTAGTAGTAGTGCGTTGACTAAAGAGATGTGTAGAAGAGCGTTAGAAAAGTGATGATGATGATGATGATGACAAAATGATATCCAAAACGAGAAGACAGACGTCTCAGTAAAGGTCCAGAGGGTGCCACCTCGACAAAAAAAAAAAAAATGTCGCTCACTTGTTATTTAGGGTTTTTTAAATTTTTGGTCGGTCGTTAGAAAAAGTGTGTCCTTTCAAGGTTGTTAGAATTCAACAGTCTCCTAACGAATTGCGGAAGAAAAGGTTTCGTAAGCTTTAAGAAGTGTTGTGTTGTTATTCGTATCACACACATCACAGTATATAGGCGAAGTATACACACACACAGACACACGTAATAACAGTATGACTTCTTCATCTGAAGAGGAAAAAAGTAAGCCGGCGATATACGTGAACGGAAAACGATACGAGTTACGAGACGGCATCGGGGAAACCACTTTGCTGGAGTTTTTACGCGATGTACGTTTAACGGGGACGAAACTCGGGTGCGGCGAAGGCGGGTGCGGGGCGTGTACCGTCGTCGCGTCCTCAATCACGGGGTATGATAAAAAGACGGACCAATTTTCGTACGCGCACAAAGCGGTCAACGCGTGTTTAGCGCCGATATACGCGTTCGAAGGACACCACGTGATTACGATCGAAGGCCTCGGGAACGCGAGGGATGGCTTGCATCCAGTGCAGATGGCCATCGCGAACGCGCACGGGTCGCAGTGCGGGTTTTGTACACCCGGTTTTGTCATGTCCATGTACGCGTTGTTGTTAAACGCGCGAAGCAAGAATACCGCTGCTGAAAATGCGTTGATATCGCCGCACGACATCGAGGAGGCGTTGTCCGGGAACTTGTGCAGATGCACCGGATACAGGCCTATTTTGAAAGGATTCGTGGACGCGTTCGTGGAGAATAAGGTGTATTCGCAAGAAACTATCGATGGGGACGTATCGAACGCGTTTAAGAAATCCGTGAAAGTTTCAGACGGGACGGTGCCTATATGCGCGAGCACCGGGCAACCGTGCACGAACGGATGCGGGGGCGACGGTGAAAAGACTGATGAGAATGCGAGCAGCAGAAACGTCGAAAACGGAGCGAATGGTGGTACTACTAATGCTGCAATCAAAGAACCATTGTTTCCGATCGAATTAAAGCGACGCGCGAAAGCAGGAACCGGACCTTTAGCCGCGCTCGCGTTTCACGGCGGAGACGCGATTACAGATTCCGTGCACAACGACGGCGTGAAATGGCACCGACCGACGAGTTTGAAAGAGTTACTGGATTTGCGAGACGCATATCCTGGAAACGAGTCTAAGATTGTTTGCGGAAATACGGAAATTGGCGTTGAAATCAAGTTTAAAAAAGCTCTTTACCCGAGACGCATTCACGTTTCTGGAAATACGATCGAAGAACTCGATAGAATTAGCATGAATTACGACAACGGCGAAGCTGTTTTTGGAGCGGCTATTTCTCTGTCGGATTTGGAGCGCGCGTGTAGCGGCAAAGAAGCTTCTCAAGTGGAAAGATTCCGAGCTATTTCCAAACAATTGAAATGGTTCGCCGGGAGGCAAATTCGAAACGTCTCCACGCTCGGCGGTAACATCGTAACCGGGTCGCCGATTTCAGATTTGAACCCAATATGGTTAGCTTTAGACGCTATGTTTGTTGTGACGTCCAAGAAAGGCGGGGATCGATACGTGAAAGCGAGAGATTTCTTCTTAGCTTATAGGAAAGTCGATTTAAAACCAGACGAAATCTTAAAGCAAGTCGAATTGAAAGCGTTCAACGATACCGACTACACCGGAACTACCGCGGCGACGACTAAAGAGTATTTTCACGAGTACAAACAATCGCACAGGCGCGAGGACGATATCGCCATCGTCACGTGTGGCGCGCGTGCACTTTTTAACACGAGTACTGGTGAATGCTTAGATTTCTCTCTCGGTTTCGGAGGCTTGAGTTTCAAAACAATCTTCTGTTCACAGACGGCGAACGGGATGGTCGGGAAACACATGACGAAAGAAACGCTGGATTTTCTCATGAGCGCAATTGAGAAGGAATGTTTTGTGGACGAGAGCGCACCCGGAGGGATGTCCCAATATCGAATCACGCTCGCAAAATCCTTTGCGTTTAAGTTTTTCTTACACTGCGTGAGCGATTTGAGAACTGTCGTGGACAGTTCTTCTTCTTCTTCTATATACGAACTTCAACAAAACGAACTTTCCTCTCTCGGACGAAACGAGCGACAATCGGTGGTCTCTGGAGCGCAATATTTTACGAAAAAGCCAAACGGTGAAGTCGTTGGACAACCTCTGGCGCATAAATCCGCGCATATACAGGCGTCTGGAGAAGCAATCTATTGCGACGACGCCGCGAAACCTGAAGGGTGCGTGCACGCCGCTTTGGTTTTATCTACCATCGCGCACGGAAAGATTCTCTCGGTGGACAGCGCGAGCGCCGTGGAAAGTATCCCAGGCGTGCTCGGATACTTTTCCGCGAAAGATATTCCCAAAAATGGAACCAACATTATCGGCCCGATTGCACACGACGAGGAGATTTTTGCCACGGAATACGTCACGTGCGTTGGTCAAGTCATCGGTGTCGTCGTCGCGGAAACGAGAGCGTTGGCGTTGAGAGCCGCGGACGCGGTGAAAATCGAATACGAGATTCTTGAACCGATTTTATCCATCGAAGACGCGATTGCGAAAAAATCATATTACAGCGACGAAATGATTGGCATGCGAGGTTTTCTTGGACACGCTTTGCATTCCGGAAACGTCGACGATATTTTTGGAAACGAGGAAGAAAATATCAAAATCATCTCCGGATCAACGCGAGTCGGCGGTCAAGAACACTTCTACCTCGAACCGAACGCATGCGTCGTAGAAGTTACCGACAACGATGAGGTAGTCACGATTTCGTCCACGCAGTGTCCGATGAAACACCAAGCGTACATCGCGGACTGTTTAGGCTTCTCTCGAAATAAAGTCACGTGTAAGGCGAAACGTTTAGGCGGCGGTTTCGGAGGGAAAGAGTCGCGCTCGGGATTCATGAACGTCGCAATTGCTGTACCGGCGTACCATTTGCGTAGGCCAGTCTCCTTAGTTTTAGACCGCGATGTTGACATGCAAATCACCGGCCATCGGCACAGTTTCCGAGGCGACTGGAAGGTGGCTTTTGATGTGAAGAGTGAGAAGATACTCGCGCTGGATGTTAAAATTTACAACAATGCGGGTAATTCGCTCGATTTAAGTTCATCTGTTCTCGATAGGGCAATCTTGCACGTAGATTCCGCGTATAACATTCCAAACTTACGTGTTGAAGGTTACTGTTGCAAGACAAACTTACCTTCAAACACAGCGTTTCGAGGATTTGGTGGTCCGCAAGGTATCATGATTGGAGAATCTGTCTTGGACGACGTCGCGCGACATTTAAACGTCGCGCCTGATGCTTTGAGAGAAAACCATCTGTATCATGAAGGAGACCTCACGCATTTCGGACAAAAGCTTATCGACTGTCAAGTTCGTAGTTGCTGGGAAGAGTTGAAATGTAAGCGCGAAGCATCTTTTGCCGATCGAAGGAAAGCGGTTGAAACGTTCAATCAGACGAGTAAATTCAAAAAGAGAGGCTTCGCCGCGACGCCGGCCAAGTTCGGCATCGCATTTACCGCTTTGTTTTTGAATCAAGCTGGTGCACTCGTGAATGTCTATTTAGACGGTACCGTTGGTGTCTCTATTGGCGGTGTCGAAATGGGACAAGGTTTGTTTACGAAAGTGGCGCAAATCGCCGCGAAAAACTTGGGCGTTCGTTTCGAAGATGTTCACGTCCTCGAGACGAGCACGGAGAAAGTACCAAACGCATCACCGACAGCTGCTTCGGCGAGTTCGGACATGTACGGCGACGCCACCGAGGACGCGTGTTTGCAAATCATGGAACGCTTGAAACCAATTCGAGAGAAAATGGCTAAAGACGCGTCGTTTAAAGACATCGTCAACTCGGCCTATTTCCAACGCATCGATCTCTCCGCGCACGGTTGGCATGTCACGAAAAATCTAAACTGGGATTGGTCCGTAGGAAAAGGCGAACCGTTTAATTACTACACTTACGGTGCGGCGTGTTCAGAAGTCGAAGTCGATTGTTTGACTGGCGATGTGAACGTTTTGCGCACTGATATTGTCATGGATGTTGGCGATTCGATCAACCCGGCGTTGGATATCGGCCAAGTCGAAGGCGGGTTTGCGCAAGGATTAGGTTGGATTTTATTGGAAGAGTTGAAGTACGGCGATTCGAAAAACGGACATAAATGGATTAAAGATGGCGTAAATTTCACGAGAGGACCAGGCACGTATAAAATTCCAACCGCCAACGACGTTCCGGAGGAGTTCAACGTCACTTTATTACACGATTCCAAGAATCCGCGAGCTGTGCAAAGTTCCAAAGCCGTCGGTGAACCACCATTTTTACTCGGGAACTCGGTATATTTCGCCGTGAAAGATGCGATATACTACGCGAGACAAGAAGATGAGAACGAGAAAAACGAAGGAGCGTTTAGTTTAGATTTACCGTGTACTCCAGAGCGCGTGCGTATCGCTTGCGGCAACGCGTTTGCCTACGGTAGTCGCGATTACAAGACGCGCATTACGATTTAGCAGCACATTTGAAAGTGTTTGTATGTATATAATATGTAATAGTAACGCATTCAGAAAGGAATCAATCATATTAATGATATGTGTGTGATAGTACAAGTCTCTTTTTTACAACACAATCAGAACAACTACAGTATGTCAAGTTCCTTAATTAAAGCATCGAGGACTCCATAGCGCTCGTCAAACAAAGCAACTTTTCGCACTCTACCATGATTTCCTTTGCCGTCGGCCTCGATTCCGGATCTTTCGCCAACATCAACTTCAACAACGCCTTCATCTCTTCGCTGCAAGAAAACTCGCTTAAACCAAAATCCTCAAAGTTCTCATTCACTGACCGCCCATCTCTCAACGCTCGATACTTGTCGCCGTTCATCGGTAACGCTTCCCCTAACAACAACTCCAACGCCGTCGCGCCTAAACTCCACACGTCTGACTTTGCCAAGTTTGAAAAGTCGTCATTTAACACTTCGTTGGCTAAGTATCTCTGATCACCGTCTATTTCTGAAGCGTCACCGATAAGCTTTCTCCGCTTCTCACCGCACGTCGACGTCGCGCGTCCCCAATCCCCTAGCTTGTAAATCTTTTTCTCCGATTCGAAAATATTATCCGGTTTCACATCCATGTGCGCGATGCGTTCCTCCGACTCGTGCGCGACCGATAACGCGTTAGCTACATCGCGAACGACTAACAAAACTTCGCCTTCGTCCTTAGTAAATTTGGCGTCCGGTCCGAATTTCACGGCGCCGCGTTCGCAAAGCTCCATTTGGATGTACAAATGGTCGTATTCCATCCACGAGGTGTAATATCGTACGATGTTTGGCGAATTCAAAGAAGATAAAGCCGCCATCGCGTGCACCTCTCTCAACGCGTCGTTTTTCTCGGATTCGCCGTATAACTTCTTCTCCGTGCGTTTGACCGCGTACATTTTGCCGTCCAATCGATGAACGACTCTGGAAACTTTCCCGAATCCGCCTTTGGCGATGAGTCCTAAATCCGCAAACTCGGATCGGAATCGAAGCATTTGCGCGTTCTCCTTTGCCTCATTATTGCTACCGTTGTTATTATTCGTTATTCGTCTGCTATGCGCGGGTAATTCCTTCGCCTGTTCTTCGTCTCGTAAAAACGCGTTTCGCGATATCGGCGGCGATTGGAGCAACTTTTCCTTTTTCGACGCGTTCGCGCTACCACCACCACCACCTTGTTGTTGTTGTTGTTGTTGTTGTTGTTGTCTGTTTGGAATCGGTGGCACTTCGAACATGTTGTTGTGTGCATTTGCGCTATTTCTATTCCCGCCAGCGCCTTGCGAGTACTGCAAACACGCTTGCGGAAGACTTCCGGCTCTGCTAATCGTAAACGGCTGCGAGGACTCTCTCGGCGTCAACTGCATCTGTTGCGAAGACAGCTGCTGAAAGCGCAAACCAGAAGGACCAGAACTACCACCAGTTCCGTTGATGACGTCCAATGCACCTCGACTCGATTCGTTGTTGTTGTACATTTGCTGACTCACGTTCGGCGAATCTATGATACACCCCAACCTCGCTCTCTTGTGTCGCATCGGGCTCAACGCCACCGGCGAACGCATGCCAAACTGTTTCCCGTTCGTCGTGTTTTGTACAATCGAGCTAAAATACCCTTTACCATTCACGCCACCATTTTCTTTCCCGTCGCAACTATCGAACGGTTGTAACCCTTGCTGAGAGTCGTAGCCTCCTCCTCCTCCGCTATTCTTGTTCGTATTCGCGTACGCTATGTTCCCGACTAACTCAAACTGTTGATCCGCCGGCGTGCAATAATCCGCCACGTCAAAATCTTGCGAAAACGGTAACGGCGGAGGCTGTTGCGACGGTGCAAACCTCGGTTGGTTTCCAAACGCGCCCGGGTACCGATGGATGGATGGTTTCTGCGAAATTATCGGCGGATTTGGCGCTCCTTTTCCATGTCGCTGTTGCGAGTTTTCGTTGTTGGTGTTGGTGGTGTTGACAGCTTTCAACGCATCAAAATCATCATCATCAGCCTCTGTCGTGCCATGTTCTCGCAAACTCTTATTATTGGTGCCGCCATCTTCGTTATTAGTATTACTGCTAGTATTTATCCCAGTTTTCGAGAGTTGCCGAGATAACCCAGTCGTCGGCGTTTCCAAAACCGCTCGGGATTTCAGCTTTAACATTTGGTGCACGTTTTTCCCGTTGGCTGCTTGATTTTTGAATTTTTCCTCCCCCCTTTTGGATGAGATGAAGATGATGTGCTCGTCGTAAACGTGTTGTGCTTTCAAGAGAGTAAGAGAAAAGAAACAACACACACACACACACACAAACAAAGACAAAAAGGGGACAGCCGACGCAAGAAGAACAACGACAAAAAGTAGCTTATTCACGCGTTCAAGTTCGTTCCTTTTGTGTCGTTTTTCTCTTCTGAATTTTTGTTCAAAATGGAGGTTTAGGGTTTTCAAAAGATACCCTAAACAAGTTCGTTACGAATTGGACAACAGGAGTAAGACTTCAGAGAGAGAGCACGAGAGAGAGAGAGAGTGAGAGAGAGAAAGAAAGATGAGAGAAGACAAATGAAAAGCACTTTCACCACCCAAAACACTTTCGTCTCTTTGAACTCGTCTTCGAATAAATCATGTTTTTGTGACGTAAGAATAATAAAAGCGGAAAAGCAACCTTTACGGGAAACGTCCCGAGACGTGAAGCGAACGGAATTCGCGCAAAGAGCGAAAACCTATTTCGGAGGAAGAATAGACCGTCGGTCGATACAAACGCAGAAAGTTTTAAATAAAGATGCTGTGCTTAAAGACGTGCACGTGATTTTATGCGAACCGAAAATCGCGTCCAATATTGGAGCCATCGCCAGGTCCATGTGTTCGTTCGAATGCGAAAGCTTGTCGATTGTGAAACCGAGAGTGGAAGTGATTTCGAGAGCGAGCTTGAACGCGAGCAAAGGCGCGCAGCACATCGTGAGGAACGCGAGGGTATTTGAAAGTTTAGAGGAGTGTTTAAATGTGTTGGAAAGAGAAAACGAGGAGGAGGAAAAGGGCGAAGGAGAAGGAGGAAAAGGTTCGGTATTGCAAAGCGTCGCGTTCTCTCGGTGGATGGCGAAAGACGAGAACGAGAACGAGAACGAGGAAAAGAACAACAACAGTGATCATCACCGAAGACAAAAACACTTCTTCGGCACGAAACAATTACTCGAAAACCACCCTCGATCGGTCGCGTTAGTTTTTGGAAGCGAATCCGACGGCCTTTCCGACGCTCAAGTCGCTCGAGTCGATTCCGTTTGCGAATACAAAATGGGACGTTTGATCGAATCGTTGAGCGTAACGCACGCGGCGGTGATTGCGCTCAACGCGTATTTTGAATCCAGGGTACTGAAAGAAGAGTAAACAAGAGAAAGAGAGAGTCGTTTTTCGTATGTACTAAGAATAATAATACTCGCAATGCGCCGCCCGCGAGGACGACTGTATTTTCATCGAAGCGTGAAGGCGAAAAGAGGACTGCTTGCAGCCCCTACAACAAATATCTCCATTGTTTGTCACACATTTCACTCTCTCCTCCGCGCTGCTCAAACGATAAAAACAAAATGTCTTCCTTTGCCGGGGTTGCTCGCCGAAGAAAACAACAAACAGGTGCACAAAAAGATGAAACAGAGGTAAAGGAGGGGGGGGAAAGGCAGAGCAAAAGCGTCAAAGTCAAATGGGTTGCCGTTTTGTTTTGGACGATGATGTTTGCAATACTCATACGGTTCAGAGGACGGAACGGCAGTTTTAGCGACGAAGGGAACGGCACGAATGAGAATAATAACAATACGAAGGAAAACGAAGTGTTCACGAGAGAAGAGTTGGGAAAAAAGGCTCTCCATTTGAGTCTGTGCGGAGAAGTGTTCGACCTGTCAGGAGGAGGAAAAGGAAAAGGACAAGCAGACGCTTTTTACGGCGAAGGCAAAGAGTATCATTTTTTCATCGGTACCGATCAAACGAAAGGGTTTTTAACCGGGAAACGAGAAGAGAGTAACGTAGACGTGGATACACTCTCACACGGAGAAGTTCTGGAGCTGGAAAAGTGGGTTCGGTTTTACCGCGAAGGCGGTTCGAGAGGGACGTATCGAAAGCGCGGCGTATTAGGGGACGGGTGGTTTTACGACGAAAACGGGGATAAGACAGAACGAGGAAGGCGGTTTTGGGAGAGAGTCGAGGAAGCGAAACGAAGTCATTACGAGGATGACGGTAGTAGCAGTAGCAGCGATAGCAATAGCAGTCCTTCTTCGCCTCCTTTATGTCGCGCGGCGTGGACCGAGGAGAGGGGCGGCACCGTGTGGTGCGAAACGATAAAAGGCGCGGGGACGAAGACGACGAAAACCTATCCCAGACTCAACGCGAAAAATGGTGTGTGCGAGTGTTACGAGGACCAAGGGTACTCGGACTTACGAAAGCTGTACGAGAACTGCCTCCCGAAGAGCTCGAGGTGCTTCACCGGATAACATTTTAAATGAACAGTAGAATAGTACTCAATAGTCCTCACTAATTGTAATGGGAAAGAAGCGGAAACTCATCTGCTCAAACTGTCAAGCGCCGTTTAAGAAGACGACTGAAACGATTTCGATGATAATGAGCGCATCAATACCGTCATCATTTGTCGCTGCTGCTCCTCCTTCTTCTTCTCCTTCTTCTTCCTCATCAGTTCTGTGCAAAGCGTGTTCTCGTTCTCGAATTGGGGAAAGCGTGGGCGGGTCGCTGGTGCCGAAAACGTCGACGCAAAGCGGCGGTTTTGTAGCGACGATGCAGACGACGACGAGTAATAATAATAACAACATTAACAACAATCGATTCGCCGCGTTGGCATCATCAGCATTGCCAAATTATCGCGTTGAAGCGAGTTTAGAAGACGAGGAAGCGAATAACAACGACAACGGTATTAAAAGAAGCACGAAGAAGAAGAAGAAGAAGAAGAAAGGAGGAGAACAGAACAAGGGCAATACTAATGCTTTGAAAATGAATGTGATGAAAGATGCAGAGTGTCGAGAAATTCTGGACGAGTTGGACGAACAGGTTGTGTTTATCGACTCGTACACGTCGGAAGCGTTTACGCAATGCGTGTTGGAATTGAAGCGAGCGAAAGTCATCGCGTACGATTGCGAAGGCGTTCGATTATCGAGAACGGGGAAGATAACGCTGTTACAAATAGCCATCCCGAAGAAGATCTTTTTAATCGACGTGATGACCATCGGTGGGAAGGAAGTATTCATCGACGGCGGTTTGAAAGATATCATCGAATCCGAGGAGATTTTGAAACTCGCGTACGACGTGAGAATGGACAGCGACGCTTTGTTCCATCAACACGACGTGGTTTTGAAAAATGTTTTAGACTTACAATTACTCGATATCGCCATTCGCCGCGCGGCTGGGGGAATAGTCGAACACCTCCCGTCCTTGTCGAAAACAGTCAGTCGACGGTTAACCAACGCGGAAATCCTCGTTTGCGAAGACTTGAAAAAACGCGTCAAAAACATGTACACCTCCGTCGAAGACGGCGACTTGTGGGCGCGAAGACCGCTCATCGACGACGCCAGAAGATACGCCGCTTTAGACGCCTGGGTGTTGATGAAGTTAGACCAAGCCATGCGTCCAAACGGGACCACCGCGCCACACTTATTCCCTGGATTCGACGAGAAATGGAACGAACGCGTCTTAAACGCCTCGCGAAAGCGCATAGACGAATACAAAGATAAAGAGATTCCAATAGAACAAGGCGGGAAGCGAACCGCGGAGATGACGCAAGCGCCTCCGTTTTAATAAAATACGAAGAATAACAACGCGAACGCGTTCTCGCGTAAAGTATGGTCATTTTTGCCTCATTTTTGCCTTCATTTTTCCTCAGAAAAGATAACACTTTCAGAACGAAGAAGAAGCGAGAACAACGACGAAAATGGGCACGGACGACCCGGCGTTCGACGCCATGCCTCGACGACGTAAACGACACTTTCACTGGAGGGGATTCTTTGAAAATGATCGTCGAGTTTCGTCGCGTGCGAAACTCTTCTCACTCCTTCTCTTAACGCTACTCGTAATCGTCTTCTTTTCCTTCGCGTTGTTTTCCCCGTCGTCGGTACGCGAAATCGTCGGTTTCGATTTCGATTCAGGACCTGTTCTCAGCACCAGCGGGAGGAAAACGAAGAAGAGTACGGACGTAAACGATGAAAAGAATAACGACGGAGTATTCGGCGGGCATTCGCTCGTCAAAGGCGAAGATTCGGTGGAAACGAAAGTTGAATTTTGGCCGAAACGTTTCGGAGACAAGAGAGAAAAAGTGTTTTGGAGAAGATTCGCCTTGGAGTCGATGTTTGAATATTCGGAGGATGTGAGACTTTTACCGAAACTGGCGATGCCGTATGGGCTGAACGCGACTGCGAGGGATATGGAGGAGGAGAAAAGACGAGAGAATTTATACGGAAGCGCAAAGAAGAAAGGGAAGAAAAGAGTCTCGAAAGACGCCGTCGATAAGATCACGAGGAAGGAGTACGAGAGGTTTATTTCCATGTACGGGAACGAGGGGCTGAAGTTAGCCGCGACGAGAGCGTTTCAGTTTCTTCAGCTCAGAGGGAGCACGAAAGACGACGAGGCGTTTGTGAATAAAGAGCAGTTTTTGGAGATGGTTTTAGAGGAAGTGGGCGAATCGTCGTCTCGCGGGATGGAGAGCGTAGTGAACGGAGGCGGAAGCTCGGCAATGAGTCGAGCGTTTCAGTTGACCAACGAGACGAGGCATTTGTTGCTGCAAAGAAACGAGAAGCGAGCGTCGAGGATTCCGGGCTGTGCGATTTCCTTGCACGCGGGTGATCACACGCACGTGAAGATTGACCGGTCGCAATCCCTACACTTTTCTGGAACGAAACACATGACCATAGAAGCGTGGGTTAAACCTCGCAAATCGAAAGATTTCGGTGGGACAATCATCGCTAAGTACAACAGAGGCGTGGTTGGACAGTTCTTTGTGCACGTTGAGCAAAATGGGGCGGTTTTTTTCCACCGCGAAGTTGCCCCGTTTGGTTTGCGTTCGAGCGTGCGTTTACCCGCGGACGATTGGTCGCACGTAGCGGTGACGTACGGCGGCGGGTATTCGAAAATGTTCATCAACGGGACTTTGAGAGGGGCGCAGGAAGAGAAAGGCCAAGGTTGGGACGCACAAAACCCGATCGTTATCGGTGCTATTCTCGACCACGGTAACGCGGCGTCCATCTTTAACGGCGACATCGACGAAGTTCGAATTTGGGGCGTCGACCGATCGCAAATAGATATCGAAAACAGCATGCACGGAAAATTACACGGCTTTGAGCGAGGATTGATGGGTTCCTGGTCGTTCGACGAGTGCGCGGGTTTAAAGACTCGAGACGTTCAAGGACGCCGAGACGCGCAGTTACACGGTGGACGATGGGTTCGAAGCTCGTTAGTGCTCTTCAGCCACGAAGACGAAGAACGCGCGAGGTGCGAACGCGAAACGCCCGGGAAGTGCTCGAAAGCGCACTTGGAAAAACGTAGAGAGTTCCAAAACGAAGAATATTGGCGCCGATCGATCGATGTTCTCGAAGCGCAAGCAAAACTGAATAAGGACATTGGCGAAGAGATGCCGAAAGTGCAACAACTTCTCGACCGAGTGAAGCGATTAGAGTTTCGAGATTATCGAAGAGGCGAGGTTATCGTCAACATCGAAAAGAGGAACCAAAATCACACGCAAGATTTATCGGATTTGCACAACGTTCTCAAGGCGCACGAAGAAGAAGTTCACGAGATGATGGAAGACAGCACGTCGAGAGGGAGGAGGAAGAAGAAGAAGAAGAAAGTCCATCTCTTCAACGCCTCGAAGGTATGCGACGATCCCGACGACCCGGAGTGTGACGACGATTGGGATTTCTTGGATCCGGTGGAAAAACTGCTTCGACAAATCGCCAACGCGACGAGACAAGACGTCGAACTTTCGAAGAAAATCAAACGCCGCGATCGTATGGCGAGAAAAAGACTGCGCGAAGAAGAGGAAACGAGAGATGTATTCAAAAGAGCGAGCATTCAAGCGGCCAAGGAAAGGAATGCGAAATTGAACGCGGCGGGCGGGAAACCGCTTTTAAAACGCAGACGCAAAGATTCGGACGTGTTGACCGAGAACGATTTAAAAATGCTCACCTACGAGAAACGCGAAGGGAACGCGGCAACGGGGATGGGAGATGTAAGTGGCGGGCAAGATTTTGAGGACGTCGTGGCTGGAACCATCTCGAGCGCTGGAAACGCCGTCGAGGTGGACGATTTGAACGACGACGAGGATTGGGTCTTCGACGACGAGAGCGATAACGAAATTTCGTTCGGCGACGACGATTCGAGCGGCGCGGAAGATGAAAATCCAGATGACGAAAAATCTGCGGTGAAGAACATTTTAAAACGCGTCGGTAAGCGAGGCAAAGAGATGAAAGAGCTGGAAAAACGAAAACGACGGGAACATAGGTTGAAAATGCTCCAAGATGCGAGCGAGGAACAGTTGGAGTTGGAAGCGGAAAACGAAGCCGAGAACATCGTCAAGAACTTATTCGGCATGCGAGAAATTCGAAAGAAATTAAAAGATCCGACGAATTCGTTGTCGGACGATTAGATTAGTATAGTTACTAGTACCGTGGTACCAGGCAGTCAGTTGTGGTACCTAAATTATTGTATAATACTGTGTAAAGGCAGATAGATGAGTGGAATGTAGTTCTACGACGAGAGATAACGAGACTCCTCGTACGCGCAGTTTGCTTCTTTGCTTTACATTTTGTGTGTTCTAGTAAGTACTATTTTCGACCACCAAAGACTTGCTTCTCGGTCGCTTTCGAAACGCCGTTCAACGGACTGCGCGTCACGAGCGATCCAATGCGAACCGTACACTCGCTCGCGGCTAAATCTACGCTCACGACTTCGGCTTCCGCGCCGCCGAGCATTTTTACGAGCACTTTATCTTTTGGCTTTGGGACGTATTCAGACGCGTTCCCGCCGTCGTCTTCGAGCGCAATCTCGCCTCGAGCGTTCATGTAAAATCCTTCCGGAAAGGTTTCTTTGACTATTTCTTCAACTTCTTCGAGCGTAGCGGCTGTTTCACACCTCGATTTTGCCTCTTCGATAGACTGCGCGGATTGAAACTCAAATCTTTCCTTTGAGATGTTCACTCGCTCTCGCAAAAAGTTCGTCTCTCGAAAAACTTTTGTTTTCAATTGTTGCGCGCGCTCAAAATTTTCCGTGGCTTGCGTAAACCGTAAGCGTTGTTCTTCGCGTTCCAATCGAAGACTGTCCGCAAGATTTGCGTCTTCGTCTTCTTCGTCTAAACTTGCATCCGAGTTTTGCTCACGTTTCTTCGTGTTGCGCATTTCCAGTTCCATCATTCTCGCGTGCGCCTGCGTCGCCTCCTCCAATAAATCGCCGTCTAATCCTAAACCGCGCGAAATAGACAACGCGTTAGAATCTTCCGTTTCACCCCAAACTAGTTCGTACGTCGGTCGGTTATTTTCCACGTCGAATCGAACGGCTGCTACTCTGAATTGGTTGTCGTTATCGTCGACCGCGAGTGCAAACTGTTTTACTTCTTCAAAGTGCGAGGTCAACACGAGCAGTTTCGACTTCTTCGCGACGGCTGAGGAGACGGCGACTGCTAACGCCGCACCTTCGCGAGGATCGGTTCCTGAACCCGGTTCGTCGAGTAAAACCAAAGAATCTTCCGTGGAGGATTCTAAAATGCGTTTCAATCGTCGAATGTGCGCCCCAAACGTGGATAATCCACCATCGCCAAGTTGCAAAGTTTGCGAATCCCCCAAATCGCACGCGACCATTCTCACGAATGGTAAAATTTGCTGTCCGTGTTCAGACCTCTCACCGCCACACGGTAAATACATTCCTGCCCTCGCCATGAGCACGAGGATTCCTAACGTTTTCAACGAAGCCGTTTTACCACCAGTATTTGGACCGGTGATGGCAACAGCCGTGGCTTCCGCGTCGATGTGAAAGTTGATTGGCACGATTTTCGATCGGCAATCGAATCGAGTGCGTCCTTGTTTGCTATCGATTTCTTCTTCGGCATTCTCGTCGTAGAAACTCCCCGGTGCGAGTTTCTCCCACGCTTTTTGTTTATCGTTCTCGTCGTCGTCGTCGTCGTCGCCTAAGAAGTTTGGGAGCTTTGGTAGATATTTTTCCAACAGGAGAGGATGTTGCGCGTTGGTGATTGACACTTTCTTTTCCGAAGACGAAGAAGCTGACGAATCCATGAAAACGGGTCTCGACCCGCTCATCCATTTCGCGTGTCTCGCTTTCGCGTTCGCTAAATCCGCGGTCGTCATTCCAACCTCCAGCGCTTCTTGAATCACATCGGCTACTTCTTTCAACTCGCTCGTCAACCGTTTTAAAATGACTTCAATTTCCATCTCTTCCAACTCTTTCAATTCGCTGAGAAAGTTATTCAACGCGATAACTTCTTCTGGTTCTTTAAATACAGTCGCACCAGAATCCGACGTCGCGAGTACGATACCCTTTAACTGGCCAGCCGATCCTAGCTTCATGGGAATACACTCGCGACCTAATCTCGTCACGATCTGCGCCCGTTCCGCAAACTTCTTCTGCGCCATCTCGTTGGCGATATCGTTCAACGTCTTCCTCAACGTCTTCGCCGTGGACGATAAGTTCGACCTAATCTGCGCTAAATCTTCCGAAGCGTCGTTTCGTATCGCACCGGACGAAATATCTACGTTTATACACCGTTCAATCTCCTTCTTCATCGCGTGCACTTTCTCGTCGTCGCGACACGCTCGTAAGCTTTCCGTAGCTTTCCGCAACGCCTTCACATCATCATCATCATCGTCTGCGCCACTCGCATCATCGTCTATATATATTTCATCGCACACCTTTTCCATAGCTACCAGAGTCGTGTACACGTCCACGAAACTCCCCGCGCTGAGCGTCTGCCCTTTCTTCGCGCCTTCCAAAAACATCCGCGCGTCTTTACATCCTTCGAAACAGCCGTCCAAATATCCATAATCTCTTCGTCTGTTTCTTATCGACTTTGACGACGACGACACAGACGCATCATCATCAGCACCATCACTCGAACGTAAACGGCGACGAGAAAGAAGCTTTAAAATCCCGCTCGTCACTCGCATTTCTTCTTCGCATTCCTCGCGCGTGTTTTTCAAAGCCAAGGAGACACATTTTTGTCGTCCGAGAGTGGTTTCGCAAAATTTCGCAACGGTTCGGGAGACCAAGTGCCATTGGAGCACGGATAACGCTTCTCGGTGGAGCTGTTGTGCGATATCGTCGTCGTTCGTTGGGGTATCTTCTATTTCTTCTTCTGTTTTCTGTTCCTCCTCATCACGCGTCAACGCCGAGTTTTGCGTCGTCGTCCTGTTCTTTCCTCTGACGTGACGGCGACTTTTACGCGTCATTTCCCGAACGAAGAAGCGCGCCTGTTCTCGCCGCTTTCGATGGTGGTTACGGTACACACTTTCCGCCGCCGCCGTCCTCGTCCAGAGAGTAAACGAGGAGGAAAAGGTCATGTTTTTTTATTCGCGCGTAGGGAGAACAAAGTCGTGTGAAGATGTGACGAAAGAATTTTGGATAAAATGTGTCTGTGCAGCAACGAGATGTTGAAAGGGACGAAGCGTTTACGAAAGAGCGCGACGCATGTTTTATTTCATTAATTTACATCCTACATCGGCGGCCATCGAACCACACGGCCCTCGATCTGGGCAAGACGCCACCGTCTGAACCGTCGTCTTTGGTATGGAACGTTTCCGCGTATTTTACCGCCCTTTGACAACTGGCGAAATCGACCAGACGCGTCGACTTGTTTACTAAACCAATCGATTTTTGGGCGGATTTTCTTTCACGAGTGCGCGTGTATAATCGAGCGACGTCGACGCCTCCGAGCATTTTGTATTCTTTCATTGCTTTTTCAATCTTGTTGTTTTCGCCCCAATTCGAGTTTGAAGACGCTTTGAAGGCTCGCGCGACGGATTTTTTGTCCGCGGAGGACACCGCGTCGGATTCGGAGTCGACCGAATAGACGTACTCGGACGAATGCGCTTCTTTTTCCTCCGTTGGAGAGGACGTAGAGGCGATAGATGTCGTCGCGGCAACGGCATTCACGGAACCAAACGGTCGCGGTTCGTCTCGAACTTTCTCGGCATTCGGCGTCGTCGTCGCGGATTCGTAAAAGCTTCCGTTGCGTCGATTACCGCCCGTCGCTTCCTTCGTCGGCGTGACCATCAAGGAAGAGCCGCCGGATAAAGGCTCGTCGTCGTAATCGAAATCTTCGGCTTCGTAATCTGGAACGTAGTCTTCGTCGGCGTCTCTCGATTCATCTGGCCACGGCGAGGCGACCGTGGCTGGGTATAAAACCTGGTCGCCCAAAGCGCCCGGCGTCTGTTGCGTCGTCGCCGAGGAAGATTTGTGGTTTTCTTCTTCTTCACCAGCCGCCGAGGACTTCTTATTCGCGGAAATGTTCACCGGCGAAAGAAACGACGCAAAGAAACCCCCGACGTTTTCGTTGTTGTTTTGCGATATATTAGACGACTCACCGAGAGGTGCTTTCTTATCTTTGACTAGAAGCTCGTCTTCTTCTTCTTTCATCTTTTCTTCGGCGTCGCCTTCGGTTTCGAACAAGCCAGTCGAGCGCAACAAGTTCATCGGCCACGAAGATGCTTCGTTATTATTTTCGTCCGTTTTATTCTCAACGTCAGTCACAACTTCTTCAACCGTAGTACTATTACTCTCTTTCTTTCCGCCGCTACTTTTAGCGCATATCGCGCGAATCTTTGCCAACGAACTCCCGCTCGTAATGCCGCAATTTTCCAACTGTTCGTCGTTGAAAGCGTACACTCTCGTGCCGTCTCTCTTCTCGTACAAAGGTCTCGCACACACCGAACTCTTCTTCGGACGAGCAAACGATAACATCGTCAACGCAAAACCAAACCCTTCCTTCGCTTGCGCCGCAACTCGAACAGACGTACTCGTTTCCACCGCGGCTAAATCGATCGCCGCGGTATCCGAAGACACGCCCATCAATCGAGCGTTGAGACCAGAATCGAACAAGTTTGTAATTAGAGCATCGCACGGCACCGCGTACACGCTGTACACGACCGCATCTCTCTCATCGTTCGTTAAAATAACCACTGGGGCGATATCATTTTCATCGTACACATCATCATCTTCTTCTTCTTTCTTCTGTTTTAATAAAGTATCATCTTCGTCAACATCCTCGTCGTCGTCCGCTTTCACGTCAAAGTGCAACCCGCACCCTCTCACCAACGCGTACCCGACAAAAACCGCCTCCCTACCATCCTCACTATTCAACATCTCGCGATTTTTGTACCCTTCTTGATACGTCCCCGTCACGCACACCAATCGGAAATTCTCTTCTTCATATCTTTGCCTCCTTTTCCCGTCGTTGCGCTTCGCGTTGACCTTTCGTCCAAAAACTCCTCCTTTTTTATTCTCCTTTGCACCATCACCATCATCAGCACGCAGAGTATTCAAAATCTGTCTCGAGACCAGCGAGACGAGCACGGATTGCACGATGTCTTTCACCATCGGACCGAATACGACGAGTGGTGGTGCGTTTATGGGAGGTTTAATAAACGCGTTCTTATTCGATTTTGTGATGACTCCATTTCCATTTCCAATTTGAACTTCCAACGGGGAAGACATTTTTTTCCGATCTCGAACCGCTCTCAAAGTTGCGATGGCCGCGAACCCGGGCAAAGAAACGATCGGCGCGCACGCGAACTGCGCGAACGCACTCAATAAGTCGATCATCCCGTTGTTAGAATTATTATTGGTGTTGTTGCTGCTGTTGTTTCCTGTCATTCTTTTACGCGTGTCCAAAGAAGTGTTTTGTGGGGATTTTTGTGCGCACTTTCCCCTTTCGCAAGATTGGAGTCTGTCTGTCATATTGCGCGGCGCGCGCGTCGCGACGATACAGAGAGCGACCGAGGGGAATGTGCCCGTCGTTTACGTCGTCCTTGCTTCTGATCCACGCGCAAAAGATTTGAGTGCGTTTAGAGCGCGAGAGTAAAACGCAAGAAAAAGAGTCTCTCTCCCGACGCTTCTCGCGCTCGTCTCGAGTCGTCTCGAGTCCCTCCTTA
>JACLAB010003403.1_pt1 | contig 37638 bp, 30 predicted proteins | sample 8027921 | NCBI WGS metagenome assembly JACLAB01 (sample SAMN15725117, study PRJNA655200) | protist metagenome | isolation source: fluorescence activated cell sorting (FACS) single amplified genomes of... | place: USA: West Boothbay Harbor, Gulf of Maine | collected 2000-07-19 | reverse complement strand
CAAGTGAAAGAGTTGAAGAAAACATAGATGCGGCAAAGAGCAAGTAGTTTAGCGCCTCTGCTGCGTTTGTAACAAAGATCTTATGATAGGTACAGTACATGAATATTTATTAACACGATATCTAGCGGGCGTACAAGAGTGACGGCGCGTGCGACGGTCGTCGCGGGGCCGGAGCAGGCATGGACGCAAAGGATGTCAAAGCGTTGGCGCCCGTGGACACAATAGAATCAAGGATACGGCACACGTTCGTTAAGCGACGAGGACCAACCGGAACGGCATTAATCGCGCGTTGAATCGCTTCAACACTCGGTAATTCGCTTACGCCCTTCTTTCCAGTGAGCGTGATCGACACCGATGGGCTGAGCGATCCATAGGGGTATGCGCCGCCCATCATGTTGAGCTCGGCGGTGAACAAACGTTCGTTGACAAAGTCAACAAACGTAAGTTCAAGCACGCCATTCGCGCCACATTTGATTCTATTGAGTCGAGGGAATTCATTGCGGCATCCTTCGGTTTCCTCAAGCACGCGTTCGGCGCGAGCAAGCTTGGGAGCGAGCTCTTGCAAAACACCAGCGACGCCACCAGCAGGCACCGCACTCTCGTCCCACGCAATTGGCGCGCCAGCTAAAGCGGCGGCGAACGCACGCCCACCCTTGGGCGTGGTATCCGGTCCATCAATCAAAGTCACGCGACCAGCACCAGTGCTTGCATCCAAAGTGACGCGGAACAGCGTGCCAACGCGGATTGTGAGCTCTGAGCCCGCCGGACCACCAACACCCTCCAACCGCCACGGCGCGAGACCACTAAGAACGCCAAGCTCCTCGCTCGCGCTTTGTGCGTTCTTCGCTTTGGCGCGCAATCGTACTTGGCTAGCTCTACGTAATCGAGAAGGAGTGGCTTCCATGTTCACGCCACCGAACGACTTGAAACTCACAGTGGCATCCGCCGCCGCGTCTTGCGCTTCGCGCATAGCGTCGAGCTCCTCTTGCAAACGGTCTCGTTCATCTTTAATCGTCAATCGTCGGCTATTCATTTGCGCAATACTTTCATCGCTCGCCACAAGTGCCCGACGAGCGGCTGCGATAGCAGCGCGTTTGTTCGCTAATGCCTCCAAGACTTGCTCCTTTGTCGCCGACGCGGATTTCGCGGCATCGGCACGCTTGGAACTCGCTGCGCGCTGCGCTCTAAGCTTGATGATGTGCCCGTTTGCGCTCGAGATAGCTTCAGCCGCAATAGCCCGAGAGTTCGCGATACTTGCCACACTCTTTCCTAAAATTTCACCGTGGAAGCTCAAGCCTTCGGCCACGAGCTGCTCGGTTTCCAAACGCTGTTGCGCAAATCTCTCCTTCGCCGCGAGTTGGCACTCCTTCTTCAAAGCCTTACCCGCGCGTCGAAGTTCGTTGGCATGAGCTGGATCGTCCGATGCAGCGTAACGCAATAACGGTGGTTGTGTCGCCTCCACAGTCGCTCGCAGCTTGTCCGTGTCAGACATCAAACCATTCATGCGCTCTTGCAGCTGTTCGTGGAATCCCTCGAGGGCTTCGATGAGCGGCGCCGTCAGACAGCACAATTTCAATGCTTCAGGCTGCGTCTCCGGCGGCGGAGCCGTGGCCAAAGACCCCATTGCAATAGATGAGCGTCGTAGGTTCTTCGCTTCCATGAAAGAAATCTCACAAGCATAGAAGAAGGTCTCCAAATCAATCGGCTTGGAATACATCAACGCGTCTGGAACGGGAGGAAGCGAAGTCGGAAGACCTTGCAACATCGAACCAGTGTGGCCACCGGGAGTGCCAAATAAGGGGTTGTGCATTGCCGCCCCGGGAGTACCATTCCACTGCATGAAGTTGGCTCCGCCCATCGTGATCGTTCTCGACGGCGTGAACGCTTGCATCGCCGGCGGCGCGCCGTAACGGCCATGCAACGGCGTCGTTCTCTCTTGGTACACCTTACGCATGCTCATGAGCGCCTCATCACCATGTTGCTTTTGACGCAATAACTCAGCCATACGTAAAGACTCATCACCAGGAGTAAAACCATCGTGCGAGCTCGCGTCAGAGGCACCAGTGTTGGGCGTCGCGGCGACGCCAACGGCGTTGATGGGAGTCACACCAATTGCCGCCGCTTGAACATCTGCACGCGACACCTCCGCGGTGGCGTACTCGGGCTGAGCATTTGCTAAAGCAGCAGTATTCACTTCAGTCATGCCTTCCGTACCTGTGCGATCGGAGTTTGATCCGTACACATAGTTGAATGTGTCCGTACCCATCCCAACCTTGGCGTTGCGTTGAACATCCAAGTTGGTAGAATCAGTCACATTGAAAGGTCTAGTGTTCGCAGTGTTCGAAGGAGGCACCAAGCTCAAACGCTTTTTGCCAGTCTTTTCATCAAATGCAAACGTAAGCGACGGTGTTGGTCCGGGAACAAACGAAGTTGGCGTCGGCGCCGCGACGCTCAGCGCCAACGTCGCGTCCTCCATCATCACCGTATTCGCCAAATCAAGAGCGCTAGCGTGCGCGGCATCCACAGCGCGCTGCGTCGCAGCCTCAAACGGCTCGAACGCGGGAAGGCCGTCGGTGGTGTTGCCCATGTCCATATCCATCTCACCCATGTCTTGCTCGGCTGCTAGTTCCCCTTCGTCTTCATCCGCGAGCGCAGCGAGCGACGGAACAGTGCCGGTAATATCCTCCGTCGCATCAGCTCCCGGGCGAGAGGCACGAGTCGGTGTCGCTCTATATCCCACTGGAGAAGGCTCACCAATCTCATCAGCACCAACAAGATTTGACAAGGATGGCACTGCGCCCGTGACGTTCTCTGTGTCGGCGTGTTCGTCTTCATCCAACAACGCACCCATGGACGGCACTTCTCCAGTGACATCATCCATGATCGCCGAAGCGTTGAACGTAAATGTTCCCGTACGATCGTGCACGTCAGCAGAATTTGGCGTGCCCAAGCGTCCGATGCTCGCTCGGCGCGACTTGCCCGGCGTGTGCTTGCCTTCGCTATTCAACGCCGCGTTCGGCGTACCAGCACCCGCAGCTTCCGGGGACACAGCAAACTCGAAATCATCTCGCGATGGCGTACTTTGCTCCGACGGTTCCTCACCGTTACCCAAAACCTCCGTTGCAGGCTTGAATTCAAACGTCTCTGTGCGCTCCTCGAGCGCCTCCGCCGACGACGCGGCGTTCACCTCCTCAATGGTAAACCCGATTGGCACCTGTGGCTCATCGCTATAAGACTCCCCAGCCTTTTCACGTTGTTCTTCCTCCTATGCATCGCGTAAAATTGCTCAAACGTCAGTCATTCAACCCCTCCACGCGAAACGCGCGAACTCGAAACGAGGCGCGCGCGTCGCTCGCCCTCGCGCGCACCTTTATAAACTCTCTCACACTCTCCAACGTCGCGGGATCCGCAAAAGACACCCGTCGTCCGACGCTCTGACGACGCTTCTTACGCGTATTAAACCCAGGCGACGATCCAACCTCCGGAATCGTCGTCGCCGTCAACGACGCCCGTCGTCTCGTCGTCGGCGCGCCGTTTTCCCCCAACGCGCTCGGCTTTGGACTCTCCCCTACTCGCGCCGCTCGTTGACGCTTCAAAATCTACGCCACACACGCACGCGCCGCACATTCGTCAGTCATCGAACCGCGTCGCATCACCGCGCGCGACGTCCTACGCGTCGTCCATGCTCGACATCTCTTTGCATTTTATTTTGAAATTTAAAAACGACCGTTCGCACCATCGCATCGCACATCCGCATCGCACATCGCGCGCACGCACCGAGTTGGGCGTTTTCACGCCACCATCGTTCGACGCCATCGCGGCGGCGCCGTTTTCCTTCGCCGGCGTCGTCGACATGACGCGTCGTCGAACGTCGTCGTCGTCGTCGATTGTGGCGCAACCACGGCACACGTTCCCCTGGGCGTTCGGTGCTCGACCCTCCCCGAGTGACCAATCATGACCCCGCGCGACCATCACATCGCATACACACCCCGTACACTACGACACACACGCACGACGCACGACGCATACAAAAAATAAACCCCCGCACACGGCATCCATGCTAAACCCTGATTTCTCATACACACGTCCCCCAAACGCCATATATAGGATATCCATACATACATAAAACGCACGTCGACGTCGAAACACATGGGTCTCCGTGCGCGTCGCATACGGTCCGCGTATGCGCATACAATACGAAGGGTGCCTGGATTTCGCGCGACACTGGTCGGTCGGACACCCTCGCGCGTGCTCGCTTTCGCGTGTTGGTTTTCTCGCGCCATTCGCGCGCGCGTCGCTCGGCGTTCGCACGCACCGCGCGCGCGCGCCAGACGCGCGTTGAGGCGCGTCAGACATCGCCCGAAAAGGGTTCTATACATCTCTCGCGATTGCCGCGCGCGTAGACGCGTCCACGGGGCGTGCGACGGCGACGTGGGCGTGCGACATTGCGCGCGGAGGCGGCGCGAGGGCGCATCAAGCGACGCATTCGCGGTGGCGTCGGGACGCGCGCGGGCGCGAACGCGCTCGGTGTGCAGTGAAAGTCGAGCGTTGATAGGCGTAGATTCGGTGTTGACCGTTTGGCATGGGTGCGTGCGTGAGCGCGAGTGGTGTAGAGGGTGAAGAAGAGGGCGCGCGCGGGCGCGCTCCGACGCGCGCGTCGGCGCCCGTCGACGCCGCGCTCAAAGCGCTCGAGTTGGACGATCCCATCGCCTTTGAACGCCGCGTTCGCGCGCTCTACGGCGGCCAATCTCCCGCGCATATACGTGGAGACTGTGTGCTCGACGCTGGTGAGCATAACATCCTCCTCTATGAACAGGGTCGATGGAGTTTAGTCGAGCGAGACGTCCTCGCCGCGTTTGGCTCGGCGCTCGGCGCGCGCGTGGCTGAATTTTTAAACGCTCGAGGCTCGATTTCCGACGCGTTCGCCATTCGAAGGAACTGCGTGAATCTCAAAAAAGTTCTTCTACATGCGCAATACGATATGGCTATCGTGGAGAAGAAATTACGTCGATTGTCGACGTTTTATAGAAGCGATTTCGCCGTCGAGCGACGCTACGCCTTTGGCCATCGCTATCGCTCGATTGCGGTCGCCGGAGCGCGCGCGAAAGGCACCTTCCTCGCCATCGCAGATGCCCGTGTTTTCATCAAGCAAATATGCTGCGTGCCAAGACTACCGTCGCAGCCTCGTCCGAAACGCCTGGCGTCGATGCCACGGACGCTGACGACGCACGGATGCGTCAAGAGAGCCCGCGCGCGTCTGCGCGAGCAAACCCCGACGCCGGTGGATTTCGCCGGAGCGCACTCGTACGCGTTTGATCCGGAGGATTATTGCGCACCAAACTTGACGGATGATTTCGAAACCCTCATGCGTGAGGTGCAAGATGAGCTACAGTTACCAACGCATGCGTGTGCGTTCATTCGTGCGTCGCTCATCGCGAGAGGCGCGGCCAAGGCGATGTGCATCCGACGCGAGTGCGAGGCGTACGCCCGGGCGGTGGACGCCGTGACGGCTATCGCGGATGCGACGATTATCGCTCTAGATAAAGAACACAAAGATCCAGACGCGGTATTGAGAGATGAAATGAAATACGATGGTGTGCATGCGATCGAGCATGAGCCGACGCAAGCCAATCTCGATGCGCTACAAGCGGCAGTCAAAGTGGACGTCGCCCGCAACGAGCTCGCGGGCGCCGCGCCAGTCGCGCGAGAGATGGCGTTTTGGACGCGTACAATCCTCGCCAATCCATCAAGCGTACTATTCACCGCTGGAGATTGCGCACAGGCGACATCCTTCGTCCCCGATGCGTTCGCATTGACGGACATCATCGCCAGTTACGCACCAATCATCGACACCTACCACGACGCCATGATCGCCGACGTCGCCGACTACGCCCAGTCAGCGCGCGCCGGCGGTTCGAGCGCCCGAGCGTCGTCGTCGTCTCCTCCACCCTGGCACGTCCACGTCGCCGGTCCACACGCGTGTTCGCGATGTCACGCATCATTTAGCAATCTCTGGATCAACCAGCACGCGCGCGTGTGCGTGGTGTGCGAACTCGCCGCCCGCGCGGCGCGCCGCTGCCCGTTCGCGCGCCCGAGCGCCGGCGCCGCCCCGTGCGCGGGCGCGTTTTGCCCGCACGCGCTCAAGTGCGTCGCGTGCGAACGCCATAGCTGCGCCCAATGCGGCATCACGTGCGGCGATGCCGAAGATTTCATCGCACTCATCGACGCCATCGACGCTCGAGCGGTGTTTCTGGATTTTGACCGCACGATTTGCGCCACCAAGCGAGGCGCGAGCCCGCTCCCGCGCGCGTTTCAAACCATGAACGCCGCGGACGTCGAGGCGCTCGCCGAGGCGCGAAGCGCGGATGAGGATTTAATAGCCACGCTCGCCACGCACGAAAACGCGTGGGTGGTGACGAGAAATCCAAACACGACGGCGATAGAGGTGTTTTTACGCGCTCGAGGCGTGCGAGTGCCGAGAGTGGCGCGCGCGCGTAAGGGCGAGAGCAAGGGTCGGGCGATGCGAGACGTCCTCGCGGCGTCGGGGTTCGCGTCGTCGGGCGACGCGGCGGTCGCGTGCGCGTTCGCGGATGATGATATTCGCGAGCTTTTGAGGGATGATGTGCGTGATATTCCTGGATTACGTCGGATGTTGTTTACGCGGCGGCATAGGTTATGAGGTGGAGTTTGGGTGGAGTTTTTGGGTGGCGCGCGCGCGGGCGTCAGACGGTGAAAAATCTTATCACAAGCGCGAGGCGCGTCTCGACGACCGAACTCGCGGTGCGCGTTTCGCTCGGTCGCGTCACGGGCTAGATTTTAGACGTCGTCGTAGAGCTTCTTCATTTAAATATATATAAGCATGATATGTTATTCGGACAAAATTCCTTCAGATGGCGCGCAAAAATCACCACGCGTAAAGTAAAGGTACTGCGCTACTCGCGACAGGCGGCGACGACGGCGTCGGCGCACGTCTCGAGATTGAGCGCTCGAAGCTTGTGAAAAGGTCTCGGCATGTCGAGTAACGACACTACCGCGACCTCATTCACAAATACTTCAAATCCTCTACACGTGTTATCCATCTCTATTTCCAATTCAATGTCAGGGGCACGGGCGGCGACCAAGTCTCGCAACGCGGTCGCCGAGCGTTTGAACACCCCTCACTTTTTTGACGCGCGCGCCTTGGCCGCGGGCTTCTTCGCCGCGGGCTTCTTCTTCGCCGCAGGCTTCTTCGCCGCAGGCTTCTTCTTCGCCGCAGGCTTCTTCTTCGCCGCGGGCTTCTTCTTAGCTGTGCATCATAATCGCATCAAACACGCGTCGTCGTCGTCGTCAGTACGCGCAACCAAAACCATTCGACGCGGCGCGCGCGATAATTGTCGCGCGACAATTACGATCCGCGCGCGCGCGTTCCCCCCGACCACATGCGCGCCGCCACCCCCGCGAACGCGACGCGCCGTGGGATGAAAAACACGAACACAACACAAACACACGCATTCCACGCCACGCCGCGTCACGCGCGCCACGCCGCCGTCGCGCATTACGCGTTCAAACGACGAGAATTCAAATCCCCTTTTCCCGCACCAACGATCGTGTCGCGCATCGCATGCGTTCGCGCGCATCCGCGTCCGCGATCGCGCGTCACACGCGGCGCGTCGCGTCGCACGCGAATCTACGCACCCGCAGGCTTCTTCTTCGCCGCCGGCTTCTTCGCCGCCGGCTTCTTCTTCGTCGCCGTCGTCTTCTTCACCGCCGGCTTCTTCGCCGCGGGCTTCTTCGCCGCGGGCTTCTTCGCCGCCGGCTTCTTCGCCGCGGGCTTCTTCGCTGGGGCCTTGGCGACCATGCTGCACGAGTGTGTTGGAGGTTTTGGGTGTGGCGAACGAGCTTGAGTGTGAACGAGCACGGATCCGGCGTGAGCGGGGCCGTGTGTTGACGCGCGTTGAATTGTGACGTTGGAACGCGACGGTGGCATTCGAATGCGACCGCGCGAGAGAAAAAAACAGCGAAAACGCGTCGTCGGGGGGCGACCGCGAAGAGTAGGTGCCGAATGTCCGAATATAGGTATATATATACGTGTATGGGTTTTGTGTTTTATATGCGGGTATGGTTAGGTTGTATAGTGGATCTAGGGTTTAGGTGTACGGGGTGATGACATACAATACGCATACATCGCGGTCGCGAGGGGTTGAGTACGGGATATGACCCTCGTTCCCCTCATTTTTTCGTGGTGGTGGTAGTTTTTTTGAACGGCGTCAGCTGGTGATTTGATTGACTTGATTGATTGATTGCGCGACGCGGTGAAGGCGGCGGTGTGCGTGCGTAGGACGACGACGATGGGTTGTTCGGGCGCGTCGGCGCTCGCGATGTCGGCGTCGACGGTGATGCGCGGTGGTGATGGCGGGCGAATGACGAGGTTGGCGCCGCGCGATGGACGAGGTCTGGGCCACCGCGCGGGCGCGCGCGCGCGGTGGCAACGACAGCGACGAGGACGACGCGCGGTACCGGCGGTGGTGACGTCGTCGTTGTCGTCGTCGTCATCGTCGTCGTTAGGTGCGCGTGATTACCGCGCGCTTGAGCACGAAATGCTCGATGGGGCGTCGGAGACGTCGTCGGTGGCGGACGCGGTGTATCGCGTGGGACGGGCGTCGGCGACGATGCCGTTGCGGGATCGAGCGATTTGTTCGCTCGCCGCGCAAGCAGTGGAGGTGACTGCGGAGTCGTGTGTTGAGGATGCGTCGTTGACGGTGTCGTTGGCGCTGAAGCGTGCGATTGAGGCGAATGCGAAGACGGCGACGGGGGAGGTGAAGGTTGTCGTGGGATACGCGCCGACGCGCGGGGGTGGAGCGGCGCCGCACGCGTGGCTTGAGGTTGGTGGTAAGGTATTAGACGTGTGCGTGGAAGGTTTAGCGTTGGCGGAAGCTGCGAGACGCGCTGGGGTGGATTACGACGATGAAGAGGCGATGGTGGCGCGGTTTGGCGAAGTCGCGTTGCGCGACGCCGCGTACGCGCCCGGGCCGCGCGGATTACGCCCGCTCACCGTGTTAAATCACGCCGTGTATCCAGGTGGATCCGCCGCGAGTGAGCGCAAAGCTGCGTACGGGCTCACGTTGAATCCGCCGCCGCCATCGGTCAAGGGTGCGGCTGAAGCCGTGACAAAGGCGGAGTATTTCAGACGCGTCGTCGCCCAGGACGACGACGCGACATTTTTAGGCACCATGCCCGATCGCGTGCGCGCCACGTACGACGCCATCGCGAGCATTCGCATTGAAACTGTAGATTCTCAAGCCGCGCGTCTCGATGCGCTGCAAAACGCCGCCGCGTCCTAGCCCCGCAATATTTATTATTAATCCGCGTGTAACAGATATTCCAACTTGCAGACAAAAGCCATTCGTCACTCGTCGACGCGCGTTCGATCGCGCCTAGGCAAACGCGGACGCGCGCGGACGCGTTGCGGGCGATGGATCCACACTGTCGACCGCCGCCGCCGCCGCCGCCGCCGCCGCCGCCGAACGCAGCGGCGTCGTCAGCGTCGTCAGCATTCATGCATGCACCTCCTGGCGGCGCATTCGCGGCGCGAGCTGCGCCGGTGGCGGGCGTGGCGCCACCGTACGCGTTACCGCCGTACACTGCAATCATGCATGCACCGCCAGGATACGTCGCAACCGCCGCAGCGGGAGGGAATTACATGTGGGTGGCGCCAGAGCAGCAGCCGCGGCAGCCGGGGACGAGCGGCGGCTACCGCGCGCCGGGAGCGCCTTTGACGACGGGCGCGGACGTCATGTGGGTGAGCGCATCGTCCATGGGTGATGGTGGTGTGCATAACGCGCAATGGAACGTGCATGGGTACACCGGATCGCGTGAGGGAGGGAGTGGAAGGGACGCGCGAGCGGCGCCGGCGCCGGCAAAGACGAGCGGCGGCTCCGAGGCTTCGACGTCCAGAAATGCCGCGATGACGAATGCGAAATCGTCGGCGAAGGGTGGCGGGAAAAAGAATCAACCCGTGACGTTTCCTACGGTGGATGAAATTCCAGTTGTAAAGCCAGTGGATGTATCGACGCTTCCCGAGGATGTGCGTAAATATCGTGAGGAGCGCGCGAAACACTGGCCGAGCGACCGCAACGTACAAGCCAAGGATGAGGCTGGCGAGGACTTGGCGCGCGAGAAAGAGTTACGTCGTGCGCGTTTGCGTGAGATTCTAGCTAAGCAGCGAGAATTGGGTCATTTCGAGGCATCACAGGAGATTGGCGAGGACGGTTCCGGGGCGTTGAGCGACGGCGAAAAGAAACCGACGACAAAACGAGCGAGAGAAGACACCGAGGGGCGAGAAGACACGGGAGATGAGAAGAAAGTCGCTGAGGAGAACGCCACCGTATCCGCAAATAGAGTGTGTCGATTTTGGCTCTCCGGTGGGTGTCGAAAAGGATCGGCGTGCGATTTCAAACACGAATCCGCACCCGGGAATGAAAGTCGATGTCGGTTTTTCGCAAAGGGCTACTGTAAAGCCGGGGCAAAGTGCCCATTCAAACATGAAGCGCGCACGCCTGGCGAAAACAACAGGTCGCGCGGCGCAAATGCATCATCATCTGTATCGCAACAGACACTTTTGAAGAAGTTGCTAAGCAAGGAAATCGAGACAGATCAATCACGCTTGCTCCAACTGTTTCGCTTTTTCGTCAACAACGACTTTTTTATTGGCGCCAAGGGAAACACGGAAGCGTGTTGGATGTTTCCATGGGTAGACGAGGTGAAAATCATCGACAAAAAGATGGCTCTCAGCACGTTACCGCCCGTGTACGATGATGAAGATGACGTTGATGAAGAAGAGGTATTAGCTGCGAAGCCAGAGGAACGCGCTGCGCCGGCGCCAAACGCCGACCTCGGATTCTTCTCAATGTACGATAATGCAAGTGATAGTGATGAGTAGTACGGTAGTAAATGATGTAAATGATGTACATATAATCGCAAAACCTAATTCTCTAACGTCTATTGTTATTTCTATTTCGATTGTATCGCTGACCTTGATTGCCACGCGCGCGCTGGCGTTGGTGTCCTCCGTCTTGCGGCGTCTGGTAGTCGTCATTGCTGTCGCGTCTTCGTTTACCGAGATTAGTATCTGGCCTCGGCGGCGCTGGCGGTTGCGGAGGCGGACGATTGACGCGCTGAGGTGGCGGACGATCGTCATAACGAGGACCGTGTCGAGCACCGCCTCCGCCCCTGCCTCGTCTGTCGTCGTAGCGCTGCTGGGCGGCTGGCTGATGTTGTCTCGGCGCCGGCACAGGAGGTTGAGGCGCAGGTGCAGGCGGACGAGCGTCTCGACTTTGACTGCGTACGCTGCGACCACCACGTCCACCACGATCCATTTCACGTCCACGGTCTTGATCGCGCCCGCCACGGCCACCGCGACCACTGCGCCCGCCACGGCTGCCGCGACCGCCGCGACCGCCCGATTCCCGTCGCTCTGGAGGAGTACTTCGTACCGCCGGCGCAGGTGAAGGTAGCTGTGGTGATGCTTGCACTGGTTCTTGCTTTTGGTCCTCTTCGGTCTTCACTTCCGCTGCTTTAGTCGGCGTTGGAGAATCACGTTTCTCATCTGTCGCTTGTGGTTCCGTCTGCGCTGGTGTGTCGCCATCCTCCTCCATGGCGTCATCTACCGCACCACTATTCGTCTGTTCGACATTCAGAGGCATCAATGACCGTATGTCATCATCATCATCATCATCTCCTTCAATGGGTTCGATCGCCCCGTCGAGTTCTTCGACGTGAGTGTTCAAAATATCATCCTGATGGTGCGTCGCGACTGAGCCGTCAGCCTTGGCTTTGTCCTCAGCCTCCTTCTTCTCCTCGTCCTCTTTGGTGACAGGCTTTGGCGGTCGTGGATCTGGAACGCCTAAAATTTCGGGTATCACGCTTTCCAGCCCATCAGTGGCGATTTTAGCAAACAGATGCATGTGATTCGGCGCCAGCATCCGCATCGCTCGCCACTCAAATGCCTTGTCGTTGACTCGTCTGTATTGTGGCTCTATCTGAGCTTCGGGATCCATTTCTTCCAGGCACGGGGCAAAAAACTCCTCCAGCGTCGGCCCTTTTAAAAGGTTAGCTTTGATTTCATCCGTACCGCCTGCGGATAAATTCCACAACCGCGTCAACGTGTCGTGGCCCGTGTCAAACTTGACGTTTGGATCGTCCGGCGGGTAGATATCTGGAGCCCATTTTGATATCGATTTGTCGTAATTTTCTGGCATGGGCAACGTCGCAAAGTCCTCGATTGGCTCTTTGACGAAGTCTGGACATCCTTTCATCTTCCAATCGACCCATTGCGTTTCGTCGAAGAGCGCCACTTGGACAAATTCCGCCGTTCGCTTTGCCTCGGGACCAGTGCGATGCAAAATCTTCATCACTCGCTCCGCAGCTTCGTTGACTTCTTCATCCACCACCTTGAGCTCTTGCTTTTTCTCCTTCTGTCGCTCGGCGTACTTGGCATCGCCGCAAAAATGTAAGAAGAATGCGGCTTGGATTAATATCTGCCGACGAAATCGGTAATCTTTCATTTGTAACGGTAGCAGTCGACGCGCGGTTAAAAAGCGAAAGCCAATCTTTGCGGATAACTCCGACCCCGGGTCGATACCGAGCTCCAGCGCTGATTCCCCGAGCGGATGCTTTTCGAATGCGTCAAGAATAACAGTGAGAATCTCATGGAACCGATTCCACCCGCCGTCTTTGCTCATCGTCGCCGGCGGGTTTTGGAAAAATTCTTGGATGGACCAAAACTTGTGGTGAAACGCATCCGTGACCCAAGACACATCGCTATCGTTGTCAATGACCACATCGATATCGACGTCATCAGCGGTATCTTTGTCATCAGTGTCCATTTTCACATCCTTTTCTTCCTCTCGCTCGCCATCATCGGGGAGAAAATCGTTGTCTTCGCGAACCCATTCTTCTTGCCCAAAAATCTCAGTCGGTTGCGTGCTCACCGCGCCCGATAAATTCATCCCCGATCGATCATTCAAGCCGTTCAAACCCGACAATAGCAACAGCGCGCGCCCGTGTACGTCAGCTTCGAGCCTCCCACGTCCCATGCAGCGTTTCATTAGCGCAACGAACGTCCGAAGTATGGTCAACTTGCCGTACTTCCAAACCGCCGGCGCCTTGGCGCGCTCGCGTCGCTCAAGCAACCAAATCACCGCATCTCGCGCGCCTCGCACCGTACACGCCTCGACAATCATTTCATACATCCCGAACAACGCACTCGACGCAATCCCACACGACTCAGCGAGCGTTAACGCAATATCTAAGAGCCGCGCCACGCTCGACTGCGCAAACGCCGCCTCGGCGTCATTCTCAAACTTCTCATCGTCATCAATCGTCGACTGCGCCTCGCCGCTCACGAACCGCATCGGTGCCACCTGTGCCGCTTGACTCTCGCGCACCAGCACCATCGCCGCGCGCGTAAACGCGTAATCCACGCACGGCTGCTGTTCAGAATCCATGGGATCGTCCGCGCTGACCTCGGCGCACCAACCGCACGCTCGAAGCACTGCGTGCGACGTCGACGGCGTGATGTCTCGCGAGCGATCGCGCGCGAGGTCGAGCACGCGCGCCTCGAGCTCGTGCGCGCGCGCGGAGAATTCAGACGTCATCGTCGGCGTCGAGCAATGGAGGGAGGCTCTCTACGCTCGGGTGGTTGACGTGACTTGACTAGAAAAATGTTTTACAAATGGTGTAACAATGCGCGTCTCACGCGAGTGCGCGCGAGTGCGCTGGCGTAGGAATCATCGAGTAGATGTAGTGAGTGATTGCCAATCGTATGGAGGACGCTCGGGTCCGAATTCTTCGAGCGCGGCGGTGGTGAGCGCGCAGAGGTGGGCGTAATCTGGAATGTCGTCGGCGCGCAGGCTTTGCGCGTGCTCGAGCAGAGCGTTGAACCATTCGATATCGGCGGCGTATTCCTCTGGAACATCGCATTTGCCGTATGGTGTGAGTAAGGATGCACCAGTGGCGATTGCGCGCTTGGCTTCGCCGAGTTCGAGGATGTTGACGTCGTCGTCGACGTTAAGTTTGTTTGTCCACGGCAATCGACCCGTTCGTAGATACGCGAGTGAGTAAATCGCCGAAAGCAAATCATCGCGCGGCGCACGTACGCATCCTAAATCCACATTCGCGCTTGAAAACATCGCTGTACCGCTCCATCGATGCGGTGGGACGACGTCTTCGATGGTCTTTTTGTACGTTTCGTCCCAGATGACGGCTTCGCCGAAATCGACGAGCTTCACCGCGTCCCCTCGAGACGCGCCTGCGTGCCGCTCGACGAGCAAATTGTCCGGCTTGATGTCTCCATGCACGACACCGACGCGATGACACGCACGTAGCGCGCGTATGATCCATTCCGCAATGCGCAGCACCGTCGCGCGGCTAAATCCCGCTCCGCCGGCGCGCAACGACAGCTCCTCCAAACTCAAATCCAACAAATCCATCACCAACACTCGAGACTGCCGTCCCATGACATTCTGACGTCCAAAGTACATCACGCGAGGAAAACACCGGTGATCACTCGCGTACGCCGCGCGCAAAGCCTCGTGCTCGCGCTCTAACGCACTCGGGCTCTCGGGATTCTCCTCCACGTCTTCCACTTTCACCGCGACGTCCAGACCCGTCGTCGCGTCTTTCCCTCGATATACCCGCCCGAAAGACCCCTCTCCGATCGCTCTCGCGCGCTCAGCGTTCTTCAACTCGCGCTCAAGCGCCATGAGCGCATCCTTGGCGCGTAGTTTCTTCTGTTTCAACGCTTTGAGTGCCGAATCGCTCGCGTACGCGCGTTCGGCTTCGTAAATGTCCCGCTTTAAACTCTCGTGCACCGCGCGCTCGCGTTCAATCGTTTCTCTCAGCGCCTCGACGCCACCTCCGCCAGATTCGCGATCAACGCGCTGAAACTCTTCAAAGTCTTTATGCGAGAGTTTCCGTCGAGCCTTGCGCGCGCCGACGATGGAATGAAACGGCTCAATGACAAAGGATCGATCGCTCTTCGCCGCCGCGCGCGTCAAGCTCACCCTCGCCACGTGCGCGCGCGGCGCATGCACGCTCGCCTTGACGCCCACGCGCGACGGCGCGACGCGAGACGACGACGATGGTGATTCCAAGACGACGCGCATCATCACGTTGACCGCGTCCACGTCTCTCGTCCTCTCCCGTCGTCGTCCTCAACGCCTCGCTCGCGGACGCGATACAGAACAGAGACGATGACACCGCGCGCGTTCGCTCGCGCGCGCTCGTGCGCGTGTGTGCGCGTCGCACGCGCGCAGACGGCGCGTCGAAGAGTAACGCCTGTTCGTCTCTCGCCTCCACACATCGCCGCGCGCCGCCGCCCGACGCCGACCGCCGACGACGGCGACCGCGCATCAGAAACACATGGCGTCTTTGCTCGCGTGTCTCGTCACGCCCGTGGCCTCGTGCTTGGGCTCCTTCGCGGGCTCGTGCGCGTGCGCGCTCGCGCCCAAGGCACCTCCAGCGCGCGCGTCGTATGCGACGCTTTTTGCGGCGAGCACGGTGGCGGCGTGGGTGATTCGCGACCACGGCTACCGAGGGATGTGTGCAAAGTTTAGTTGTGCGTGTGCGACGACGCGATGGGCGACGAGAGGGCGATGCGATGCGCGCGAGAGATTTGGCGAGGGGAACGCGAACGCGCGCGCGCTGCGCGGGACGCGAGCGACGACTGACGACGCGTATGCGTTCGCGAATGAATAGGGATTGGATACGGCGCACACGGTGTGAGTGCGACGTGGTTTAAAACACAAGCGGTGTTCCGCGCGTCGTGCGCGAATGCGTTGTTTTTCTTTTTCGCGGCGTGCGCGACGCACGGAGCGAAACGTCGAGGCGACGCGTTCGATCGAGCGCATCGTAGGTATTGGATCGCTAAGCTCGCACTTTGGCTGGCGATGCACGTTGGAGTGTTTGTTTTGGCGAGTGATGGCGCGATGGAGGCGTATGCCGACGTCGCGCGGGTTGGTTCGGGGGCGTTTTTGGTGATTCAGTTGATAATAGTCCTCGACGTGGCGTTTACGTGGAGCGAAAATTGGGCGAGCCGCGAACACGGTGGATGGATTGCCGGGCTCGTGGCGTCGACGTGTGCGATGTATGCGTGTGCGATCGCGCTCTTTGTGCGGATGTATGAATGGTATGCGCCGAGTAGAGATTGCCATCGAAACGCGGCGATGATTACGAGCGCGGCGGCGTTGTGCGTCATCATCACTCTCACGACGTTTCATCCGCGAGCTCGCGAGGGATGTTTGCTCCCATCTGCCGTGGTGACGTTGTACTGTGCGTATTTGTGCTATTCAGCGTTGAGTTCGGAGCCTTCGACGTACACTTGTCGGCCCGAGTCCATCATCGACGCGAACGAAGCGTTGCGCAAACCAGCCAATACGGTGGCAACCGTCTTTACGCTCATCTCTGTCATCTACGCCGCCGTGCGCGCGGGTGAAAGTAATTTTTGGAACATGGATCCCGATGAATCCGCAACCGAGCTCGCTGAAACACTGCGTGATGACGACGAGGAATTGGGCGCGGATTCCGACGAAGACGAAGACGACGGCGATAACGCGCGCGGCGCCCCCATCAAGTATTCTTACTCATTTTTCCACACGATATTCGCGTTAGCCGCGATGTACACCGCAATGTTACTCACTGGTTGGGGCACACGACACGAAGATGACTCTGAAGCCGTCGGCTCGGGATGGGCGAGCGTTGCGGTGAAATTTGGGAGCGTGTGGGTGACAGGAGGCTTGTATCTCTGGGCGTTAATCGCCCCAGCGCTATTTCCCGACCGCGAATTCTGATCTGATTGATAGACATGTAAAACAACGATTGATGATGTATGTACAAATCATTTTACCGTAGTGGTACTCGTGATAATATTACTGCGCGGTTTGTTTCTTTTACAAGTTTCGGCTATTCATATTGCAAGCGCCCACGTCACGCGCGCGCTTGTTGCGCTTCAAGTTTATACTCATCCGGCACACGGTCGAATTCGCAATTCGCCAAAAGCCAGTCAAGCGCGGCAACTTGACGCTTCTTCGCTGTCGCGCCGTCCCCAACAGACGCGCTCACGGCGTCCAACGCCGCCGTCACGTCGGCGTCGACGAACCCCCACTTTTGCAACGTCTTCGCCGCCTTTGCTGTCGTGCTCACCGGATCGACATCCTCCACCTGCTTGGGCTTCGCCGCAGGTTTTGGTTTCGGCTTTGGTTTCGGCGCCGCAGGCGCAGGCGCCGCAGCCTTCGCCGCGGGCGCGGCGACAAAGTCGTCGCCGTTTGACTCTGCGCCCATCTCTTCGTCTTCGACGTCATACGCCGCGCTCTTCTTCGCGTACCCCACACCGCCGCCCGACGCCGGCGCCGGCGACGACGATCGCCTCGTCTTGCGTTCATTCGCCAGCGCATCGAGCACGCCAGCAACGGCGTCGTACCCCGCCTTTTTCTTCCCTCGTCCCGCGCCCGCGCCTCCGCGCAACTCCTGCTTCCCGAGCAACAACCCCGCGCCCTCGCCGTAATCCTCATCAAAACTCCCATACAGCGCGAAATCACTCGAGTAGTCATCCTGATTTCCCCCGCGCTTCGCCTTCTTCGCCCCCATCGCGACGCGCGCGCCGCGACGTTGTCCCCGTCCCGTCATCGCCATCGCAGGCGTCATCTTATCCACCCTCATCGACGCCCCTCGCGCCGACGACACCGCGCCACCGCCCACGCCCACGCCCATGACGCGCGCACATGAATACATGTCACCTATGCCCCGCCTCGCGCGACGACGACGACGACGACGACGATGCGATGCGCGCGACAACCAATGCCGATGCCCGCGGACGCCGCACCCTTTCGCGACATCGGCATCACTCGCACACTTTACCGCCGTGGACGACGCTCGAACGCCGCCGGCGCCCGCGCGCGGCGCGAATGGATGCGCGATATTTTTCGCCACCCATCGTCGGCGACGCCGCGCGCGGGCGCGCCGCGCGTCGACGCGCGCGGCGGCCGAATCTGCGCGCGCGTGCGAAAAGAACACCCGCGTGTGCGTGGCGCGTCCAAAGCGTTGGAATATTCCGCGCCACTGTGCGACGCGCGCGACGATGTCCTCGAGCGACGCGCGCGTGGTGCGCGTGGGCATTAATGGCTTTGGACGCATTGGACGCTTGGCGTTCCGGTTGCTGCACGATTACGTCGCGCCCGAGGGCGACTCGGCGGCGATTCGGTTTGCGATTGCGCACGTCAATGAGTGTCCCGGGACGGGCGCATCGTGCGCGTATTTGGCGGAATTTGACAGCGTGCACGGGCGCTGGGGGCATGGGATCGAATATGATGAAGATGCGTCGGTGCTGCGCGTGAGTGATGGCGCGGCGATTGGGTTTTCGCGGTGCTCGAGACCGAGCGAGGCGCCGTGGAGCGACGCCGGGTGCGAGGTGATTCTCGAGTGCACCGGGGCGTTTTTAAAGCTGAAAGAATTGGAGAGCGAGTATTTCGGTGAGCGACACGGGCATTGCGTGAAGAAGGTGATCGTGAGCGCGCCGGTGAAATGTGCTGGGGTGTTGAATGTGGTGTATGGGGTGAATCACGAGGAGTACGACGCCGGGATGCACCGGGTGGTTACGGCGGCGTCGTGTACGACGAATTGTATCGCGCCCGTGATTGGGGTGATTCAGCGTGAGATTGGTATTCATCGTGGGTCTATTACGACTGTGCATAATGTGACGAATACGCAATCGATGGTGGATGCGCCGAATGTGAAAAAGGATGACTTGAGACGGGCGAGAAGCGGGTTGGTAAACTTGGCGCCGACGTCTACGGGGAGCGCGACGGCTGTGCAGTTGATTTTCCCTGAGCTCAAGGGAAAATTGAATGGCATGGCGATTCGTGTACCGCTCATTAATGGTTCGATCACGGACATCGTGCTCGAAACGAAGCGAGCGGTGACGGTGGAGGAGGTGAACGCGTTGTTGGAGAAGCACGCAAACGAAGGGCCGTTGGTGGGCATCATGGGATTCGAAAAGAAGCCCTTGGTGAGTACGGACTTTATCAACGACGAGCGATCTGGCATTGTCGACGCTGAGTCTACGATGGTTGTCGATGGTACGCACTTGAAATTATACGTGTGGTACGATAACGAGTACGGATACTCGGCGCGGTGCCGCGACTTGGCCGTCTACATTTCAAAACAGCTTTGAAGGTAGCGCGCCACGAGCTTTGACGTCATGATGAAACCACCCACATAGACAAGAGTAGACATCTTGTTATACATATTCTTATTTATTACTAACGCTACCGGTACGTGCCAGCGGCGACGCGCTAAATGTCCAGCGGCGACGCGCAGTCGCACTCAGCCAGCGCCATGCACTTGGGCATGACGTGCGTTGTTTCTTCGTTATTATCGAGGAGTAAGCACTTGACTGTTTCTAATTCTTCTGCCCCGCCAAGTTCGAGAGTTTTCAGCACGGTGCCACCGCCGGTGAAGAGATAAAACGTCGGGTCGTCGACGGCGGATAAATATAACGCCGGCGACAGCGATTTGAACTCTTGAATAGTATCGCCGCCGCCAAAGTACTTGCGCGCCAATTTATTGGATGAAATCGCATGGTCTAGCGCAGTGGTGCCTTCATGGAATCCACTCGATGTGAATCCCATCACAGCATTCACAAATATGGACGCTGCGTTTGACAAGACGGATTTGACGCGCGCGTCATCAAACGCGCTCGCGGCGACGTCAAGAAAGTATCCATAACTCGCGCCACGCTGGAGCTCATCGATGCGAATCGCACGCACGCCGTTCTGCATAACCCCAGGTGTTGAGCACACGCCTTCTTTAGGCACGCATCCGCAACCTTGCAATGACGAAGATTCCACGACGACGGGTAACTCAACGAGCTTGGCTTGCACTTCCGGATGGAGCAACTCAGCAGCCAATTCCACATCCTTCTCGCTCACGCCCTCGATTTCGATGCCGTACTTTGCACATAAATATGCGTTATATACCACTCCACCGAGAATCAACGTATCACAACGCTTCGCCACCGCACGTAACGTCCCGAGCTTTGTGTCCACTTTGGCGCCGCCGACGATGGCGACAAACGGCCTCTTCGGCTCCAACACCGCCTCAATCGCCCGTAACTCTCGTTCCATGCACAATCCAGCGTAAGATGGCAAGTATTTTGTAATCTCAACCGTCGATGCGTGCGGCTGCCACGAACCAAACGCATCATTCACGTATATATCCGCCAAATCCGCCAACCGACGACACAACGCCGAACACGCCTCCGTCCCGGCGCCCGCCTCTTCACCATCAAACCAACGCGTGTTGGGCAAATACACCCCCCCAATCCTACGCGCACGTAAATCTTCAATAATCGTCGACATCGATACTTCATCCCAATCAATTCCTCGCCCATCTGCACGCACTTTAAACGTCGGCGCCGCGAAAATCACCCCCAACTTCACCCGAAGCACATTCGCCACCGCCCCCACGCCGTCATTCACCTCATCCACGTCAATCACCCCATCCTCCCCTCGAGGACGATTCACGTGCGTCATCAATATCGGCCTCGCGCCGCGTTCGACGATGTTATACAGCGTCGGCAGCGTGCGCTCGATGCGGTGCACATCTTTCACCACGCCCTTCTTCACGCAGTTGTGGTCCACGCGCACGAGCGCAACTTTATCGCGAATGTCCCCAGCGTCGGCGAGCGTGCGTACGCGCATCTGACAATGTGCGGTCACGCGACGACGGCGCGCGACGGCGGCGGCGGCGCGCGAGTGTGTGACGGATGAAAAGGGAATATTCTCCTTGAAAAACTGCAACGCCATTCGCCAGTGCGCGCCAGCGTCATGTCAAGCGGCGCGACGCGCGATGCGACCGGCGACGCCGGGGCGATGACGACGGTGGTCGTGACGACGGCGGAGACGGCGACGAAGACGAAGACGAAGACGCGCGGCGCGCTCGGGCCGTACGCCATCATTTCGATTGCGTACATTTTATACACGCTGACGGATGGTGCGGTGCGGATGTTGGTGCTGATGCACGCGTACGCGAAGGGATTCAGTGCGATGGAGGTGGCGGTGATGTTTACGATGTATGAGCTGTGCGGGGCGGGGACGAACTTGGTGGCGGGAGTGGCGGGGGCGAGGTTTGGGATTCGCGCGACGCTCGCGAGCGGGTTGACGTTACAAGTGGTTGGATTAGGCATGCTCTATGCGTGGGATGACGCGTGGGATCGCACGGAGGCGATTATTTTCGTGACGTGTGCGCAAGCGTTGTGTGGGATTGCGAAGGATTTGACAAAGTTGGGTGGAAAGACGGTGACAAAGCTCGTGACGCCAGACGAAAAGCAAAACGCGTTGTTTAAATTGGTGAGCGCCATCACTGGATTGAAGAATAGCTTCAAAGGGGTGGGATATTTTATCGGTGCGGCGATGCTGAGTGTGAGTTATGAAGCCGCGCTCGCGGTGCAGTTGTGCTTGATTGCGGTGGCGCTACCATTTGCAATTTTTGGGCTCGATGACAACCTCGGGCGAGTATCCAAGAAAAATATCACCCTATCCGCTGTGTTCAAGCAAAACTATAACATGAACATCCTTTCACTCAGTCGAATGTTTCTGTTTGGGAGCCGCGACCTGTGGTTTGAGGTGCCGTTGCCATTCTTTTTGCGAAGCGCGTACGGTATGGGATGGCCGAGGTCCGCCGTCGGCGCCTTGCTCGCGGGCTACATCATCGTTTACGGCCAACTCCAAGCGTGGACACCGAAATTATTTCTAGGACCGCTGAATCAGGACCCACCAAATAAGTACGCGGCGGTGATTTGGAATTTATCCCTCGTCATTGTGCCGCTGTTCTTGGGCGCTTTTATTCAATCCGACATATTCCAGGATCACCCTGGTGCGACGACAGCAAAGATTGTGGTGATTTGCGTCGGTGTATTCGTGTTCGCGTTTCTATTTGCCGTGAATTCAGCGATTCATTCTTATTTAGTCGTCAAGTACGCAGACGGCAACAAGGTGGCCATCACCGTCGGCTTTTATTACATGGCCAACGCGTTTGGACGCTTGATTGGTACCATCGTCAGTGGTGCGTTATATTCATACACAGGATCCATTGTCGATGGATTTGCGGCGTGCTTCTGGGCGAGCTCGGTGTTTGTCATCATATCCACCGTGCTCGAGATGTTCATCGACGACGACAAGGGAGGCTTGTTATGCGGGTCGATTTCTTGCATCGACGACATTGAAGACGACAACCAAGACAAAGATGACATCGAAGCTCGAACGCCGAAATAGGTATAGAATACCACGTTCATGCACATATATCTTCGACGCGCACTGCGGGTTCTCCGCGATCCTTGTAATACATATTCTTTTGCGCGCCTCGCGCCTGTACCAACCTTCACAACGCGGCTCCCAACGCGCGCTCAAGCGTACGATGAACGTCGCTCTTTACGTCTCCAGGCGCGGGTCGTTCGCGTTCACCATGGGTTTACTCACATCTGCAGCCTTGCGCGCGATTAAGCGCCTGCGTTCGGGCACCCGAGCGCCTCCCAAAGAGCTCAAGGTGACTTCACCCAAAACCAGCCAAACCTTCACCATCCGTCGCCTTCGCGCATCCGACGAGCACAAGGGCTTCCTCGCGCTCCTCGCGCAGCTCACAACCGTTGGGCACGGTGATTTTAAACGGCGATTTCGTGAGATATCCGATGGGCCAGAGTACGTGTATGTGATTGAGGATGACGGCGCGGTGGTCGCGAGCGGGACGCTGGTGCTCGAGCGCAAGTTTACGCGGTCCTGCGGCACATGTGGGCACATCGAAGACGTCGTCGTCGATGCAAACGTGCGTGGAAAGGATCTCGGTCGGGTGTTGATAGAAGGGTTGACGTTGGCAGCGGAACGGGCGAATTGTTACAAGGCTATTTTGGATTGCAGCGAGGCAAACGCGGGATTTTATGAAAAGTGTGGCTACGCAAGGAAGGAATTGCAGATGGCGCGGTATTTCGTCAAGCCGTGATGATGATGATGATGATGATGATGATGACGATGACGATGATGTCGATCATGTACTAGGCGTGTAATATTATGTGAATAGATCTGTAGCGAATGGCTTGTTCTGTTGAGTCGTCGGGCAAATGTCGACGAGACGGCTGAGACTGCAAATCATCAGAGCTTACCACCAAAAGCCGCTTTGGCTTGCGCGGCAGCTGCTGCTTCTGCGCGTTTGACTAACTCTAATTGTTTGGCTATGGAGCTTTGCGAGCTCGGATCCGCGTCCACGCACGCGAACAAGTCGTCACGAGCCGCGTTAAATTCGTGTCGTGCAAGTAACGACACGGATCTTCGAAACAACGCTTTGGCGTTATCCGGGTGCGACTCCAATATTTTGTTCACTCGCGCCAGCGCACTGACGTGGTCATTCAACCGCTGCAAGCTCGCAACGAGATTCAATCCAAGAGTCATTTTCATTGCGTCTACGGCTTCAAAATCGTCTTCATCCAATCCGCGAAGACTTTCGAGTTTACTCAGTGTCTTCTCGTACTTCGATCGCGCCAGCTCGTAGACTTGCGTCTTAAACAACGCATTTGCTTCTTCTTTAATCACCAAAGCCTCGTTGAGCATGTCTTGCACGTCTGCTTTGTACCAATTCACCGCCGCGTCAAAAGACTCGAGGACGACGTCCCATTGCACCGTAGCGAGCGCGTTGTCGACGGCGCAATATTCCGCCCCCGGCGCGTCGGCGCGGCAATTCTTCGCGCCGTACCCATGTCGCCGAGCCTTTTCACCTAGTGTGAGATCTAAAACCACGCGAGCGCGTTCCTTGGGTATCATGAGCCGAATAGATGTCTCCAACGCTTCTGGCGCCGCGCCGCAGCCCAGACGAAACGCGTACGGCTCGCCCTTGAGCGCGACATCCGTTCGCGTATCGTACTTTACAGCCAGATCCGTTCGCACACCAGAAGTAGTGGCCGTGCTCAGCGTAAAGTGCACGCGCACGGTACAATCTTGCATGGGGCAGTCGGCGGGAAATTCGCCTTGACCGAGCTCAACGCGCGTCTTTGTCGTCGACCCGTCGTTAAAGACGTCCCGCACGTGCCGCATGGACACGAGTTTTACTTTATACACCACACCATCTGCGGCGTCAGAGCCATCTGATGGTAGCGCCGGAACAAGCCTGTTGTATTTTGACATCATCGATGCGTCGGTGCCGAAACCGCCGTAATTGGTCCAAATTAAAGCTTCCTCGTTGAGCCGCATGGTCCGCGTCGCGGCGTCCAGCGCGAGCGGCGTTCGACCATCTCCGACAACGAACGTCACCTCTGTTCGCTCTATAAACTCATTATCATCAACGTTCTCGTTATTTTCTGCTGATTTCCGTGCGCGCACGACGTAGGCGCTGTACTCAATCGTTACTTCAAACGGCGGTCGCGGCGTTTCCCAACCGACTCCAGGATGCGTCGTCGTCTTCGTACACCTCGCCCATCCTCCATGCTTCAATCTCACCTTCTTACTCTCACCATCTTTCTCTTCACGCACACGAACGACGCTCACTGGATTGTGTGCGAGCACTTCAACGTCGTAGATGATGATATCGCCCGGATTCAAGCGCTCGTCGACGTCGAGCGCGCGCGTTTCCGCGGTGGCGTCGCCATACGTCGCGCTCCACGCCGCTCGTGCCTCCCATCTCTCACCGACGGACATCGCCGCGAGCATGACTTCAAGCGCGCGCGTAACGTCGCACGCGTCATTTGCGAGCACGGTGCGACGCGGTACGCCGCGTGTGCGCGTAGAATACAGCTCGAAATCTTTCGTTCGCGCGACGCAGTGATAGATTAATTCATCACCGAGCTCGGGGACACGCGCGTGTGACGCCTCATCGTCGCCCTCGTGCGCGTTCTCGTGCGCTTGAGTGCGAGATGTTATACGCAGCGATGCACCAAGCGCATCGAGCGCGCGCTTGGCGGCGACGGCGCGAGACGGGGCGCGTGAGCCCGCGTCGGCGTCGCGTTCAAAGCGCTCCGCGGGCGGCGGCAGCGTCGGCGCGCGCGTACGGATTTTCGTAAACCAGCGCGCGAGTTCATCCCGTGCGGCGGTACTGGTGGATGTCGATGGCGATGACGCATTTGACTCGCGCGTCATCGCGTCGCGCAGTGATGCGGTGAGAGAGGGCAAAAACTGTCAAACGTGCGTCTTTGTCGACGCGCTATAAATACTACACGCAACTCATGGCGCCACGACATCGACGCCGAACAACGACCAATCGCAAATTCTAAACGACTCAATCACGCGAAGCAATGCCGGTGAGCACGCGTGATCGCCCTCGCGCACGCGATCGATATCGCTCGGCGCTCGTACGTCGACGCGCGCGTTTGGGTCGCCGACGCGCGTCGGTCTCGCGTGCCAAATAACAATCTCACTCTCCACGCGCGGGATACGCATGACGCACCCCCACACATCGACATCATTGTCGTACGCGCTGCGATGTTTCGACGCGCGCATGGTGCCAAAGACGATGCGTGACGTCGATACGCCCGCGAGCCGACGCTCGAGCGCGTCCTCGCCTTCGTACCCCAACGAGCTCTCTTTCGCCTCATTCAACTCGCACATGTCCGTAAACATGCACCGACCGATCGATGCGTCATCGACATCGCGCACGCGATCGAGCACCTCGATCACGATCGATTCATCGCTCGACGCGCGCGAGAAGACCTCTTGATGGTCGTCGATTGGGATGACATCGCTCACGTCGAGGAAATCGTCGGGGATATCCGCCGTGAGCGCGCCACCGAACAAGTCGCGGCGCATCGCCGTGCGCGATGGATACGACGCGTCCGCGGTCGTCCGCGGGCGTCCTCTGTGTCGTTCTCTGTCGTCGCCGTCGACGCGGGGCGTTCGTGCGCCCGCGTGCGGTCGAACCGTCGCCCGAATGTCCGAATACATTTATCGTGTATGCGTATTCAGTATACTCAATTACTACACGTTCCTATACCCTAATACGTAGTCAAGGAGTGTTTTGTGGTATGTAATTTAAAGACGACACGCGTGCGGGGTGGAGGTCCATGGAGGTCAAAACGCGCGCGCGCGTCGTCGCCCGACGCCTCTTTCACACGCATAGAGGTACGTCACCGCCCGCGACATCGCGCTGAAATACGCGGCGATATGATTGCTACGCCATGCGCGTCTCGCACGCGCGCGCACGCGCCCGAAACCGCGCGCGATGACGACCGATGACTAACCCGAAGGCGATCGATCGCGTGCACCCGCGCGCAGAACCAACTCTAAAGATGCCGAAGAAACGTCGTGCGAACGGCCGTAACAAGCCTGCTGGTGCTCGTGGTCACGTAAGTATATATCGTACGCGTCGCGCGTGCGCGTGCGCGAGGGCGCGGGGTGGCGCGATGATGACGCGCGCGGGCGCGGGTTTGGACGTGACGTCGGGGTCGCGGGTCCTAGGGCTTTGCGAGCGACCGATGGCGATGGCGCGCGCACGCGCCGACGCGACCGTGCTCGTAAGTGATGGCGATGGTGAATGAAACTGACCAATGTGTGTTCGTGTGTGTGTGTGTCGTGCGTGTATAGGTCAAGCGCGTGTTCTGCGAATCCTCGGGCGCGTTGGTGCCCAAGGACAAGGCGGTGAAGCGATTCATGGTTCGTAACATCGTCGAGTCCGCGGCGATTCGTGATCTCCAAGAATCGTGCGCGTACGAATCGTACACGTTGCCGAAATTATACCGTAAGGTGTTCTATAGCATCAGTGCTGCGATCCACTCGAAGATTGTTCGCGTGCGATCCCGCGAGGCGCGCCGCATCCGCGAACCGCCGAGAAGATTCCGCGCGTCTGACCGTAAGGAAAAGCCGAAGGCTTAAATCGGTTGGTGGCGAGTGAAAATTTTGGTGGGTTCTGCTGTTGAGAAGCATCTTAGCGTGGTAGACAACTGATAACAACAGTGACGAGCTTGAGCTTGTAATGATATAAACTCGAATCGTCGCCACGCTCGTTTGCCCCACGTCGCCGCTCGTCGCCGCTCGTCGCCGCTCGTCTCGCGTGCGCGCGCGCCCGTGGTGATCTAAATCTGTACAACGACGAGGCGTGTAAACGTAGGCTGATGGGCATATTGTTACTATCTTTACAGCATAACAAGGATAAGAACAAATAAATGAATGAAAGAATTTTTTTACTTGCCGACGCGTTGGGCGAGCTTCAAGTTGCGCGTCGTGAAGACAGTGTTCACACGATCGTACATGGTCAGCGTACGCATGGCGAATGCCACTGATGCAGGATCAGTTTGACCCTTATCTTGCGAGCTCACGCCGAAATGGCTCTTGTCGAGCGCCACAAAATCTCGGCGGTGGTCGCCCAAGCCCTCAAACGTCGTCCCGGCGGTGTCACCGCGACCGCACAAGAGTTCATACGCATCCTTAATCGCGTTGAACTTTTCCTGCGTGGTGTCAGGGTTGCGATCAGGGTGCGCTTCGGCGATTAATTTACGATACACGCGCTTGATGTCAGCCGGTTCATCATCTACTGAGACCCCTAACAGAGCGGCGGCGGCGTCAAATTTACCCTTTTGATTCGTCTGCGCCGCCAAAGCATCAACCGCTACTTCAAACGAGCCCCAGTCTTCCAAACCATACTCCATATCCGCCATATTTAAATCCTTCACCCCGGCCAAAACAAACGCCATCGCCGCCACGTGCTCCTCATGTTTCGGTAACATCATGCGCACCGCCGGTACGCCTTCGATTTGCACGTTATTCAACGTCTGCAACTCTGTCTCCGGTACCGACATCCCTTGCTTTTTAAAAAAAAACGACGCCTCGTACGCTTTCTTATCCGCCACCACGACCTCGCATATCGGCAACCAATCGCTCAGGACACCAATCTTTGCGTCGTCCTCGACGTCCCGACGCTGACGCACGCTCAGCACGTACTCGCGACACGCCTCTCGTCCCATCTCCGTGACAATCTTCTCGTACGCGCGGCCGGTGTCGGAGACCAGCGCGCGAGCCTTCGTCGCCGCAGCCTTTCGCGCCTTGTCTTTCGCCGCTTTCGTCGCCGCGGTGTTCGCGGGCGCGGCTTTCGTCGCCGTGGACTCGCCGGCGGCGCCGCCGCTTTCTTTCGCCCGGCGCGCCTTGCGACTGGCGCCGGCGACGACGACGAGCGACCGCGCGCGCGATGGGGCGGCGCGATGCGCGCTCGCGGGCATCACGCGCGCGTGTACGCGCGCTGAGGGCGAAGTGGCGAACATGGGGAGACGCGGAGTGAGGGGCTCGCGCGCGCGTGGGGGCGTGTGGATAAAGCGGTTTCGGATTGAGCGTTACAACACGGTGGACATTAATGCGCGGTGCCGCCGCGGCGCGAGGGCGACGAAGACGCCCGGCGCGAGGGTTGACCTGGAAAGTATGCACTGGCTACGTCGGTGGCGGCAGATGGGGCGCGACGCGGCGTGGTGGATGAAGACGCGGCGCGGCTGTCGGCTCGGGATGACGTCGAGCGCCTCGGAGCTCCAGATCCGCCCGCGCCTCCACCGCCTTGGCGGGAGTTGTGCGCGCCTTGTCTGTGCTGATTGTGCGTAGCGCTACGTGATTGATGGTACGATGCCCCGTTGTGAGCGTTATTGCTGCCATTGTTATGATGGTGGTCGCCGTCTCCGCCGTCTTGAGGCACGACGAAGGTTTCTGGAATCGTAATCATCGGACCCGCAAACAAGGCATCCCGGTTGACCTTGGCGCGATCATAGTCGTCGAATTCTTCCCGACGTTGTACGTTGAATGAAAAGAAATCGCTCGCCGCAACGACGCGGTTATCACCCTTAGCTTCGATCGCTTCGCGCACGAGCGTGTCGACGTGCGTGCGCTCGCCGATGACGTTTTCTTCGCTCAAGGCGTCTTCGGCGTTCGGTAACACCATGTCCTCGCAATCGTCCTCGTCTATTGTTGCCCCTAAATCGCCACTATTGATGTCTTCTCGATCGCTTTGGAAACCACCGGCGTAGCGATTGGAAAAATGTGTCAAAATCAAACTTCTCGCCTTGACGTCGGCGGCAAACGTACCCGCCATCGTCGCCGTGGAGTGCCCCTTGAATATGGCTTCCCCTCGCTTGGCTCCATTGAACGTGGATTCATGCACAAGAACATCAGCACCAGTGGCCATGCTTGCAATTGCGCTACTGTTACATGTATCACCGAGTAACACCAGTCGACGACCCGGACGCGAAGGGCCGATGACGTCCTCGGGGCGAATCGTCGCGCCGTTGGGCGCCGTCACCTCCTTTCCTTCCTTTAACAATCTATACTCACGTCCTGGCGCCAAACCGAGCGATATGGCTTTCTCGGCATCTAATCTCCCCGGCTGGTCGCACTCGTCGATGACGTATCCGAAGCACGGCACCGGATGACGTAGCGGCGTCGCGCGCACGCACAAGTTGCCGTCGCGGTACACTGTCCAACGCGGCAACTGGCCGCTCGACCCCAACTCAGTCCACGCCCGCTCGTCTTTAAAGTGTGGCGGTGGCTCAGCGGCATTTTCAGGCCAACACTCACCCATGAAAATCTTGCCACGTGGATCGACCGACGTATGCGGCGCTGGGACCCCTCCTCCGGCGCGAGCCGTCTGTCGCATCTCGGTTACGATGAGCGGCATCCCGAGCACCGAACGTGACCACGTCATGGCGCTATATATGTACTGTCGAATCCCAGGCGGACCAGTAATATGCAGAGGCTCAACTTTACCCCCGTGTGCGCGCATGTGGGACGTTCTCGTGCCACTAATCGCACAAATTAACCCAGGTAACCCAAAAATATGGTCCCCGTGCATGTGCGTGATGAAAATTTTAGTAATCTTCGCGTACTTCAACTGCGAACGCATGAGTTGATGCTGCGTCGCCTCACCGCAATCAAATAACCAAATCTCATTTTCTAAACGCAACGCCAGCGATGAAACGTTGCGCGTGAAGCTCGGGGCGCCACTAGATGTCCCTAAAAACGTGAGCTCGGCGCCTGAAAAATTAGACTTGCGCTCGTCGTCTATTTCCTCCCCTCCGCTGATCGCATCCTTTAATTTCGCGTTAAACATCGTCTGCTGATACGACGACGACTTCTTAGACGCCGATGCCGCCCCCGACGCCACCACCGCCGCCGAAGCATCTCCTGAAACGCCCGCCTCGCCGCCCGCCGCGCCGCGCCTCGCCAACGCCTCCACCAACGCCGCCTTCTTCATCCCCTTCACCTCACCCACATCGTACCCATACACCTCCACCAACCGCGCACGAAGCTCCCCAACCTTCATCGTCGTCAACACCGCCATCGATTCCCTACCATCGTCACCATTCGCGTCGTCCGCGTCCGCATCCGCATCCGCATCATCGACGCCGATGGCGCATCCAATCCACGACCCTTCGACGCGCCTCGCCCCCCCGCCCCGTCGCGCGCGCGCCGCGGACCAGCGCCGAGCGCCGACCCTCGATGCGCCGCGCGTCGCGCCGCCTCGCGCGCCCGCAGCGGCGGCGTCGACGACGACGACGACGCGCGCGCACGCCATCGTTCGGTCGCGCGAGCGAATTTCTGCCGCCGCCACCCGCGACGGCGCCGCGCGATCGATATCGATCGATCGATCGATCGATCGACGCGCGCGCGCATTCGATCGATATCGATATCGATCGCGCGGTGTCGCTCGATCGATCGCGCGAGGCATTCGAAATAGATTCCATCAGTACGTAGTGTGTGGCATCATCTCCATACTGTGTTGGCGGTATGCATATGCACACATGGTATGCATATGCATATGGAGGATGCACGCCCCCCATACGTGCATACGGCCATAGAAAAAACGACTTTTATGTGGGGTGTGCTTTTTAGAAATACATTGATACACTGATAATTACGTAAGTACAGGACGACATGCCTTAGGAAAATAGGCTAATCCCATGGGACGCGACGAGGGGTAACTAGGGTTCAGAAATAAGGGTTTATCCGGCGCATGTTTACACGGTCGGTGCGCAAAACACTCGTATGTAACACCATATACACGCTATGTAGCACTCAAATGGTATATTACACATGCTTATTATGTGCTAAGTATGGTATACACGCTGGATTCCGCCAACACCGCTCGGTCGTCGTCGTCGTCGTCGCGGCACTGCGCGAAGGCGCGGCGTCGAGCGCGGTGGGCGACATTCGCGCGCGATTCGCCGCGTAGTGTGGGGAGCGCGCGCCTCTCGACGCGCGGCGCGCGCGCGCGATCGAGCCCGGGCGACGCGTCGCGCGCGGGTCGCATGCGCATCCTTCTCACCGGTGGCGCCGGCTTCATCGGCTCGCACGTCGCCGAGCGCCTCGCGTCGCGGCATGCCGAGTATACGGTGCGCGCTGGTGATGTCGATCTCGATCTCGCGTGCGCGATCTCGTCGCGGTGCGCGGAACGACTGACGGCGAACGACCCGTCGCGCTCGACAGATTGTCATCCTGGACAAGCTCGACTATTGCTCGAGCTTGAAAAATCTTGAGGGCGCGAGAGCGTACGCAAACGTGCGGTTCGTGAAGGGCGACGTGCGTTCTTTTGATTTAGTGAGTTACGTCTTGCACAGCGAGCGGATCGATACCGTCATGCACTTCGCCGCGCAGAGTCACGTGGACAACTCGTTTGGGAACTCGTACGAGTTCACGAAGAATAATATCGAGGGTACGCACGCGTTACTCGAGGCGTGCGTGCGAGCGAAGACGACCAAAATTCGACGATTCCTGCACGTGTCCACGGATGAGGTATACGGGGAAAACCTCACGGATTCAAACACCGAGCACGCGACGCTCCTGACGCCGACCAACCCGTACGCCGCGACAAAGGCGGGCGCGGAGATGCTCGTCATGGCGTACGGACGCTCGTACGGATTGCCATACATTATCACTCGCGGAAACAACGTGTACGGGCCGAATCAGTATCCAGAAAAGGCGATTCCAAAGTTTTCAATCCTCGCGAAAAGCGGAGAAAAGATTGCAATACACGGCGACGGCGACGCGACGCGTTCGTACATGCACGTCGACGATGCATCTTCGGCGTTTGACGTCATTCTCCACCGCGGGACGACGGATCAGATTTATAACATCGGCTCGCGTGAAGAGCGGACGATCTTGTCCGTCGCTCGGGATGTCTGTGGGCTCCTTGATCGCGACCCGGAAACGACCATCGAGCACGTGAGCGATAGAGTCTTCAACGACCGAAGATATTTCATCGATTGCTCGAAGCTTTTAGCGCTTGGATGGCGACAAGAAAAGTCCTGGGACGTAGGCCTCGCGGAAACCGTGCGTTGGTACTCGAATACCGACTTGAGCGCGTACTGGGGCGAATTCACACCCGCATTGCGCCCGCACCCTTCGGCGAGCGCGGACGGTCGACGACGATGGGTCGAGTCGGATTTCACCAACGAGTTTGATGATTGCGCGACACCGGATTTGTAACATATGAGATACGTACTGTACAGTGTAAGTTTAGTAAAGTTTTTTTGGGCGCGCAAAATAAACCTCGCACATTTTGAGGTAAATAATAATAATGACAACTTAGCCATGATTCTCACGCCTCGACGCGATGCGTGCGATCAATGCCACCGAATACGCCGCGCCGAGCTCCGCGTATTTCATGTTTGCCTTTTTAAACGACCCGCAGCTGTCGCCAGTGGCCAGAAAATGACGCGCCACGCCGCGGACGACGCGCGCGCGTTCGAGGGCGAACCGCGAAAACACACCGTAGGAAGCGCGTTGCGCGCGCTCGACGGTCGCGTGCGCGCGCTCGAGCGCGATACGCGCGCACAGGCGTCGACGAGTGCGTCGCACGGGAAAGCTGTGGATGCGCTCACGCACGCATTCGATGGCTTGGCGCACGCGTTTCGGGACGCGATGGAGGAATTGAGAGCAGATCACGCGAGATGGGAGCGTGAACGTGAGGATATTCGAGCTGGGGTGGAGGTGGCGGTGGAGGAGGTGCGACGGGTGGCGCGAGGCGCGGCGGCGCGGGAGGCGGATGCGGAGCGCGCGCGAAGAGACGCGCGCGCGGTCGATGGGCGCGTGAGCGAAGCGTTGACGTACGTCAAGGATGTTCGAAATGAGTTTTTGAGGATGGAGGATACGGTGCGAGACGCGTTGGCGTGCGTGAAGGCGTTAGAGGAGCGAGACGAGGCGCGCGAACGCGCGTTGGCAGAGGTGCAAAAGCGCGCCGAGGATGGCGAAGCGACGTTACGAGAGGAGATAGAAGCCGTGCGGCGGGCGTCGGCGCGCGCTGAAGTAGCGGCGAGTAAGGCTGAAGAAGTGGGCGGATTGGCGAACGATATGCGCGAGCTGGCGAGATGGAGTAAGACGAACGCGGAGCATCAAAACCGTCGGTTGGCGCATCTCGAGCGCGACTCTGATTCCTCGCGAGAAGAACGCGAGCGCGCTCTGGCGAGCTCTGTGAGTGCGACTGCGCAAGCAATGAAGGCGCAGCAAGCTCGCTTGCAGCAAATTGAGGAGCGCGGGATGTTACGAGCGCGCCGGGAGGCGGCGACGAAAGCGGACATAGACGTCTTGAAGAAATCGCTCGGCGAACATCACGCCGCCTTGCTCAAAGTGTGTGAGACGTTCGACACCGAGCTCGAGCTTAGTCCGAGTTCGTTCCCGACGTCGTCTGCATTCGTGCGCACGACTAAACCGTTAGATTAAGAGAGAGCTTTGCGTCGCTTTGTGTCTCTTTGTGTCGCCGTAGCTTTTGCGTCTTCGTAGCCTTTGCGCCAACAACCGATGGCGCAAGTATTTCATCGTAGCCTATTCATAGACATTCAATAAAACACTCTCGTGTGACGTACTACAATTATAAATTTCGTTTCTATGCGGCTTTTCCAACTCTAAATGTAATCTGCGAGCCAAACGCGCGACTCGCGCGGCCCAATCCAACTATAACTTTGACACCGGCATCGCCACCGGCAAAAACTTCGTATGCCGCCCAGTGGCGATCACATCACCATCCTCGTTCTTCAGCACGCACTCCATCCACGCTAAAGTCTTCCCAACCTTGAGCACCTCGCACGTAATCAACACGCGCGAGCCCGTCGGCGCGGGCGCGCAGTAGCTCACATTCAAATCCGTCGACACCCCGCCTTGCTTGGTCACCGTCAACAGCGCCACAGTCGTGAGTACGTCTACGAGCGTCGCCACGCACCCACCGTGGAGCGTGCCGAAGCGATTCGTCAACTCTGACGTCACCTCGAGCTCGCACGTAAATGCGCCGAGCTTTGGAAACGCACCTTTGCGACACCGTGCGAGCGCTGGAGAGTCGTACGTGCCCGCGCGCACGGCTTCGGCGAAGAATTGTTCCGCCGTGCGCGCGTCTGCGAGCGCTGGCGCGCCATCCGTCATCGAGCGCGCGTGCGTGTGCGTGTGCGGCGCCGGCGCGCACAAAGATGCAGCCTCAAAGTGCGCCGCACGATGTCCACGCACGCGTTCCTCCGGCTCGCGTCGCGAGCGCTGACGACGTCGTCGTCGTCATCGTTTTCGTTCGCGTCGTCGTCGTCTCACGCGCGGTCGTTCGCGAGCGCGTCCACGTCGGCGCCGGCGAAGCGCGATGGCGATGGTGGCGGTGATGGTGCTCTCGATGACAAATCGCACGCCTCTCGCGCGATATACACCGCAGCGCTCGCGGACACCGTGCGCAAGGTGAAATTGTTATCACTCGGCTCTCTCGCGGCGACCGCGGTGGGGTGCCCGATGTTTTTGGAGCTGTCCCAGCCCGAGATGGCGTTTGAGGCAAAGGCGGCGGTGAGCGCGACGGTGATTAGTTTCGGCGGGTTCACCACCGCGTTGTTGCAGTGGTTTATATCGCCGTACGTGAAAACGATGGTGATCGATGATCGGGGTGCCGTCAAGGCGACAAAGTTTGCGTGGAATGCGTCGACGTACGAGACAAGTTTTGCGAAGAGTGACATGGTGGAGACTGAGAGCTCGCGTCCGCTCGTGTCTTGGGAAGCGAAAGATGGGTATTATTACGTCGAAATGGGCGGGGTGCCGAAAGAAATGTATGACGAGCTCGATCTCGCGCGATTTGATTCGCAAGCCAAAGCGGAGGCGGCGGCGAAGAATATGGAGGAGGAGGATGATTGATTGAAGATTATTGTTTGTTATTGAACGAAACTGTACGTAGATTAAGATTTCACCTCTGCACGCGTGCTGCATCTAAGTAATCGTTTCATGGCTAATATAGATCTATGTTATGTGAGAAGTATGTGCGCGTTACGTTCGTCGACGTTTCGCTGGGCTCGGGCTCTCGGCGGGCTCGTCGGCTTTGGATTTCACGCTCGCGCGCGAGCTGCGACGACCCGCCGCTGGCGCCTCGGCTTTCACCGCAACCGCAGCGGAAGCCTTCGTACTCTTTGCCGCACGAGTACCCTTTTTAGGTACAGCGCGAGCGAGCACGATAGAACCTTTCTTTGCTCCGCCGATGGCCCGATCGAGAATGGTTGCTCCGCGATAGTGCCACTCTTGCTCCTTTTCGTTCCAAAATGTCTCAAATGTCTCTCCAGACAGCGCACACGTTGGCTGCGATTCATCCACGGGCACGCTGACGTTGTCAAGTTCTTCTTGTATGATTGTCTTGGCATCTACATCGGGTTTTCGGTCTTCACCACCGAAAAAGTTCACGGCGTCTTCAGCCATCGTCTTCAAGCCTTTGAGCCAAGCCGTAATGTCCACGAACCATTTGCGACACACCTTTCCTTCTTTGCGACGTCGTCGACGAGCGTGGAGCCAGTCCATATGAGCATCGAGCTCGGGCTGGCTGCGAAAGCGTCGTCCGGTTTGTGAGCATTGTAATGGAAGTTCAAAGTATAGGGATCGAATGACGCCTTCGCGGCGCTTGCTAAGTTCTGCCAAATCTTTCTTTGGGTCGAAATCCGCCGTCAACACCGGAAGCTCACCAGGTCTCGCCACTAATTGTGGCGCAGCGAGTGATGTTGTTGGTGAGGCTTTTTTGGCTTCGAGTGATGCGATGAGGGCCGATAGATCTCCTCCACTGCCACTTTGTAACATGTTGGCGAGAAGCGAGCCTCCGGCGGCACCTGCGAGCACGGGCGGTGGTGGAACTTGCGTATACGCTCCATACGGCTGTTGCACTTGCGGTACTGCAGCAGGATACGCTCCGGTCCATTGTTGAGCTGGAGGTGCCCACTGCTGCGCGGCTGGCGCCTGCTGCCACTGTTGTGCCGGCGGTTGCGCCGCCATACGTGGCGCGCCTGATGGCGCCACCGGCGGCCGTACGCCCGCCGGTGCGCTTCGCGTAAGGGCGGGCTCGATTTCATCTAAAACGCTAGAAGGAAATACTGTTTTCCAAGTACCGAATAAGTGAGCCATGCTCTTCTTTTGAGCGTCGGTGACTCTAGCGTACGCTTGAAGGAATAAATCACTCAACCCTTTGCTAAAGATACGAACGAAAGGACCTCTGAGATTTTTCACCACGCTATCTAAGAGATAAAATCCACATAGTTTGCTTTTCACAGGGGAATTTTTGATGTGCGCACGGATCAAATCTGCTATAGCGCCCGCGCGCGCTTCATCTTTTCCGGCAATTTCCCCCGCTAACATAGTAAGAGAGCTAATGATAGGTTTGCTATTCACCACGAGTTCACTCAACGCGGAGGCGTATTCATCGAATTCTTCTCCTCTAACCGCCATGTCGATCTGCAAAAGTGTCAAAGCAATAAACTCTCGCGATCGCGACGTCGTTGACCAGTCGTCTATATACTCTCTCGCGATCGAAAAAGTCTGAACGGAGCGTAATACGAAAGCGCGCTGTCGAGCGCACACAGAATCTAACAACTGAATGTGTTGTATTCACCGATAATGTCGGGTAGTTATCGTCTAATTCGCTGCGTGCTAATTGCTGTCCCTATCTTTGTGTCGCTCCAACGCGATCAAGAGCCACCCGTCCTCGAGACGACGCGGTCAACCTGCTGTGAACGACCAAGTTCCCTACGCGCGCCTAACTCCGTTCGACGCGCCGACTCTCCAAATCGTACAAACCTCACGCAAAGCGCGCGACTATCGCCAAACCCAGCGTGTTCTGTCGCGTGTTACGACGTAATTCACTGAGGATTGAATCGCCTCGAGATCTCCACGATTTTCAATCGTTCGCTCGCGTATACGCTCGCGCGATGCGATAATTTCTCGCGCACGGCGTACACAATACCGCAGTACGGTGCTTTGATGCGGTGCGTGCGCACGCGGAACCACGGATGCGTGGGGCGTGGGCGTGCGAGTCGGAAAGTGACGATTGTGGGGCGTAAACCTCGAGACTTCAAACGGCGTCGTTTCTATCAAACCGCGTAATGATAGCCCTATTTGCGTGATTCTTGATGCGTTTCGTCGTGCTGATTGAACTATGCATTATTACAAAAAATCTACGACTATCGCAACACAGAGAATGAGAGCGTGGGTACCGCTCGACGTTTTAGTATTGAGAAGAAACGCGTCACGGCGCGCCGGCTCGATTTAACGCTTTCGACGCCGACCCATTTTGGCGCGATTTTCGAGGTCATCCGCGCTCAGCGGCGCCGCAGCTGATGATTTTGGTGCAATTGAGCTCTCACCGAGCACCACGGTCGGGCCGAACTCGGGATGG
>JACLAB010011576.1_pt1 | contig 37642 bp, 35 predicted proteins | sample 8027921 | NCBI WGS metagenome assembly JACLAB01 (sample SAMN15725117, study PRJNA655200) | protist metagenome | isolation source: fluorescence activated cell sorting (FACS) single amplified genomes of... | place: USA: West Boothbay Harbor, Gulf of Maine | collected 2000-07-19 | reverse complement strand
TTAATGCAAAGATAACCAAAATAAATTTGCAGAGTTTATTTAATATTTCAAGCAAGGTTGACAAACAAAAAATCAGTATAACTAAAAAAAATATCAGCAAAAATCTTAAAAATACAAATCAAGTTAATCAAAAAGAGTTAAATAAAAGCATATCTCTATTTCATGGCCTTGAAAATATTCAAAAGATACAAAGTATTGATGCATTTGCTGTTCGTTGTTGGCCTGAAATGTTTACAGAATATGGGTGTGCTTCATGCGGACCAATGGCTATGATGAATGAAAATAAAATAAGCTCTGCCTGTGAAGCTGATGTACTTGGGAGTTTAACCTGTAACATATTAAATCAATTAAATAATAAACCAGCTTTATTAGTCGATATTGTTGATGTTGATGAGAAAGATAATACTACTGTTTTTTGGCATTGCGGGCTTGCACCTATAAGTATGGCTGAAAAAAATACACCGAGTGCCACAGTGCACTCAAATAGAAAAAAACCTCTTCTTCATAATTTTGCATTTAAATCAGGCGATATTACAATATTTCGAGTTTCAAAATCAGAAAATAAACTAAAGTTTATCGTGATGAATGGAAAAGTACTTAAAAGAAAAAACTCTTTTTCTGGAACTTCAGGAGTAGTTAGTTTAGGTAAAAATACACATAAGAAAATAAAAAATTTATTTTTAAGTGGTTTGGAGCATCATGTAGGTTTTACTTATGGAGATGTGCTTGAAGATATTAAAATTTTAGGTAAACAATTGAAGATACCAACATATACAATATGACCAATACTATTAAATATGGTGTTATTGGAACTGGCGTTATGGGCCAAGAACATATTCATAATATTAATATAATTGAGAATGCAGAAGTAGTAGCAATTTGCGATACTAATGAAAATTCAAGAAACCAAACAAAATCATTAGTGAAGGACTCTACAAAATTTTATAATGATTTAAATGAATTAATAAGTAAAAATATTGCAGATGCATATATTATTGCAACACCAAATTTTACACACATTAATGTATTAGAACATATTTTAAAAACAAATAAACATTTGTTAATAGAAAAACCTTTATGCACGACCACAGAGGATTGCAAAAGGTTTGAAATTCTATCAAAAAATTATTCAAAAATAATTTGGACTGGAATGGAATATAGATATATGCCTCCAGTAAAACAGTTAATTAAAGAAGTGCATAATAATGTAATTGGTAAAATAAAAATGTTTTCTATTCGTGAACATCGATTTCCTTTTTTACATAAAGTTGATGATTGGAATAGATTTGCAATTAATACTGGAGGAACATTAGTTGAAAAATGTTGTCATTTTTTTGACCTCATGAGACTTGTCACACAAAGTGAGCCAATAAAAGTTTATGCTAGCGGAGATCAAGATGTTAATCATCTATCAGAAACTTACGATGGAAAGACTCCAGACATTATAGATAATGCATTTGTTATTGTTGATTTTGAAAATGGTGTTCGAGGATTGCTTGATTTATGCATGTTTGCAGAAAATTCAAAATATCAAGAAGAAATAGTGGCTGTTGGAGATATAGGTAAGATTGAGACATTTGTCCCATCACATACTTCTGGAAAAGACTCATCAGAAGTGAGAATAGGTTTACGAAAAGATAATGAAGTTAAAATTAATGAAGTCAAAGTGGATAAAGAAATTTTAGCAGCTGGACATCATCATGGCTCTACTTATTTTGAACATCTTGCATTTATCAATGCAATTCAAAATAATACTCCTCCAGAAGTGTCATTAAGAGATGGTTTAATGTCAGTTGCGATTGGTGAAGCAGCTGAAAAATCTATTAAAGAGAATCGTGTTGTAGATTTAAAAGAATTTAATTTATAGTTTAAAAAATTTTAATACTGCATTTGCAATATATTCACTCACTCTAGAATTAGACTCTTCAGTAACACCTGCAATATGTGGAGTTAGAATACAATTAGTATCTTTTGCTATACTAGTCAAAAAATCTTCTGAGACTGGCTCTTTCTCATACACATCTAATGCGAATCCAGATATTAATTTTTCATCATAAGCTCTTAATAAATCTTTTTCATTAATGATAGATCCTCTTGAGGAATTTATTATTATTGGTTTTTTTAACATCTTCTTAAAAGCATTATAATTGAGTATATTTTTAGTAGAGTCTGTAAGAGGTAAATGTATAGAAATAATATCAGCAAGCTCAAATAACTCATTAATACTTAATAATTTAGCATTAAATTCATCACCTATATTTTGTCCAACAAATGGATCATGAGCAATAATTTGCGCATTAAAAACATTAGCTAGTAACGATACTTTTTTAGCTATAAGACCAAAACCCAATAAACCTAAGGTCTTACCTTTTAATTCTCTCGATGAAATTGAAGTTCGCGGCCAATTTCCTAATAAAGTTTCTTGATGCATCAAAAGAGTATTTTTTAATAAAGACAAGGATGAATTAATAACAAATTCTGCTACTGAATCGGCATTCATGCCAGTAGCAGGCTGCACATGTATATTATTATTTTTACAATATTCTGTATCAATATTATCTAAGCCAACCCCTAGACGACCAATAAATTTAAGATTAGTTGCATTTTCTAGTATTACTTGATTAACTTGTGTTTTATTTCTTACAATTAACGCATCAAATTTATTAATAGAATTTTTTAATTTTATATGATTTGTAGATAACTCTTGATCAAAAGTAATATCAAAATTTTTTTTCAAAATTTCAACACTATTCGTTTCCATAAATTCTGTAATTAAAATTTTCATAACTTTCTTACCTCAATTTTCTTAGCAAACTTTTTTACAGCGGAATAAGAAGGTAGGGAATAAATACCACCTTTTTTTGTGCATTTTAATGTAGCAGTAGCAGTAGCTAATTTCATAGAATCTGAAATAGAATTCTTTTTATGTATGAACATTGCAAAAGCACCATGAAAAACATCTCCAGCACAATTTGTTTCTACAACTTTTATTTTTGGAGGTTGACAATTATAAACAGTACCATTCTCAATCCAGAATACACCTTTTTTACCAGCAGTAATTGCATAAAATTTTTTTTTAATTGAACTCATTTTTTTTAATGAACTAATAATAGATCTTGATTTAGTAAACTCAATAGCACCAGTCTCAGAAAAAATAGGATGCGAAGCTTGTTTTACAATTTGTTTAATTTTTGAATCTAACTTATAATTATCAAGATCAACAATAAAGTTCAAATTATTTATAAAACAATTTTTTGAAACATATAAAGTGGCTGCAACCCATCGTAGATCAGCCATGTATGTATTATTGTTAGTAAAAGATATTTTAGGTAATTTATTATAATTTAGTAATTTTTTTTCATTAAAAGCTGCAAGAAGCCTCTCACCTTTTACATCTTCATAAACATAACTTTGGGATGATTGAGTGCCTTTAATTACAATAGAGTTTTTATATGTAATTTTAAATCTATTTAACTCTCCTATTAAAAATTTAGAGGCATCATCATCTCCTAATCTTCCAACAAAAGAAGTATTTTGACCAAGTTTTTTTATAGTAAAACTTGCTACTGCAGCAGATCCGCCAAGTCTTTTTTCAATCCCCTTTGCTATAATTTTAATTGGATTTTTTGGAAAAGAATCAATTTTAATTATGTGATCAAGAAATATTGAACCAATTGAATAAATCATAATTTCTTATAAAGAAAAAATTACAGGTAAGAAACTAAACCTATTTCTTTTCTAAATCGATCTCTTATTGTTACTGCGTTAAGAGGAATTGGTTTTATTGGCACATTTCCTGATTTTATTTTGGATATAATGACGTAAGCATTATTCTTATCAAATAGAGCTTTCTGTAAATTTTCATTTGTTTCCTCACCAGAGCATTCAATAACATTTTGACATCCTGCTCCAATAGCTACATCTTTTAATGATGTTCGTTCATTTGTAAAAGTTTTTTGATCTCCTGTTGATCCGTAAGAGCCATTATCTATTATTAAGAGAGTATAATTTGAAGGTGCTCTGTTACCAATAGTAGCTAATGTATTCATATTCATTAAAACAGATCCATCGCCATCTATACTTATTACATTTTTTTCAACAGCTAAAGAAAGTCCTAAACCAATAGATGATGCTAAGCCCATACTGCCCAACATATAAAAATAGTTTGGACGGTCATTAATTTTATATAATTCTTGAGATGGTAGGCCTATATTACACACTACAAGTTCATCTTTAATAGTGTCTTGTAAAAGGTTTAGTAATTCAAATCTGTTCATAATTAATCGTCTTTCATTAAATTAAAATTACAAAGAACAGCAACAGGACTCTCAATTACTTTAGCATGATTAGTAAAAGTGGATATTTTATCAAGATCTTCTTCAGTATTACAATGAAGCATTGGTATTCTAAGCGTATTAAGAATATTTTCAGTGACACTCGCCATTCCCCCTTGGGCTCCAACAGGTTCACCGGGCGTACCTCTATAACTTATAAGAAAAACAACAGGCATTTGGTATAATTGAAGAAGAGAAACAATTGAATTTACAGAATTACCAATCCCCGTATTTTGCATCATGATACAAGGAAGCTTATCACCTAAATATGCACCTGCACAAATACCCATACCCTCTTCTTCTCTTGGAATAGCTGAATAATAAATTTCTTTATCATTCTCTAAAATTGTAATCATATTTGCCAAAAGTTTGCAGGGAACGCTTAAAAAGAAATCTGCTCCACCTGATTTTAAATTAGTGATTATTTTTTGACTAATTTTCATAAAAATGATTCATTAATATATATAAATAATAAAACAAGATTTTAATATTTTAAAAATCATTACGTAATTTTATTTTAATCTTAGATAAATAATTTTTATTCTTTTCTAATATTGGAGAAGGAAAATTAGAATGATTAATAGCATCTGGATAATGTTGGGGCTCTAGACACATACCATATTGTAAACCATAAGATTTATTATATTTTCCAATATATTTATCTAACATCATATTGCCTGTGTAAAACTGAATACCATATTGATTTGTAAAATACTCAACTCCTAAACCCGTTTTTTTACTATAAATTATTGCAGCAGGTTCCTTCATTGATTGATCTTGTAAGATATAGTTATGATCAATTCCGCCAGATTTAAGAAAAGTATCATTAATTAAAAAATTATTTTGTAAATTATATTTTGTTCCCTCTACCTCTAACAGCTTACCTGTTGTAATAGACTGTTCATTGGATTCACAAATTGATTTAGAATTAACCTTTACAATATGGTCTTCATTATTTTGATATTTATCTCCATGTCCATGGAAGTTCCAATAATTGTGATTTGTTAAGTTAACAATTGTATCTTGGTCTGAAATTGCATGAAACTCAATCAAGAATTCATTATTATTATTTAATTCATAAGTAACAGTGCAATCTAAATTACCGGGATAGTTTTCCTCCATATCGGGTGATAAGTATTTTAAGGTGCATTTAATAGAATCAGATATTTCATTAATATTTTCTATTTGCCAAATTTTTTTATTAAAGCCAACTCTACCACCATGTAAATGATTTGGAGGAACATTGGAGTATAATTCATATTCATTATTACCTATGTTAAATTTTGAAGAACCAATTCTGTTTGCCACTCTTCCAATAATAGAATTAAAATATCCATTTGATTCTAACACCCCATCCATATTTCCATAACCCAAAAGAACATCTTCAGATTTATCTTCTTGATTAAGAAGAGGGATGTGAACTTCATGAATATATCCACCATATGTATAAAAAGTAATTTTATAATTATTATTATTTATAATAGTGATGCTATAAATATCTTCTCCATTTATTGAATTAATTTTTTCTTTTTTATATTCCATAATTTATTTAAAGTTTAAAAATTTAATACCTAAAGATTTCATTCTATAGTTGACTATAATTAAAAAAATAAAAACTGATAGATAATTTACAATAAGTATTGATGACCAAATCCCTTTTAATTGAAAATTAAAATAAAAACTCAATATATAAAAAACAATTACTGCTGCTATTAATTCTTTAAAAAGACTAATAAAGACTGTTAAACCTGGTTTTTTAAGTCCTTGCATTAAAGCAATTGATATATTTAAAATCGCTATAATTGGAGTAAAAAAAGCAGCTATTTGTAAATACTCAATACCGATATTAATTACTTGTTTATCTTGTGTAAATAAACTCATAAATAAACTAGCGCCAAAATATAATATTAGTCCTCCAAAAAATAGGAGTATAAAACCATACTTCATTGATATTAAGTACCCTTCTCTAATACGATCAAACTTTAAAGCACCATAATTTTGTCCAGTTAAAGAAAGACAAGCAAAATTTAAACCAATTGCTGGTAATAAAATAATTTGCTCAATACGAATAGCTATCCCATAGGCAGCTATAGAAACAGCACTAGTCTCAGGTGTTGGAAAATATGAAACAAAAAAAGTAATTATAAAAAAGCCAGCACTAACAGCAAACATATTTATTGATGCAGGAAAAGCTTGCTTTAATAATGAATACTGATGTTGAAGATTAGGTAAAAAATCTATTAACGTAATGTTATCAAAATAACTGGTCATTTTTTTTACTCGGTAAAAAACATAAATAGTAGCTATAAATTCTGCAGCAATTGTAGCATAAGCAATTCCCTTAACTCCCATTGGAGGGATTGGTCCGTACCCATAAATAAATAATGGATCTAAAAATAAATTTACAAAAAAACCAATGATAAATACTCTGCCATAAGTTTTTGTATCTCCAACTGCATTTAAGCCTGCAGTAGGTGTGGAATCTAAAATTATAAATAAACACCCAAATAAGAGAATATTTGTATATTGGATCGCAAAATTAAAATAATCACCCTCAGCGTTTAATATTTTAAATAAATATGGGGCCGTTATTAATCCAGTAATCATAATTAATATTGAGGCTACAATTGAAAAGCTAATTGTTTGAATCACATATTTTTTTGCCAACTCTTTATTGTTAGCTCCCTCTGCATTAGCTATCAAAGCTGTTGCCCCTGTTCGAGTTCCAGAGGAAATAGCGACTATCATAAAAAAAATTGGGAAAGTAATTGTAAGAGCAGCAACTGCTACTGAATTTATTTGAGATGCAAAATACGTATCTACGACATTAAACATTGTATGAAAGAAAAACCCTACACTCACAGGAATTGCCATTTTGATTATTAAATGAGGAATAGGATCGTTTATAAGATCTAGTTTTTGTTTTTTCATATTTAAAAATTAATTATTAAGTTCTTATCAGTATAATTAAGTGCGCCTAGGCTTTTCTTTCTTTTAAAAAATTTCTCTTTTTTTGTCGCCAGATAATTATTAAACCTCCAGCAACAATGAAAAGTGCGCCTGGGAACAATGTATCAATTGGCCATTCTTTAAAAAATATCCAGCCTAAAATTAAAGCAAAAAATATTTCTATATAATCAAAGGGTGTAATCTTACTTAGCTCTGCTTTTCTAGCACCATATATAATAAATAAGGTTCCAGTTCCTCCAACTAATCCCATAATTGATATTAATAACAAATCCTCAACACTTTTAAATGGAGTCCACTGATTAAAAAAAAAAATAATTAATGATGAGCAAAAAATTGTCCCTACCTGAGCATAAATATTTATTATAGGTGATAAAACTTCTTTAGGAAAACTAAGTGAGGTAACCCTTGCTAAAGAATAGCCAAATGCAGCCAAGACTGGGAGAAGTATATAAATATTAAAATCATCAGTCCATGGTTGCATAATAAAAATAATTCCTACAAACCCTAAAACTACAGCTGAAATTTTATATAATCCAAATTTTTCACCTAAAATAGGAATACATAATAGTGATACTATCATTGGTCCTGTATGCTCCATTGTGGCAACCAAAGCATATGGAACATAAAAATATGAAGTGTATAAACATATTTGAGCAAAACAAACAAAAACACCCCGTAATAAACCAAGACGCCATTCTTTTATAATTATTGTTCTACCACTTTCATACCATTTGGAAGATAAAAATAAAACTATCAAACAAGGTATTATTCCAAAAAAATTTCTATAAACTGAAAGTACGGCAGCTGGATAATCATTACGTAAATATTTAATTGCTATACCCATGCAGTCTAAAAGAAAAAGTCCTGATAAAGTTAATAGAACAGCAATTAAAAGATTATTTTTCACCCACAATTAATACAACATTGATCAACCCAATGATTGGGACTAACTTCAATTAAACCCATTTCAGTATGTCCTTCTTTACATTCATGCGTAGGGTTAGGACACCGGGTTCTAAAGACACATCCTGAAGGCGGATTCATAGCACTTGGGATTTCTCCTTTTAACTCTATTGCTTTTTTTTGATTATCTGGATCAATTGACGGTATAGAAGATAGTAGTGCTTTTGTATAAGGATGACGAGGATTAGTAAATAACTCTCTAGATGGAGCCTGTTCTACAATATGACCAAGATACATAACAGCTACTTCATCACAAGTATGTGCGACAACACTTAAGTCATGACTAATAAATAAATAAGTTAGATCTAAATCTTTTTGTAAAGATTTTAACAAATTTAAAATATCAGCTTGTATTGATACATCAAGTGCAGCAACGCTTTCATCTGCAACTATAAATTTAGGGTAACTCACAAGAGATCTTGCAATAGAAATTCTTTGTCTTTGACCTCCAGAAAATGCGTGCGGATACCTTCGTAAATGTTCTAAATTTAAACGACATTTTGAAGCAATATCTCTAACTCGCTCATCTGTTTCTTCACGAGATTTTGTAATTTTCATTACCTCTAAAGGCTCTGCTATTATATCTCTTACTGTCATACGAGGACTTAAAGCTGCATATGGATCTTGAAATATTAATTGAGCTTTTTTTCGATATTCTCGCAGCTCTTTTTTATTAATATTGGCAAGATCATAATCAATATTATCATCATGAAAAATAACTTGTCCTGCACTAATTTTATTAGCTCCTAATATAGCTTTACCCAAGGTTGTTTTTCCTGAACCAGACTCACCCACTAAACCTAAAAATGATTTTTTCTTAATATTCAAACTAACATTTTTAACAGCCTGTATTTTTTGTTTTTTAGATAAAAAATTTTCCTGGTAATCAAATTCTACAGAAACATTTTTAACACTTACAAGATTATCATTCATATTTTACCTAACCACAATTTATACAGCACTGATCAACCCAATGACCTGGACTAACTTCAATTAAACCCATTTCTATATGTCCCTCTTTACACTCATGAGTGGGATCAGGACAACGAGTTCGAAAAACACAACCACTTGGTCTCTCTAGAGGACTTGGAATACTTCCAGGTATTGCTTGTAGAGGAGCATCCAAATTATTTATATCTGGTAAAGCTTTCAATAAACCTCTTGTATAAGGGTGTTTAGGGTTCCTAATTATTTCTCTTACGGGTCCTTTTTCAACGATAGCCCCTAAGTACATGACTGCGACAGTGTCAGCTGTTTGGGCTATAACTCCTAAATCGTGTGTAATAAACATAACACCCATTTGATATTCTTTGATGATATCTTTAATTAAATTTATTACTTGTGCTTGAATTGTAACATCCAATGCTGTTGTAGGTTCATCAGCCAATAATAATTTTGGCATCGTTGATAAAGCCATTGCAATCATTGCTCTTTGACGCATACCTCCAGATAATTCAAAGGCGTATTGATTAAATCTTTTTTCTGAATCAGCAATGCCAACTCTTTTTAACATATCAATGGAAATAGATTTTGCTTCCTTTTTATCTATTGGTTTATGTATCAATAACTGTTCTATCATTTGTGCACCAATTTTTATTGCAGGAGCAAAGCTTGCCATAGGCTCTTGAAATATCATTGATACCTTACCACCTCTTATTTTTTTTAAATCCTCTTTGGATGTAAATTTAAGAGTGTTTTCTCCATCTATAATAATTTCGGCGTCTTCATTATAATGTGTGTTGCCAGGATTTAATTGCATGATAGATTTTGCAGTTACAGATTTACCTGAACCAGACTCTCCCACAACTCCTAATACTTCGCCTGCATTTACTGATAATGAAATATTTTCGACAGCTACAATTCTTCCTTCATCTGTATCAAATTGAACATTTAGATTTTTAATTTCAAGTAAAGCAGACATAATTATTTATTCTTATGTGGATCAGCTGCATCACGGAGACCATCTCCCACAAAAACAAATGATAAAATTAAAACAACTAAAAAGAACACGGGGATGAAATACCATTGATAATTTAATAGTACATCAGCTTTAGTGGCATTTTGTAAAAGCACACCTAAAGAGTTGACAGGTTCTCTTAGTCCTAATCCAATAAAACTCAGTGCTGTTTCAGACAATAGCATATAAGGAAAGCTAATAACTAAATCGACAATAATATAACTTGTAAAACTAGGCAGAAGGTGACGACCTATAATATGTGCAGAAGATGCTCCTGACATTTGTGCCGCAAGTATATATTCTTGACTTCTCTCACTTAATAAATGTGTTCGGACTCGTCGAGCAAGTGTTGGCCAAGAAATTAAACCTAGTAAACATGATATAAAGAAAAACCTTAACTCTGAACTCCATTCCTGAGGGGCAAAAGCTGCTAAACACATAAAGAGTGGTATGGGAGGAACAGTCCTTATAGCATCAGTAAACATTTGCAACAGACTATCTATCCACCCTCCATAGTAACCGGATATTCCGCCAATGATTAAAGATAGAACAAATGAAATAAAAACACCTAAGGTTCCAACAGCCAATGAAATATAAATGGCACTTAGTGTTCTACTGAATAAATCTTTTCCGGCTTTGTCAGTTCCAAATAAATGAATACCTCCTACATCAGTTCCAAATAAATGTCGGTCAAAAGAAAAACCAGGAATTTTAAAATCTAGAGTTTTTCCAGGTAAGTTTATGTTAAAATCAAAAGATTTATATTCCCAACCTTTAACAAAAAAATAAATATATCTTCGTTTATCCTCATCTGATTTATATACCCATCTGAAATTAGTATCAGCCCCTCTATACTTTGACATAGTATGAAGAAATGGTCTTGGTGAAAAGCCATTTTTATCCCAAAACATTGGCATTTGTGGAGCACCATTTTCATATTCCTTATCACGACCAGCAATTGTTGGATCGTATGGAGATAAAAAATCTGACAATAAACTACATACAATCATAAATAACAGAATTGATCCTGCAATCATTGCTGTACGATTACCAAAGAAACGAGTTCTTACTAACTGCATTTGCGTAGCAGTAAAATAAGCCTCTTTTGTTTTTGAATTAATTTCCACCCATTACTCCTTTGCGTATTCTTGGATCCATTATTGCTAAAATTATATCTGTTACAAAATTTACAAATACAATGGTAGCTGTGAGTAAAAATATTATGGCACCAGCTAATTGTTGATCATTAGATCTGGCTAAAGCTTCAATTAATAACGCTCCCGCTTCTGTTAAAATTAAAATTAATGCCACAACTGGCAACGCACTAAAAATTCTATTTAAATCAAATCCTATTGAGTTTATTACTGGCCCAAGTGAGTGTTTAGCTGGGTAACGCCACAATAAACTCATTCCTGATATTCCTCTTGCACGCGCAGCCATAACATATAATTTATCACTCTCATCAAGCATTAGAGCTCTTACAGTTTGAAGTGCAAAAGCAGTAGCATTCCAACCTAAAACAAAAATTGGTAACCACGCTCTACTTAAAAAATCTTTTATCTTTGCAGCTGACCAAGGGGCACGCTCATATTCTTGTGAAAATAAACCTGTCATTGTGTCTCCATAATAGACTGTCATAAAAAGCATTATGCAAAGTGCCACTAAGAAGTTAGGTAGAGCAATACCCAGATAGCTTATAAATTTTAATGCATTATCTAGCGATGCATATTTTGTTGTGGCCGAAATAATGCCAACAGGAATAGCAATAGCATAAGAAAATAATAATGCTGTAATTGCTATTATTAAAGATAAAACAAATCTTCCACTTAACAACTCATTAATACTTATTCGTAAGATACAACTATCACCAAAATCTTGTTTAATAACAATATCTGATACCCATTTTGTATAACGATAAAGAAAAGGTTTATCTAAACCTAATCTTCTTTCTTCAGCAGCAATGTCTTCAAAGGTTATTTGAGAACCTTGTGTATTCTTAAATGCCAAGTATCTCTCCGCACAAGTACCTGGAACCAGCTCCATCAATGAAAAAACAATAAAGCAAACTATTAATAACGTAACAATAGATAAAAAAGCTCTTGTAAATGTAAATTGAATAAAATTAATCATTATAAAAATTTAAGTTAATTCATATTTGAGAATAGTTAAAAAAAGAAAAGCGGCAATACAAAATTGCCGCTTTTAAAATTATTATTTACTTCTCTTATTCGTCTAACCACCACTGAGTAGCTAGGTAAGGATAAGTTCTGTAGTACTCATAAGAAGTTGTTTTGAATTGTGTAAAATTTTTCAAAGCATTTCTATGATAAGTTGGGAAAGGTGCTTTTACAGTTCCAATTAACAGAGTTTGCTCTGTCAACATCGTTGTAATTTTTGCTCCCCACTCATTTGATCCAGCTGTACCTAATTCATATGATTGGAATTTATCGATTCCATCACTTAAATCATATACCCACTGAGGAGGTTCTACACCATCAGATCCATTACTATCAATGTAAGCAGCCCATAGCATTCCTTGTGTATGGTTAAAGTAATTACCAAAAGGCGCCTTAAAAGTTTCAGGGTTACCAGCAATAATAGCTAATGGCTGTCCTTTATCCCACACATGAACGTCAAGTGCATTTGAAGATTGTGAACCACGATACTCATCCGGTGTTACTTCTTTGAAAGAAGTTTTAATACCAACTTCATTCCAATGACGAGCAACTAGCTCAACCTCAACACCACCTATACCTTGAGTAGCATAATCAATATTCATAGCAAAAGGAGCTCCACTTGGAAGTTCTCTAAAACCATCTCCATCAGTATCGACTAAACCTACCGCATCAAGAAGTGCGTTAGATGCTGCAGGATCATACTGTGTCATATGCATTTTAATTTCATCAGAAACAAAATCAGGAGCAGGTGAAATACCTACAAACTGTTCAACAACACCCATACCGTAGTATGCTACATCATTGATTTCATCTCGATTCATAGCCATAGACATAGCTTGACGAAAACGGATATCACCATAAACAGATCTTTTTTCCATATCTGGGTGAGTTACATTAAAACTAAATAATGCAGCACCACAACCTGGATTGATCTGAAGACTATATTCACCCTTATCCGCACCATCTAATAATTGAGGAGCAGATTCAAGTTGAACTGACTGTGACTTATAATCAACTTCACCATTAACAAGTTTTAGAAGTCTAATCTCGTTTTCATTAATATATCTTTCATTTTGATAATCAATGTATGGTAGCTGATTTCCAGCAGTATCTACTTGGTGGAAATATGGATTAGCTGCATATATTCTTCCTTCAGTTGTATCTTCAATTGTCATATACGCTTCTAATGAAGGATAAGCAGCATGCACTAAGCCTGCAACTAAATCAGGATTTCTCAACATTGGTGTTGGAGTATCCGTCCAACCTGAGTTTCCATAATAAGCTGCTAGAGCATCCCATCCATTTTCAAAACCAAGAGCTTGTGCATTAGCATCAGCATTAGAATCTATTTCAGGATGAAACTGTTCTAAGAAATGAGCAGGCATAAATGCTTGGTTATAAGTCCATGCAAGAGTTGCTAAAAGACCAGGGAATGGGGATGGTAGGTTAAACCTTACTGTTGTATCGTTCACTACATCAACAGTCATCGGCTCTCCACCAACAAGAAGATATGGATATGGTTTTTCTCTAATGTTTGTATTCATCATCAAATCTTCATACCAAAACTCTACATCTCTTGCAGTGAAAGGCTCACCGTTTGACCACTTATGACCTTTTCTAAGCATAAATGTTAATTCTGTAAAATCATCATTCCATGAATAATCTTTAGCAATATTAGGAACAATTGTAGTTAAATCATCTGCGAAACGTACTAAGTTAACGTGACGAGTTGAAAGCATATCAGAAGTTCCAGCTTCAGTTGCGTTTGATAAAAATTTAATTGTTCCGCCGTATGACCCAACTGAATCATAAGGAACAACCACTAATGGCTCTTCAGGTAAACGGTCAGCAACACCTGCTAAACCACTATTACCTTGTATAGTTGCATTAATGCTCACAATATTTGGATTTTCAGAAAATTTCATGCTGCAACCTGCTGCATTTTCAAATTCTGATACTTCATATTGTTGAGGATATTTTCCACCTTTAAGTCCATCGTTCATAGTTGAACCTTCACAGTGTGCGCCCGCAAACGAACTAGCACTCCATAGAACTGTAGATGCTGAAAATACTAATGCTAAAAATATTTTTTTAAACATATTATCTCCCTAATTAAAAATAAGTTAATCGTATCTTTTCTTTATACAATTTTTAACCAATAATAGAAAAATATGACAGTTATATTTCAATTATTTTGAATTAATTGTGTATTTTTTTTCTCCAAAATACCATATCTAGTTGTTTTTAATATATTTTATGAAAATAAAAAAAAAATCTGTTTTATTTATATGTGCCGACCAGTGGAGATGGGATTGCTTTGGTTTTATGAATCATCGAAACGCCCTTACTCCCAACTTAGATAAATTAGCAAAAAAAAGTACTGTTTTCAAATCTCATTTTACAAGCATCGTTCCTTGCGGTCCATCAAGAGCAACCATGTTAACTGGACTTTATCCTTTTATTCATCGTTCTGTTAGAAATGGAGCTCCTCTTGATAAACGTTTTACAAACATTGCTAAGGAAGTAAAAAAAAATGGTTATGATCCTAAGCTTTTCGGTTACACAGATACTACATGGGATCCTCGATTTTTAGATGATGCGGATAAAAAAAAATACACATATGAATCTCCAATGGATGGTTTTGATCCTGTTTGTCATTTATCAGAGGGTGATCCAGTCATTTGGGCAAATTTTTTAAAATCGAAAGGCTATGAAATTAAAAAACCTCATGATTTATATCAAAGAGAAAAACCTAAAGATGGCGAGGGCTATATTTTTAAAGCCTGGGATATACCAACTGAAGACTCTGATACAACTTTTCTTGCAAATGAGGTGATAAATAATTTGGAAAATACAAAAAATCCTTTTTTTTATCATGTATCTTTCTTACGACCTCACCCCCCGATGTTTGTGTCTGAACCTTGGCACAGTTTGATTAATCCTGATGACATAGAATTACCCAAAGAGAGTCAAAGCTATGAACAACTCCTAAATAGCCATCCTTTTTTAGAAGAATTAGCAAAAAAATTTCTTAATGAAGAATCCTACACAGATATAAGATTTAAAGACTTAAAAGATAACGATAAAAAAAATCTAATTGCCGTTTATCTGGGTATGTGCGCTGAAGTAGATCACAATATTGGCAGAATTTTAGAAAGTTTAGAAAAAAATAATTTGGATCAAGATACCTTAATCATTTTTACAAGTGATCACGGTGAACTACTAGGTGAAAATAAATTCTGGGGTAAATTAGGTTGGTGGGACTCATCATACAGAATACCTCTAATAATTTATGATCCAGATAAAAAAAATTATGAAATAAATAATTTTACTGAATCTGTTGATCTTGCTCCAACTATTTTAGATTGGCTCAATATTGATGTGCCTATAAATTGGAATGGTGAGTCTCTAATTGAGTATACAAAAAAAGGAAAAAGAGAGACTAATAAATCACATGTGATTTTTGAATTTGATTTTAGTGAAAATCACTATTCTCATTTTGTCAAAGACTCAAAACTAAGCCCTGAAGAATGTCATATGATTTGTATACGAACAGAAAAATGGAAGTATGTTCATTTTCCAAACTTGCCATCTTTATTATTTGATCTTGAAAAGGATCCTCTTGAAATGAATAATTTATCTGAAGATATAAATTATTATGAAACGAAAAATAAATTATTGAGTGATTTATTAAGTCACCGTCTAAGACATCAAGATAGACAACTAACAAGTTTACAAATTACTAATAATGGCGTTAAATCAGTTCATGGACCTAGTTCACGAAAAGTGTTAGTCTGAAATAATGTTAACAACTGTTATAGGTGCTTTTCCCAAACCATCTTATTTAAAAATTACCGATTGGTTTAATGCGATGGGAGGAACAGATACCGCCAATCCTACAAAATTTTATGAAGATGAAATTAATAAAATGGGTAATGAGGCTGAACAAATTTTTCAAAAAGCAACAAAGCAAGTAATATTAGATCAAGAAGAATCTGGGATTGATATTTTAACAGACGGCGAAGTAAGAAGGGAAAATTATATTCATTATCATTGTCGTCACCTTGATGGTGTTGATTTTAAAACACTGACAGAAAAAATAGCAAGAACAGGAAATTATAAATGCTGGCTCCCAACAATAACAAATAAAATAAAAGCTAGAGAAGAATTTTTAGTTAGTGAGTGGAAGAATAATCAATTATTAACATCTAAGCCTGTAAAAGTTACAATTCCTGGACCAATGACAATAAGCGATACCATAGCAAATACGTATTATAAATCTGATGAAGAAATGGGGCATGATTTAGCGATAGCAATAAATACAGAAATTAAAAGACTTGTTGATGCAGGATGTAAATTTATTCAAGTTGATGAGCCATTATTTGCAAGAAAACCTGAAAATGCTTTAGCCTTTGGAATAAAAAATTTAGAGAAATGCTTTGAGGGTATTAATCAAAATGATGTTGAAAAAATCACTCACATTTGTTGTGGCTATCCTGATAAACTAGATGCAGTTGACTATCCTAAAGCTCCCTTAGATTCATATAAAAAAATTGCTAAGGCTCTTGATAACTCAAAAATAGATAGTGTTTCTCTAGAAGATGCTCATCGTAATAATGACTTAACACTACTTACAGATTACGACAAAACAAAAGTAATTTTTGGAGTTATTAAAATAGCAAGTTCTAAAATTGAAACTATTGAAGAAATAGAGGTTAGAATAAATGACGCTTTAAAATTTATCTCTAAAGAACAATTAATTTTAGCACCAGATTGTGGTCTAGGACACTTAAGTCGAGATATGGCATTAGAAAAATTGAAAATAATGTCTTTGGCTGCAAAAAAATTTAGTTAGATTATAAAAAACTGATAAAGTTATTAGGTGATTAAACATAACGCTATTGTAGAAGTAAATTTAAAAAATCTTGCATATAATTATAAAGCATTATCTGATTTAGCTAATCAATCTATCTGTGCTTCAACGATTAAAGCCAATGCTTATGGAATGGGAGTTATAAAAACCTTTGAGATTTTGTATAAAAATAATTGTAGACATTTTTTTGTAGCCACAACTGAAGAAGCGTTAGAAATTAGAGAGAGAAAAAAATTAGCAAATCTATATGTATTGAATGGTTTAGAAAATAATAAATTATCAATTTTTAATGATAACAATATTATTCCTATTCTTAATGATAAGGATGAATATAATTTAATATGTAAGAATATAAAAAAATACAAAAAATTAAAATTTGGGATACATATAGATACGGGTATGAATAGACTTGGATTAAGCTTAAGTGAATTATTAAATATTAATTTTAAGCAAATGAAAGTGCACATATTAATAAGTCATCTATCGAGTGCTGATGAAGATAAAAATAATTATAATAATGTTCAAAATAAAAAATTTAAACAAGCCATTAATCATAAGATTAATGCGAAATTTAATAGTTTCTCAAATTCAATGGGATTAATTTTAGGGAAAAATTATCACTACGACTTAGTAAGACCGGGAATTTCTTTGTATGGTGGACACTTTGATACTAAGATGAAAAAAATTATAAAGCCAGTTATTTCTCTTAAGGGAAAAGTATTACAAATTAAGGAAATTAGTAAAAATGAATTTGTCGGATACAACCAAACTTATAAAACTAATAAAAAAATAAAAGTTGCTGTCTTAGGTATAGGATACGCGGATGGTATTTCCAGAGTATTAAGTAACAAAGGTAATGTCTATTTTAAAAACCAGACCTTTGAAATTGTTGGCCGCGTATCAATGGATACAATAACAATTGATATCACTAAAAATAGTAAATCTATAAAAGTTGGGGAATATATGGAGCTTATTAATCATTTGCATGGAATTGATAAGATGGCAAAACAATGCAATACTATATGTGATGAGATTCTTACGTCTATTTCAGATAGAGTTAAAAGAATTTATGTTTAAAATATTAGATAGAATTCTTTTTATTTTTTTGTAGCAAATTTTTTAATGTAATTATTATCCCAATTAGGATTATCAAATAAGTCAGACTTATCATTACAAATTTAAATGAATTTATTCCAGAACCTAATGAAACTAATGTTTCAGATATTGTGCTTGAATTTAAATAGGTTTCTATCATCAATAATTCAGTGTAATTCTCTGACCAATCGGCAATCATACCCAGGATAGTAGGGGCCATCAAAAATAAACGCTTGTTTTTAAAGAGACACACAATCCAAGATCCAAACATCATAGTAGACACAAAAGAAAGAATTGGGTCCCACATTTGAAGGAATTGGCTGTAACAAAGAAGTTGATCTTGAGTCCGTGATTCAAAGAAACTCTGCACCATGTCTTTAGTGTAAGAAAAAGAAAGGCCTAATGAGTTTGACCCAATATCTAACCTGAAGCAGCTACTGGCCGGAACAAGAGCAAATATTAAGTACAAAAAAAATACTGAAGTGGATCCTATAGCAAAAGATAGCATTCTATTATTATTAAAATATTTAATATATCTATTCATTTTTTCATTTTTTATATGCGATAACACTAATAATTTCAAACATAATAGAAGCAGCAACCATTGAGGTAATATTATTTTTCTGATCTTTTGTTGGCATTAAACATACCACATCACCACCAATTACATTTTTATCTTTTACTGATTGGATTAATGCTTTTGCCTCATCAATTGTGAAACCAGTAAAACTAGGTTCAATATTTGAGACAGCAGGTGCTACTGATGCATCTAAACAGTCTAAATCAAAAGTAATGTATACGGGATTGTTACCAATTTTATCTAAAGTTTCATCTATAACATCTTTAATACCTCTTTTTTTAAACTCGTCCATTGTTACCACGTTGTATCCTAAATCATAACTCGGTTGTAACCAATCCAAGGTACGAGGATTACCACGCATTCCAATTTGCATGCTGGTATTTGGTTCTATAATTCCTTGATCAACAAGATAAGCTCCCCAGTGAGCAGCACTTTTTTTTGCTCCCATAAAATGGTCAAGCTGACTAAAAGTATCTGTGTGAGCATCAATATGAAGAAAGGATATTTTTTTCCCTTTAGTCATTTCTAAATCATTGGAACCTAAACCTTGTAAAATACCACCTGTGATAGAATGATCACCCCCAATTGATACAACAGGTTTTTTTACGTTAGCAATTTTTTTATAAAAATTAGTTATATCCTCAATACATTTTTCATTATTATTTGCATGTGGAAGCGCAACGTCACCTAAATCAAAAATTTTTTTCTTTTTCCATGGATTGATATTAAAGTCTAAATGAACCCTTCTCAGTCCAGCTGAAACATTACGAACGGCTCTTGGACCTAAGTGTTGGTCTCTCTCCGTTGTTCCATTGCCCGTACTGTGAGGAACGCCTACTAGTGCGATATCACAATTAGATACATCTTTATTATGTTCACAACGAAACAATGTTGGTATACCCCACCAATACATCGTTTCCATCATTAACTCGTCATTAGAGTCTAACATATTGTTTTATTTAATTAATTAATTGCCTTACTTGGATCAATAAACTCATAATCTAAATCTTCTGCTACGGCTTTGTAAGTTACGCTTCCTTGACACACGTTAAGACCAGCAAGAAAATTTGCATCACTACTTAACGCATCACGGTAACCACTTTGTGCTAAATGCAAAACAAATGGAAGAGTAGCAGCATTTAGTGCTAAGGTAGAAGTCATCGGAACACCTCCTGGCATATTTGCAACACAGTAATGTACAACATCATCTACTATATAAGTAGGGTTAGCATGAGTTGTTGGTTTACTGGTTTCCACACAACCCCCTTGATCAATTGCGACATCAACAATAACAGATCCTCTCTTCATACTTTTAATCATTTCTTTTGATATTAATTTTGGTGCATTTGCCCCTGGTATCAATACCCCGCCAATTAACAAATCAGTGTCGGCAACGTATTCTTGTAAATTAATTTGATCGGATATTAATGGAATAATGCGATCTCCAAATTTTGCTTTAAGTTCATTTAAACGAGCTTCTGATTTATCAACAATAAATACTTTAGCTTCCATTCCAGTTGCAATTGTCGCTGCATTTTCTCCTACAACACCCCCACCTAAGATTAAAACATTTCCAGGGTTAACTCCAGGTGCTCCACCAATTAACAAACCTCTTCCACCTTGTGGTTTTTCTAAAGAATGTGCCCCTGCTTGTATAGACATACGTCCAGCTACTGCACTCATTGGTGCTAAAAGAGGAAGGCGATTATTTTCATCTGTAACAGTTTCATAAGCGATACAAATTGATTTTGAATCAACTAAACCTTTTGTTAATTGTGGACTTGCTGATAAATGAAGATAAGTGAATAAGATTTGGTTTTCTCTTAACATGTTAACTTCTTCAGTCTGCGGCTCTTTAACTTTAACGATCATATCAGAGTCGTTAAATACATCACCAGCACTTGGTACTATTTTGGCACCAGCTTTTTCATAATCGGTATTTTCAAAACCCGCACCAAAACCAGCATTATCTTGAACTAACACATCATGACCATGATTAGTTAATTCTTGAACACTTGACGGAGTAAGTCCCACCCTTGACTCTTGCGCCTTTATTTCAGACGGAATGCCAACTTTCATTATTGTTCCTTAAAATAATTTGTAATTCCAGTTCTAAGTTTTTCAATCATCTCATCAATATGTTTTTTCTCTGAAATAAAAGGTGGTGCAACTATTAAACAATCACCTGTTGCCTTAAGACTTAACCCTGCAGCAAATAGTGATTTAAAACAATTATATCCTGCCTTACCTGGGCGTTCATCCATCCGAAGATCAATACCACCCATCATGCCATAACCTCTAATATCCATTACACCATCAATATCCTTTAGAGTAAATAAACCATCTAAGAAGTATGGGGACATTTCTTTTGAACGATTAAATAGATCTTCTTTCTCCATAATGTCTTGCATTGCTAAACCAGCTGCAACTGAACAAGGAATTCCTGAATATGTATAACCATGAAAAAACTCAATAGCTCCATTAGGCGTAGCGTCTTGTATGGTATCGTATATGTGCTCCCTTGATGCTACTGCACCTAAAGGCACAACACCATTCGTTATTGCTTTTGCCATTGTTAAAATATCAGGAGTTACTCCAAATGCTTGAGCTCCAAATGCTTCACCCATTCTACCCCAACCCGTAATTACTTCATCAAAAATTAAAAGGATACCATGCTTATCACAAATCTTTCTTAACTTTTGTAAATATCCTTTTGGTGGAACTAGTGTTCCTGTTGATCCCGCAACTGGCTCAACTATACAAGCAGCTATATTTTCACCACCGATATGACCAGCGATACGTTCTAAATCATCTGCTAGATACGCGCCTGTTTCAGGCTCACCTTTAATAAACGTATTATTAGGGAGATGAGTATGCCTAATGTGATGTGTATTAGGCATTAAAATACTAGAGAATGTTTTTCTATTTGCAACCATACCTCCAACAGAAATACCACCTATGTTCATTCCATGATACCCTCTCTCTCGACCAACAATATGATGACGGTGACCTTCTCCTTTTGCCTTAAAATATGCAATAGCGGTTTTGATAGCAGTTTCTACTGCTGAAGAACCACAAATAGTAAAAAATATTTTATTTAAATCTTCTGGAGTGTGTTTTGCAACTTTTCTCGCTAATTCAAATGAACCATTATATCCTTGTTGAAAAGGCTGAACATAATCTAACTGTTCAAGCTGTTTATAAACAGCATCTCTTATTTCTTTACGACCATGTCCTGCTGGACTACAAAACAATCCTGAGCTTGCATCAATTAATTGGTTTCCATGATGATCAGTGTAATAAACACCTTCGGCTTTAACCATTAATCTTGGATTATCTTTAAAGTCTTTATTGGATGTAAAAGGCATCCAGTGTTCTTCAAGTGAATTAGGTAATTCGTTTCTATTTTCTAAATCCATAATCAGTCCCTAAATTGGCAAATTTAATCTAGCATTACATTATAGATATCCCTAATCCAAGGAGAATTCTCTTTATAAAGCTTAATTCCGTAGGAAAAAATGACACCCTAGTATAAAACAAAAATTACCCAATTATGCTAACTAATAAAGAAGCTCAGATACCCAAAAATTTAGTCTCCTTGGCTAAAAAAACACCTAACATAGCTGCTGGTATTGTCTGTGCAGATCATGATTCGTCAATGGAGTCAGCTAAAAATGCAGTTGAATTAAATCTTATTAAACCCATTTTTATTGGTGATAAAAATGCAATTAAAGAAAAAGCTGAGAAATTTAAATGGGATATTAGTGAGTATGAAATTTTTGATTTATCTAATGATCAAGAGGCGGCCATAGCAGGAGCTGAGCTTGCTAGAGATAATAAAATTAAAGTAATGATTAAAGGTAATCTACATACAGACATATTAATGAAAACATATTTAAAAAAAGAATTTGGTCTTATCGAGGGGAAAAGATTGAGTCATATTTGGCATATGACATTAACTGAAAATGATAAGCCACTTTTTATAACTGATGGTGCCCTAAATGTTGCCCCACGTATAGATGTCAAAATGCATATTCTAAAAAATGTTATAGAGTTTGCAAATAGAATAAATATATCTAAGCCGAGAGTAGCGATATTGTCTGGAACAGAAGATCCGATTAAGAGTATGCCAAGTTCTATAGAAGCAAAAGAATTAATGGAACGAGCGAGCAATGAAAAAATTAATGCTTATGTTCATGGACCTTTAGCCTTTGATAACGCTGTTTCTCCTGAGGCTGCCGCAGTAAAAAATATTTCTAACAATGTTGCTGGGAAAGCTGATATTCTTTTAGTGCCAAATTTAGAGACAGGAAATTCATTATCTAAAATAATGGTTTACTTTATGGGCGCCTGCGCTGCAGGTTTCATTGTAGGAGGAAAGGTTCCTGTTGTTGTAACTAGTAGAGCGGATAGCTCATCTTCACGCTTAGCCTCAATTGCTGCTTCAATCATCGCTGCACAATAGTGCAAAAAAATAAATTAATAAATGTTGCCTTCTTAGCAGTTGGCGCAACTCTCTTTGGATCTTTTATGGGTGCTGGAGTAAAATTACTCTCTGATGATCTTCATCCTATTATTATTTGTTTTTATCGATGCTTAATGGGCCTCATTATCATTACACCCTTTGTCGCAAGAAATAATTTTAAAGCCCTTCAAACTGATAATATGCGTTTACAACTTTTTAGAGCCTTAATAAATATTATTTCTATGATTTGTTGGTTTAGTGCCATTGGTATGATGCATTTTGAAAAAGCTACAGCTCTTGGTTTTACCACACCTCTCTTTACGACAGTATTAGCAGTGTTAATTCTTGGAGAAGTTATCCGTTTTCATCGAACTGCAGCGCTTTTATTAGGATTTGTTGGGATTTTAATAATAATTAGACCAGGATATGTGCCTTTTGAATTTGGAACTATTTTAATGCTAATTGCTTCATTTAGTTTTTCCTTTGTACTTATATTTGTCAAAAAATTATCAGCAACAGACTCCAGTCTCACAATTATTTTTTATCACTTATTGTATATGACACCTGCTTTTTTTATTTTATCACTCTTTTTTTGGGAAAGCATAACCTTTAACCAAATAATTATTTTTATATTAATGGGTGCATCAGGATTATTATCACATTGGTGTTTAGCACAAGCATTTAAAATGTCTGACACTACTTTTGTCATGCCGTTACAATTTACAAAATTAATTTGGGCCTCATTTATTGGTTTATTTATTTTTGCAGAACAACCTGATATTTGGACATGGATTGGCGGAGTAATTATTTTTATTTCTGTTGTCTATATAACTTATAGAGAAGCATTTAAGAAAAAAGGAACATCAGAACCTATTCAGGTTGACAGAGCTACAATTAACTAAAGATTACTTATTCGTATTTAAGCCATTGGATAGATTAATTTTTCCAAGATTTTTTGCTTTATTAAATTCTTTAATTCTATCAAAAACATCAATCCCTATTTGCCTGTAAATATCTAGTAAATCAATCAAAACCCAGTTCTCTCTAATTAACCCTTTTTCAATTCTCCAAAAATCTAAACTTCGCATTTCTATTGGCTGATTTGACGGTGCTATTCCCATCCATCCATCATTAGTTATTGTTAATCGCATATTAGGCCATCCTGTTTCACAAACATAATTTCCATCATGTACCCAATGTGTCTGCAAATCTTCCATTCCTTCAATTGCTAATTTTTCATTAGAGGAACCTCCTTTGCGATCTGGCATAGCGCGTAAAAAAGGTATTTGATGCCAATGTCTAAAACCGGCAATTCCTCTTGCTGTTCCAATGCCAGCAGGTCCATACCAATTTACATTAGGATGCCAGTATTTTTCTAACTGCATTACTTTTGGGTCAGGGTTTTTAGGGTGTATAGATAAATCATGAAGCATACTAATTACATGATCTAAATTTTTTGCTCCATTGCCCATAATTGATAAACCATCTGCTGTCATGGGTGATGGTGTGCATAAAAAAGCTCCTAATTGTGGCGCCATAGGCCAAGCATTTGCCTGCATCATTAGTTCTGGTAAATCCCAAATTGATTGCATTTCCGTTATTTTGTTATCCTCAATTTGAAAAAATTCATGATATCGCATGTGAACTAGATTGCCTGTAGGAGGAATATCTAAAAAAGATTTTGCAAAAGTACCCATATAGTTGCCCATAGTTCCTATCCAAAATTTTCCCTCAGGTGTTTTACCTGCCATCACAATCATATCTCTTCTTTCAAGATCTGGAATACTATCAATTAATGGTATGAGACATTTAGATACTAAATTATCTAATCCCCTAAAAGCTCCAAATGGATGACAGAAATTAATCAATGAGTCGTTTGTAAAATATTTTTTTAAAGAGCTTTCAATGGTATCTTTATTAAAAGTTTGTGTAGCTATTTGATAATCTACAAAATATGTTTTTAACTCTACTGGTGTCATTATTTTGCTGTCCATCCACCATCAATAACTAATGAAGAGCCTGTCATCATTGAAGATGCATTTGAGGCTAAGTAAACTACAGCAGTAGCAATATCACTTTCAGTGGCTAATCTTCCAAGAGGAATATTATCCATCACAGCTTTTTTAAATTTATTATCTTTGAAAAAATTTTTTACCAATGGCGTTTCAACAAAAGTTGGACAGATAGAATTTACTCTAATATTGTTTTTTGCTAAATCCAATGCCATGCCTCGTGTTAATCCCTCTATTCCAAATTTTGTCATATTATAAATACTTCTAATAGGTGCTCCAACTTTACCCAGCTGGGAAGACATATTAATTATAGAACCACCAATTGATTTACGATTTTTTGATTTAATCATTATTTTTGCACCCATTTGCGCTACATGGAAAGCAGCCTTAATATTTAAATCAACGACATAGTCCATGTCCTTTTTTTTTATTTTAACAAAATGTTCTGGTCTATTTGTGCCAGCATTATTAATTAGAATATCAATTTTTTTAATTTCTTTAAAAACAGATTTTACTTCATCGTAATTTGACACATCACAGACATAACTTTGGCAATTTCTTTTCAGTTTAACAATTTGTTTTTTAACTTTATCTAAATCACTTTTGGTACGACTTAAAATTATTAAATCAGCTCCAGCTTCAGCTAAAGCTATAGCAGATGCTTTACCAATTCCTTTACCAGCACCTGTAACAAGAGCTATTTTATTTTTAATTTCAAATTTTTGTAAATACATATTTTGTATATCAATAGGTAATAGTAATAGTGCAACTAATTAAGGATTGTAACATCTAATTTATTCATGATTTTGTTACAAAAACTAAAATCATCATCTTTATGAAATTTTCCAGGGAATGCAATACAGTCAATTTTTGCAGAATGAGCAGATAATGCGCTTTCTACTGAGTCCTCAATTGCAATACAGTCAGTAATTTTAGTTTCTAAAACTTTCAATGCCTCTAAATAAATATCTGGGTGAGGTTTAAGTTTTTGAACCATATTTTGATTACCAATAAAATCAAAATCTTTCTTTGTTACTTTTCCATTTAAAGTTTTAAAAACTGAGTCAATATTATTAGAAGTAGTAGATGTAACAAATCCAATTTTTATTTTATTCCAGTGTGCATATTCTATAGTCTCTAAAACACCTTCTCGTGGCTCAATTAAAGATGTTTGAATCTTAGTATTAAAAATTGCAGTTTTTCTTTCTCTTATTTTTTTAGCATCAACTTCTGTATTATTTTGTTTTGCAAAATCTTCTATCCTCTTTGTACCTCCAGATTTTTTTAATAATTTTATATAATCTTCTTCATCCCAGTACCAATCTAAACCAGTTTCTTTAAAAGATTCATTAAAAGACTCTCGTTGAATATCAGATGTTTCTATTAAAGTTCCAATAGAACCAAACAAAATAGCTTTCTTCATTAATTAGCCTTTTATTGCCCCTGCTGTAAGTCCACTAATTAAATTTCTTTGAAAAAACATAACTATCATAAATAAAGGAGCAGTTGCTGAAACAACACTTGCTACAGCCCACATATAATTTCCTCCATGCTCAACAGTACCTAAATATGCATTTATTTTTGGAACCATTGTGTAATTTTGTTGATTTAAAAGAAGTGATGTTACGGTAAAGTCATTATAGGCTAACATTAAACTAAATAAACCCGCAGTAACAACTCCCGGCCACATGATAGGCATAATGACATGTCTAAATGCTTGAAAGTATGAACATCCATCTATCAAAGCACTTTCATCTAATTCTTTTGGAACAGTTTTAAAAAAAGAATATAATAACCATAGTGTAAAAGGTTGGTTAATCGCAACTAAAACAATGATTGTTGTTGGTAATATTCCCCAAATTTGTAGTTCGAAAAATGGAAATAGGTATCCTGATACCAGTGTGATATGTGGCATTGCTCTAAAAATTAATGCAGCAATTAATATCCAGAAAGTATATTTGTAAGTTGATCGTGATAAAGCGTAAGCCCCTAAAGTTCCTAAAAATAAGGAAACTGTTACAACACAAAATGTAACAATCACGGTGTTTCTTGCAGCCTTCCAAAACGCTCCCTCTATCCAAGATTCAATGTAACCATTGAAGGTAAAGCTGCCTCCAGTCTCTATCATTGTATTAAAACCTGATATTGCATACCACCAATCAGACCGTGAGAAAAAGTCAGCTTTAACTTTAAAAGATCCCCAGAAAGTCCATAAGAATGGGAAGATAGAGATAGTTAACCATAAAATAATAAACACTGAATTTATAATGATTAGTTGACTTGAATATTTATTAACTTTTGATTCCATATTATCTCTCTGTCTTAAACTCTTTCCATGTTCGAAGAAGAACTGGGGTTAGTAATATTCCAATGAAAATAATTGTCAGCATAGATGTTGCTCCCGCTGATCCAAAAAGCATTAATGTTTCATTTCTAAGATCTTTATAAATCATCCATGATAATGATTGTGCAACACCTTCTGCACTAAAACCTAAGATTGGCTCTAGGACTCTAAAATTATCCATCAAACAAATAAGCGCAATGAATGTTGCTACAGGATATAGATGAGGTAAAACAATGTGCCTAACGCGTTGAGCTCTTGACGCTCCATCAATAATTGCTGCTTCAATTGGATCTTGAGGAACTGTTTGAAGACCTGCATAAAAAACAACAAAAGCGAAAGGAGTATTATGCCATATTCCATAAACAATTAACATTATCCAAGTTAAACTTTTTGATGACTTAAGCGATAGATTAGGATCATCAAATAAAATTTGTATTGCTGCACCTAATATACCCTGAGAATCAATCATCCAAAACAACACAAGAGATCCTATTAAGGGTGTTACAATCATTGGCAAGATAGTTCCAAAAATAATTGGTCCTTTTAAACTTTTAGCAATTACATTAACACTTAAGGCGACAATAAATCCTAACACTATTACAATAGGTGTTACTGAAAAACAAAAAGTTAGTGTAAATAATAAACCTTTATAAAAAGGAAGATTCATTACACTTGAAATAAAATCACTAAAGCTTGTTTTATTAACCCAAGCTTCTGCTAGTTCATTTGTAGCTAAATGATTTCTATCTGTATATGTTTTAAAGCCATTGAATCTTCCAAGTGGGTTTTCTTGACGCAATATGTTGGTTGCATCTTGATCGACTTGAACCTCAGTATCACAACCAAAAGGATCACATGTTTCAACTTCAATTAAAATTTGTTCTGTCTCAATATGAAGTGATTGAAAAAGACTAGAAAATATAGGTAAGCCTATGAAAATAAGCATAGCTAAACCACTCGGAAAGAAGAACCAAAAAAAAGTTTTATGAGGCATTAAACTTATTATATTTAATTTTAACTAAAAAAAAAGAGTGGAACGAAATTGTTCCACTCAAATGATTTATATTAATTTTTATAGGAAGCCCTGCTCTGTAGCTTTAGCTATATAAGCAGCTTCGATATCCTTTAATGCTTGTTCAGCTGATTCAGTTCCTTGTAAAAACTCAACCATCTCATTACTCATAGCACCGTGAAGTAAACCCATTTGAGGAATACTTGGATATGGGGCAGCGCCCATTTTTGCTGCTGCCGCAACCCCAACTGCCGCTTGACCAGGAGTATATCCATTGATCAACCAAACAGCTGCATCAGGATTAGCATTAGCCATTTCTGTTGAAGAAGCAGCTCCTACTAAAGCTCTAAATGAAGCTTCAGCATCAGCATCTGATGTATTTGTAGCAATTGCGATACCGTCCCACCATAAAGTAGTTGCAGCTATACTGCCGCCACCAACAGTTGGGGGTGCAGCTAATCTTGTATCAGCCATAATAGCTTGGTCACCTTCAGCATCTAATAATGATGCAGCAGCTGATCCCCAAACATGCATGATAGCAACATTACCAGATTCCCATTCTTCTTTAACAGCGTTAGTATCTTGCGTTAAGAAATCAGGATTACTTAATTCAGTTAATTGCTTAATCACATTAAGTGCAGCCACACCATGATCATTATTAATGCTAGGTTCAGCAGTTCCAGGTTTAAAGAATTCACCACCATAACCTAAGTACATGTTTACAAACTCTTGAGAAAGATTCCAACCAGCTTTAAATGCACCAGCATATGGATTGTCCATTTTACCTGAAGCTTTAATTTTTGTAGCTGCAGCAATTACTTCTTCATAAGTTGTTGGTACTGCAATTCCAAGTTCATTAAAAATACTTTCTCTGTACCAAATATGTTGTGCGTTAGCCATGAAAGCTACAGCATAAACCTTACCATCAAAAGAAATTAATTGGCTTTTATTTAAACCTTGACCATACTTTTCAACTAAATCATTTAAAGGTCTAAGAAGGCCTTCATTCATTAGCGGAGTAATTGATCCGTTAGTAACAATTTTTGCTGAAAACTCTGAAGGATTAGCTGAAAGAGCTGGTCCTTGCAGTTTTTGGTGATCGACAGAGAATGTTACGTTAAAATCTGCGTCAGGTCCTGCGCATTTTTCTGCTTCTTCCATTACTATTCTTAATGTAGTAAATTCATTAGCAAGAATGTTAATTTTTCCATCAGTTACACCACATGGTGAATGTGCACCGGCATAAGCATTTGCACTAACTAATGAAAATATTATAGCTATAATAATTTTTTTCATATTTTCCCCTTTTTAATCAAAGTGTGAAATTCACATTTATCAATAAATAATGTATAATTCCTAACACAAATTATTGCAATATATTGAATTATTATTCAAGATATTGAATACATAAATGGGGATAAAATGAAAAAAGGTAGAAAAATTGCAACTTCTCTAGATGTAGCTAAATTAGCAGGTGTGTCGCAGTCTGCCGTATCAAGGTGTTTCACTAAAGGCGCAAGTATTTCTAGTAGAACAAAATTACGTGTTAGAGAGGCAGCAAAAAAACTTGGTTACAAAGATCAGTCTTTTTTTAAAAATAATGAAGTTGAGGATAGTGGACTTGTTGGCGTTATACTCCCTTACATTACAAATAGATATTATCCTGAAGTTCTAACTGAGCTTCATGAGGCTTTGAGGTTGAGAGGTTACAGAATTCTTCTTATGACAACAGACGATAGTGAAGAACTTGATGAAAAATTAATTCAACCTTACTTAAAAGAAAAATTAATTGCAATTATAACAGCAACAAAACCAACTTATAGATTTGTTGAAAGTTGTAATGATCAAAAAATTCAAGTTATTGCCTATAATAGAAACTTTAAAATACCAACTACAAGCTCTGTTTCTTGTGATCATCGTACTGGGGGAGAAGTTATTGCTAAACATTATCATCATAATGATCATAAAGTAGTTGGTTTAATTGAAGGGATGAAAGGTTCGTTCGTAAGTGATGAAAGATGTAGAGGTTTTAAAAATTATATAAAAAATAATACAAAAATAAAATTATTAACTGAAAAAGGTAATTTTACATATGAGGGTGGTTATGAAGCTGCTGAAAAGTTATTACAAAATAAAAATCTAACAGCCATATTTTGTGCCGATGATACAATGGCTTTTGGATGTCTTGATTTTATTAAGAAAAAAACAAAATTAAAAATTCCAAATCAAATTGAAGTAATTGGTTATGATGATATGTTGATGGCTAATTGGGAATCGTATAATCTTTCAACGATTAGACAACCAATAAGACAAATGTCAAAACTAACTACGCAATTAATAGATGATTATTTACAGGACCCAGATTTTGAAGCAGCCAATCATCTTATTGAAGGAAAATTTATTAAAAGAAAATCTTCTAAATAATTTAAGAAAAATTTAGACCCATTTGTTTAAGAACAGAATAATTATCCACCATCACAAAATTTTCAGAAAATTTTCCATCCTTCACTAACCAAAAATCAGAGAATTGCATTTTAATTGCTTTTCCTGTTGGCTCTATATCCAAATAAACCCCTTTGTGAGTGCCTGTAAGGTACCCTGTTGCGCTAACCCATTTATCATCTGCACACACAATATCATTTTCAACATAATAATCTGGAAAAGCAGCATAAAAAGGCTCCATGACTTGTTCTTTAAAATTAGTTAAACCATGAATATCATCAAAGCCTGGAGGGCCATGCCATACCATATCATCATGCCAGTATTTATCATGAGCATCTAAATCTTTTGTATTTAATGCAACATACATATCTTCAACTAATTTTTTATTATATTCAGCACTCATTTATTTATCTCCTAGTAATTGAACAAGAATTCCAAACTCATTAAAGACAGTCCATTCCTTAACGATTTTATTATTTTCAATATGCCACTGAGTTATACCCCAAAGGTAGCATTCTTTGTTTGTTGGTGGACCATAAGAGCCATTTCCACTATGTGTTCCAATGGCACCCCATCGTATTGAAACAGAATAACCATCATGATTATTACCCATCCAATATATATCTTCAACACTCAAGGCCATATCTGGAAAAGTAGCAATCATTGAAATTATAAAATTCCTTAATTGTTTTTTTCCCTTAAATTTTCTCTCTGTTGAACCCTCAAAAGCAATATCTTCAGAATAGACATGATCGATTGTAGAAAAATTTCTTCTATTCCAAATTGAATTAAATACCACTTCTACGAAATCTCTAATGTTAGAAATTTTTTTTGGAATTTCAAAACTTAGTGGTTTTAAATTACGAGTTATCCTTTTTGGTTTAGCATTTTTAAAATCTGGAGCAAAGGGGCCAATATTTCCCTTTTTAGCAATTTCCCTAGCAACTTCATTAACATTTAAGCCTAATTGCTTAATCAAAGCTGCAGTGTCGTAAACAACATTTTCATAATAAATTTCATTATTTTTTGCCACACAGTTTGCTATACATAATAACCGTACAGATTTTTTAGTTGGTTCTGAGAATTTACTATATCCAGTATTTTTTCCTGTAATAATTGTTCGATGAGATGTATGGAAACTTGCTTTTTCATCTCCAGCCCATATTACTTCATCGGCAAAAAGTCTTATATCCGGAAAGGCATTATTTGTATGAACAGTATCTGCAACAATTTTTTCAGCACCAGATTGTAGACCAAATTCATCCCAAACACGGCAGTCATGACTGTAAGTATCATAAATATATCCAATATCTTTTTGTTCCCAAATCCTAAAAGTAATTCTTACGATATAATCAATAATATTTTTATATTGGGTTTCAAAACCTTTCATTGATTGTGTCTTTAATTTTTTTGGCATTAGATTTAATGATTTAGCTTTTCCACCACCTCCGTATGCCTTTAGTGAAATATCATAATTCTTAGGCATATGATGATCTTTTAAGGGGCTGGGTCTCAAATCTTTTATTTTTTTAGTTTTCATAATTTTTTAATTTTTAAAAATATATTAATAGCATATTGATACAATTAAAAATTATTCAATACAATGAATTTTTATGCAAAAATTTGAATATTGTTATTTTATTTATATTGGTGTAATTACTTTGCATTATGTCTGATTTTAAAGATGAAAAAAAATTAGTTCTCGAATATTTTAATAGTATTAATGAAGCTAAAAGTGAAAACTTAATTGAGATAATTTCTAAATATACTTCTGCTAAATTTAAAATGAGATGCACTCATCCTTTCAATGAATTAATTGGCGCTAATCAAGTTGCTAATAATTTGTGGGTGCCAATTAAAAATTCATTTGAGCCTGTTCAACGAAGGATGGATATTTTTTATGCCGGTATAAATTCTCTAGATAACAATGAAGGTAAGTGGGTAACGAGTATGGGTCACTTTATGGGTGTTTTTAAAAAATCATTTCTGGGGATACAACCAAATAATAAATCTATTCTTTTAAGATATGCTGAATTTTATAAAGTAGAAAATAATAAAATTACAGAAGGCGCTATCTTTTTAGATATAATAAATTTTATGCAACAACTAGGTCTTTCAATAATTCCTGAATCAACTGGTCTTGTTTGTGTAACTCCAGGACCTATGAATCATAAAGGATTAAAATTTGACCATTCTGATAATAATGAAAGTCAAAAAACATTAGAACTAATTCATAGAATGCGTGATCGACTTGTAAAAGGATCTAGAATGAAATCATATAAAGATGAGTTAACACTTGATTGGCATGATGATATGATTTGGTGGGGGCCTGGTGGAATTGGCGCATCGTATACAATAGATGGATACACCAAAGGTCATACAAAACCTTTTCAAGATGGTTTAGAATTCGTAAAATTTAATGGACACATATTAAGTAGTGCCGAGGATGATTTAGGTGGATGGTTTGGATGGCCTAATCTAATAATGAAACCCAAAGGTGGATATTTGGGATTAACAAATGCTAGTAATATTGAATCAGAAATGCGTGTGGTAGATTTATATCGAAGAGATAGAGATAAAATAGCAGAAAATTGGATATTTATTGATCACTTACATTTTCTCAAAGGATTAGGTATCGATTTATTAGATAGATATCATAAATTAAATAATATCAACTCTTAAAGAAGAAGAGTGATTTAAATTTTATATTAAGTAAAATGGATACTATTGTTTTAATCCCTGGATATATGTGTGATCAAAGTATGTGGTCAAACCAATTAGATATTTTAAAAAAAAAATATAAAGTAATTATACCTCAATTAAATATAGGGAATAGCATTGAGAAATTTAAAAATAATACTCTTAAACTACTTCCAGAAAAATTTTCAGTAATTGGTTTTTCAATGGGAGGGTTTGTTGCATTAAAAATGGCAATTGATGAGAGGGAAAGGGTCAAAGATCTAGTTTTAATTGGGACTAATGCAAGAACAGTCTCAAAAGATCGAAGATTATTATTAAATAAATCAATATCAGAATTAAATAGTAAAAATTTTGTCACAAAATTTAGCTCAAGTAGTTTTCATTCGTATTTTGCTAAACACAATACAATCAACCATGAATATCTAAATTTAATTACAGAGATGACTAAAAATTTAGGACTTGATTGTTTAGAAAAGCAAACAAAAGCTATTCTTGAGAGACCTTTATTAGTTAATTTATTATCAAGTATTAAAGCACGTTGTTTAATTATCTCTGGTGAATTAGATAATCTATCAACGAAGGAAATGAATGAAGAATTAAATAGCAATATTATTGACTCAGAGCTTCATTATATAAAAAACTCAGGTCATTTTGTTATGTTGGAAGAAAAAGAGGAATTTAATAAACTAATTTTAAATTGGCTAATATAAATTAAATTACTTTTGAAGCTATAGAAGTGCCTTCAACTAAAGAATTTAATTTTGCATAGCAAATCTCTTCATCAATCTTTCCAAAGCCTGCAAAAGTACTAAATCCACAATCTGTTCCAGCCATTAGCTGGTCTTTAGGAATTACTTTCGAAAATTGTATTAGGCGGTCGGCAACTACCTGAGGGTGTTCTACAAAATTAGAAGTGGAATCAATTACTCCAGGAACAATAACCTTATCTTTTGGAAGAGCTACCTCGTTAAATACTTGCCACTCATGTGAATGTCTTGGATTGGAAGATTCAATAAGTAAATACTTTAGGTTTGCTTTTAAAATTATAGGTAATATTTTTTCTAGACCAATATCAAAAGTATGAGGACCCTCATAATTACCCCAGCAAATATGCATTCTTATAAGTTCAGAAGGAATTCCTGTTAAGGCATTGTTTAAAGCCTCTATCTGCTTCTCAGCTCTAATTAAGAACTCTTCCTCAGACAAATCTTTATAATTCATATGTCTTGCTAGAGCTAAGTCTGGACAATCTAACTGTAAATGCAAATTATTATCAGTTATCAATTTATATTCTGAAGACATTACTTCTGATAGTTTTTCTAAGTAAGTATCATCATCTTTATAAAATTTATTTGGCATAAAGACATTAATAACACCTGGAGAAGCAGCATTCATAAATGCTTTGGAATGATTATTGGAGGATAAAAAATTATTTAAATTTTCAATATCATCAATTAAAGATTGTGTGTCTTGTATTTCTAATTCACTGGTACAACATGGTCTTGTATAAGTCGGCGTCCCTCCACTGTTAGCAATTTTCATTTTATATTCTGGAAATGCATCCAAATCTGCTGGAGCCCTTCTTTCACTTTCGCCAGAAAAACCATCGATTCGATCTTTAACATAAGTTGCGTAACTTATCTTACTCATTTCTCCGTCACTCACAACATCAATGCCAACATGGAGCTGTCGTTTAACAACTTCTTCAACATTTTTTTTTACTACGTGGTTAAATATTTCTTGGTCAAAATTTTCTTTTTTATCTTTTGCAAAAAGTAATTCAGAAAGTTCTTTTGATCGAGGAAGACTTCCCACGTGAGTTGTAAGAATTGAAGAGCTCATACTAACCTGTTTTCATTAAAATCTGCTTCCAGATAATTGTTTCATCAAACAATACCCATTCATTTTTAATTCCGCGAGGGCCAAATTCAGCATGAGAAATACCCATAACATAAACTGGGGCATTTGAAGGCTTTCCAAAGTTTCCATTTCCTGAATGAGATCCTTTTAAAGACCACCGTATAGCAGCTTTTTTAGCTTGATCTTTTTCCTCTCTAAAACTGATATGTTCAATAGTAAATTTAGAATCAGGAAAGGCTGATATCAGTATATTCCAAAAATCAGTCACCTCCTCCCTTCCATGACCTGTAAATCCTCCTGGTTGTTCTTGTTGGATTGCTCGATCATAATTTTTTTCAACACTATTCAAATCTTTATTAAAAATTTGAGTTAAAATATTTGCGTATCTAGTACCTGTATTTTCTTTTGAAATAGTTGGGGCTGTATAAATGCCATCAATTGGTGCATCATCAGGGGTATCTTTATTAAAAGGAACAAAGCATTTATCAATTCCTCCTTCATCCCTTATTAATTGACCTGCATACCTTTGGGGATCAAGACCAAGTTGTCTAACAATGGCTCCCTGGTCACGCACTAACCACTCATCATAAACTTGATTATTTCTGCATGCACAATCAGCAATAACACGATACATTAATTTTTTTCCTGTAGCTTCACCATAAACTCCAAAATTAGCATGTGTAGCACGAGTAAAAATACGGTGAGAAGAAAAATAACCCTCATCATCATTACCTATCCAAATTACATCCTCTCCCAATAATTGCCTATCAGGAAACTCTTTAAGGGTTGCATAGGTAGCCTTAACAACAGGTTCAGCGCCATATATAACGCCTTGAGGTGATCGGGTTGGCATCCCTTTTGCATAATATTGATTTATAGATTCAACATCCTTCTCTTCCCAAATTTGATGTGTTATCTTTAATATATAATCCGGTAAATCTTTATATTTGCTATCAAAACCCTTCATGTTTTTTCCTATTCTTTTAATTTTTTTGTCTAATTAAAAATAGACTTCCTTCTTGATCGCTAATTTGCTTAACACTTCTAATAGAATTTTTAGGTGCTGAAAAAGTATCTCTTGGACCAATAACTACTTTTTGATCATCACAAGTAATTTCCCACTTTCCGTCTAAACAGAGGAAAGCTTCTGACGAATCTAATTCATACGAATGAATATGAGCGCTCTTGCCTTTTAATAGCGATAACCCAAAACCAGTATGGTGAGGTATAAAAGGTTTAAATTTTTTCTGATGAAGAATTAATTCATCTAAGTAGTTAATTATTGAATTAGAATTAAAATGTTCATCATCTTCCATATATTTTTGAGAGTCTGCAGATCTAATAACAAATTTTTCAATTTCATTTGAGGTGTAATGATCAAATTGCTGTAGGTCATTTTCATGAAGAGGCTCTAGGGCTTTTTTCCCATCTGGAATATTTTGTTTATCTAAATCAATTAAAGAATTATCATTTAATAAAACCATGCCTGTATCTCTAGCATCCTTAATAATCTTAGGTGTCCACGTTATAACACCTGGATCATTTTCTCCAAGTACAACAACCATAAATGCTTCATCATCACTGACATTTTGAAATCCTCTAAACATATTAGTTGGAAATGAAGCTACATCACCTTTGTGAAGGATAACTTCACCTTCTTTGCCATCAGATCCCCAGTAAAAACGCCATGAACCTGAAAAGATTAAAAAAACCTCAGCAGTAGTATGACTGTGCAAACCCGAGCCATTCATTGGTGCAGCGCTTACAGCACCAATATTAAAACCATGTGCTTCTGCTATTTTAACATTCTGTTTTGAATCTTCACTTACACCAGGACCTACAATAGAATAGTTTGACC
>JACLAB010000268.1_pt1 | contig 37650 bp, 25 predicted proteins | sample 8027921 | NCBI WGS metagenome assembly JACLAB01 (sample SAMN15725117, study PRJNA655200) | protist metagenome | isolation source: fluorescence activated cell sorting (FACS) single amplified genomes of... | place: USA: West Boothbay Harbor, Gulf of Maine | collected 2000-07-19 | reverse complement strand
CATCAATCGCCAGAGTCACAGATTCGTTTGGCTGGGGATTTAGCGTTCATGTGCCGAGATTACGACGCGGCGATGGGACACTACAAGCTCGCGCACGTGGATTATAAATCGCAAAGCGCGTGGCGACATCTCGGGAGTTCGTACGAAGCCATGGCGCACGTACACATGTTATCGCGAGTGAATTCTCCCGAGTTGAAAAAGGATATTGATCACGCGTACACGCAAGCGATTGCGAGTTATGTAAAGTTTGACGCGGCGACCGGAGGCGCGCAGTCGGCGCTCGCGACTCGGTTAAAGGTACGCGCGTCTGTTGCGTACGGTGAAGCCTTGCGCGCGCTTGGTGCGCATCGCGAATCAAATGTGCCATTTATCCAAGCGTCGGCTATGGGTGGCAATGATTTGCGCGCGGGTTTGCTCCTCGAAAAGGCGGCGTTTACATTTGTCGAATGCTCGCCGCCGATGATGCGTAAATTCGCCTCTTACATGGTTCTCGCTGGCGCGCGGTACGTGCGCGCGGACGCCATCGCCGGCGCCACGCGGTGCTACGCCTACGCATTGCCTGTGTTTCGCGGTAAAGCATGGTCTGCGGCCGAAGAACACTTGAACACGACGCTCGGGCACCTCGTCGCGCGCGCTGGCAGAACAAAGGATGCGGTGGATTTCTTCCGGGACGCCATGCGGTGCGCGCACTTACCTGCCGATCTGCAACGTGAACGCATCATTGAGTTTGAAGACACCATGGAAAGTTATTTGAGGTCGACGCCAATCGCCGACCGTGACGATCGCGCGAGTGATTTGGCGTGTCCTTTACCCAGCGTTGACGTCGGCGACGTGCACGTGACGTTTGCAGACGACCGCGAATCTCACGACGAATCCGGGATAGATCAAAGTGAAAGCGCATGGAACGTCATCGAGCAAGGTGGCGTCATCCCTCCGAGCCTCACGTCCTCCGTGTCTTCGTCGAATTGGCTTCAAGGCGGCCGAGCGAAGTTTGAAGAGCATCAAACAGACGTTTGCGCTGCGGGTGAAGATTTGAGGGTGGACGTTACGCTCACCAATCCATTACATATAGCCATGGATGTGCGCAATTTACGCGTGCTCTGGGAATTCACACCGAGTGAAGATAGCAATCATAACGTGCAGACGAACGATGCGTGTGGAGAAGATCCCATGGGATCGTTGGTGCGCGCGCACGTAGACACCGCGACGCTCGAGCCGAGGTCCAAGCGAGTCATACGGCTCACCATCACCCCGAGCGTTGCCGGCACATTACGCGTTCTAGGCATTGTATGGACTGTTGGTGAGAAGCAAATCATTCGCGGACGGCGATATTTTGACATCAAAGCTCCGCGCACGCGCCGAGGTCCTAACGGAGAATGGCTTCGCGATGTCCCAAAGCATCGACGCTTGATTTTCAACGTGTGCGAAACCGTACCCCGGTGCGACGCCGCACTCGAAATGCTTCCCGTCACCACCATGAATGGTGCATTGCATCGAGTTGAGCTGGTCATATCAAACGTCACACAACCCATGGCGAAGTGGATTCGCGTGCGATTGCCCAAGTCGGTGTTACGTCCAGTGGACGCGTCGCACGTCGCCGTGAGCGAGCCGACGATTCGAAGAAACGCAAGCCATCCGAACGTGAGCGAAGCATCGGCGGCAAATGCACCTTCGACGTTCACGCCAAGCGATGCGCTTGATGCCGATGGCTTAGTCTACGCTCTTCCGGAATGGCACACCCTCGCGTCCGGGACCTCCATTCGATGGCCGCTTTGGTTTCATCCATCCGCCGTCGGCAGATGCGGAGTACGTATTTGCGTGTGTTACCAGCCCGAACCGCCGGCTCCCAAACTCCTTCAGTATCGCACGATTCGCATCGCCGAGAGCGTGACCGTGACGCCTTCGTTGACGATAAAGAGTCAAGCGCTGCCGTCGTCGACACATCCGCTCGCCCGAGTCGTCAGGTTGACGATTACCAGCGAGTGCGAGCAAACATTTACGCTCGGGCGTGTGTGGCTCGGAACGCCACCAGGCAAAGCTTTCACTCCAGTCAAGTACACGCTCACACTGTTGACGGCAACTGCGACTGCACCGCGCGTGGTGAAGCCTGGTGAAGCCATGGAGACGTTGATTAAATGTTCGCCCGACGGCGCGCCTGACAACGTCAAAGAACCAAAGGAATGGCTTGATTTCGTCGGCACAACGTCAGCCATAGCCGCTGCCGAACCACTGTTTGCGTTTCACGAGTCACTTAGAAAGGCAGCCCCTGGATCGCGGCGATCTGGGACGATTGATGATGGTTTGATGGTGACGTGGTCCACGCCAGACGGCGCCGTCGTCGGCGCGCATCACGTCCCAGACGTGCCTGAATTCGAGCGCGCGGGCGACACCGCACGCACGCCCGTCGCCGCGCGCGCAAAAGTATCTTGGACCATCGAACATGCGAGCGAAGTCGTTCTTGATGAGTCCGCGCCAGAGAATATGACACGCGTCCCGGTGCTTTTACGCGCTCGTAACGAATCCTCGCAGACGCTCGACGTCGCCTTTGTCGCCGAAGCCACGGCATCAGCACCCGTCAACATCGAAGGCGGCGGCTGGGCACTAGAGCACGACAAAAATGCATGGCAAAATCGCGAAGCAGTGTCGCTCAGCGCGCTCACGGTGGCGCCACCGACGACGTCATCCATCACGGGCGAAGCCCACCGGCGGCCAATTCCGTTGCCACCCGGCAAACCTGTGATTTGGATCGGGCCCGTAAAGCGCATCGTTCGCGCCGTCGCCCCGGGTGCGATCGTAGAATTCCCTCTCATCGCCGCATGTTTCGCCCGCGGCGACCACGTGCTCGATGGCTACGCATTAACGTGGACGGAGTCGACGACGTCGTCCGGGACGCCCGTCGCCCCATCGCCGCCGTCGCCGTCCCGCCGCGCGCGCGCGCTTCAATCGCACGCGTCTCACGTCACCGCACGCGCCGATGACGCACGCAACGCGCCGTATATCATCACTGTCACGTAGTACGTTAAACGCGCGATATAGCTCACTCAACGACGTCATTTCGTCGTTGCCTTGTAAAAGTAAAGCACGCTACAAAGCACACACACTCAAAGTGGCGGCTGCGCGCTTTCTTTCGCCACAGTTCGCCCGCCCTCGCCCTCGCCCGCGGCCTCTCGCGCGTCGCCATGGGGAAAATCACCAAGCAGAAGATGCCCAAGCAAGGCCACCGCGGTCGGCTCGGCGTGAGCGGCGTCAGCGCGCACCGAGCGCAGTCGAGAAAAGTGAGCAAGCCAGCGATTGTTCGCGAACGAAGTGCCGATTACGTCAAGTTTGAGAAGCTTAAAGCGGATGTCGAGGCGTTGGAGGTGTACGAGAGGAGTGCGTGGAATGGTTTGAGTGCGAGCGAGGCCAAGGCGAAGGCGAAGGAGCTGAAATTGTTGCGAGGAAAGTTGCAGGTGAAGCAGAAAAAGCGAGGCGCGTGAGCTTTGAGGGCGACAAACGCTGAAAGAAAGACGACGAAAGGATTTAAGGAAGCGGTGTATTTTGTAATGATGAGCTATATGTTTGAGGAAGATTTCACAACAACGCACGAGCGCGCGCATGGGCAAAACACCGCGTGGCTAGGGAACGCGGCGCCCGACCGTGAGGCGCGGTGTCTCGCGCGAGGCTACAACATGCTAAAATAAAACTCGGCGTGATGACACGCACACACGCGATGGACGCGCGCACGCTAGAGGAAATACCCAGGTAAAGTCGCCCGAGGCGCCATCATCGTTGCATTCTCTGTGGTTTCCGTAAAGTACTTCACCTCGCGATCGAGGTTTTCATCAAACGCTAAGATGGACGCCACGTTCCCGCACCGGTAGCAGTAATTCGGCGCACTCCACACCGTGACCAAACTCTTATCGGGAAACATATACTTCAAACCTTCTTGCACGAGCTGGTGTGCGCGGCAAATTAAATTCAATCCATTAATTTCGTTAAACTCATCCGTAACTTTCCTGCCGAAGAGCCAACCGGCGCCGCGCGGGCTCACCGCCCACGTCTCGATATCCTCTGGGTCGCTCCACATCAAGTCGCAAAACGGCCCTTCGTGCGGAATTTCGCACAATCGATCAATCGTACGCACTTGATCGATCGTTCGGATATCCGGCGACAACCCACCGTGCACGCAGAGCACCTTTCCATCGATGACGCACGCCAACCCGAGATAGTCAAACACATCCGTGCACCACCGCCACGCGTTGGCACTCCCATACTTTCTCTGACACTCATCATAAAACCCATACACCTGGGTAATCTGTCTAGACTCATGATTCCCTCTCAACAACGTCACGTGCGCTGGCCAACGCGCCTTGAGTAACATTAACAACGTAAAAGACTCCAGCGAGTTGTACCCGCGATCGACGAAATCCCCCATGAATATATAATTCGTCTCTGGCACCTCGCCCCCGGTCTCGAGCAGTTTCAGTAAATCATGAAACTGTCCGTGAATGTCTCCGCACACCGTCACTGGGCTGTGTATGCTTTGTACGTTTGATTCTTCCACGAGGAGCTCCTTCACCATGCCACACAGGCGCTTCAAATCGTACTCTTCTAACGGCTCACAGGCGCGGCATTTGGCGAGCCAGGCGTCGAGGTCCGCGTGTGGGGGCATGTTCGGCGCGTGTGTTTGGCGCTGGCGATGCGCGCGCGTGACTCGACGCGCCGTGCGGCGGCGTGTGCGGTTCAGCGATCGGACCAGCGAAAACCCCACTGGGACTAGGGTATATGATGGCTTTCGAGCGCCGCGCGCGAGACGCGTAATGATGGCGTCTACGCGCGCGCGTTCGTAAATGTGTGCGACGTAAACATGCGAGATGTAACGTTATCGCACCTGACGCGCGCGCGCGGTAAATAGAGTAGTAGTAAGTGTTACAACAAGCGCGAGTACGTTCGGCACCGCCGCGCGGCGCGACATGGACGAGCGTCGATATAAAATTGTGCACACGAACCCGATACGCGTGATCGTGCGTTAACGCACGCGTGCGGTGAGAACGGTGAGGTATTCGCCAAATTCGTAGCACGGATCGATGGGCTGGTCGCCACCGGCGGATTTCTTTGTCGCGATGGTTGCCGTTTTGCCGACGGCGCGCGCGGCGTTTTCAATAATCTTTGGCATCAAATCGTCTTGCGTCACCGCACCAGAGCACGAGCAGGTGATGAGCACGCCGCCCGGGCGTAAAAGTGCCATGGCACGTTTGTTCAGGCCGACGTACTTGGGCAAGGCTTTCGTCAAGGATTGCTTGTTTGGTGCAAATTTTGGTGGGTCTAAAACGACGACGTCGTACGTCCCGCTTTCGCCTCGGTCAATCGCCTCTTGCATGAAATCGAACGCATCGGCGCGAACAAAGTTAATCTTGTCCTGCACATTATTCAGTTCAGCGTTCCGAGCGGCGACGCGCAAGGCGGCATCGGAGGAATCCACGGCGACGACACTCGTCGCTCCACCCACCGCCGCGTTGAGCGCAAATCCACCAGTGTAGCAGCACACATCCAAAACCTTCTTGCCCCGAGATAAATCGCGAATAGCCATGCGATTTTCGCGCTGATCGACGTAGAATCCAGTTTTGTGCCCGTGCTCGATATCAATTGCGTATTGCACGCCATTTTCGAACACGCGAACTTCGCCCGGAATCGCCGTCGCTTCGCCCGTCGCCGCGTCGTAGCACGACATGAAATCTCCAACCACGGGCGTGCCTTCAGCTTCATACATTTTCGCATCGCGTCGCCACACCACCTTAGTATTTGCACCCAAAACGTCCGCGATGCCGCGACAGACGTTCACGCGCTCACTTTCAATCCACGCCGCCGTCGAAGAGCACACCACGACGTCCCCGTACACGTCGGCGTTCAACCCGCTCAATCGATCACCTTCCGAATTCACCAATCGATAACACGTCGTCGACGACGAATCCCCAGTTGTCAAGCCCAAATCCCGTCTCAGCTCAAACGCCTCGCGTATCCGACGTCGCACGACGTCCCCGACGCTCATAACGCCTTCGTGCTCCCACGCCATCTCAGTCACCCGAACCGCGTACGCCGACGTCGAATTATACATCCCAAGACAAATCGGTGCCAACGCATGATCCGTCACGCACACAAAATCATTCGTCTTCACGTTCCCAATCACTTTCTCAATCGCCCCGGCGTAGACAATCGGATTTCCGTCTAAAAACATGTTTGCTTTACCGCGGCTGACGACGACGACGCGAAAGCGCTCGCTCTCGCCATTCGCATCAATCATCCCTCGCAAGCGCGCCAAATTCTCCAGCTGCGCGTCGGTAAAATTGCGTCGCTGACGAGGCATGACTTGGTCGTCGCTGCGACCGCGGCCGCCGCGGCCACCGCGGCCGCCACGGCCGCCACGGCCGGTCGAAGGCGCGCGAGCGCCCGCGGCGCCGCCGGCGGCTGAAGTGGCATTCGTGCGCGTTGTTTTCGAGAATATCGTCGCGCGCGGCGCGAACGCGGCGCGAACGGCGTGCACACGCATGGTGAACATGATGTTCGTGCGAGACGTGCGCGCGAAACGGTGGGTGCGCGGTGTGCGCGCGCGCGAGTGACGTCGAGCAAAGGTTGAGGACCAGCGTCGTGCGTAGAGGACCATTAAAATTACAGCAAGTTATGCTCGTTTACACGAGCCGGGACAGTGATTTGTGTGCGTGTGCGTGGGTGCAGATGGGCGCCACACGGTGTGCACGCGTGATGACGTCGAACGCTCTAAATGGGTATACGGTAAATGTATACGCTCGCGCGCGCTCGACGTTTGATAATGCGAAAGATGCGCGCGTCGCTTACGCGGTTTCGCTCGCGGATTCATTCTCGCGTAAGATTTCTTCAAGCGTCGGCTCGAGGGTGTTGACGGTGTTTTCACGGTTGACAATCTTGTCCAAACCGAACAAACCGATGCGGAACGTGTTGTTGCCAGCCGGTTCGTTAATCATAAACGGAACGCCCGCGGCAATTTGGAACCCCTTGGCTTTAAACTTGGCGAACATGGTCGGATCGTCGGTGTAGGACACCACCACGCCCGGGGCTTCGTACCCCTTGGCGGCGACGGATTTTAATCCCTTACCAGCCATCATCGCGCGCGTCTCGCGACCGAGTTCCCACGCCAATTGCTTCACCTTTTCAAAGCCAACCTTTTCGGTTGCCATGGCGGCGCGCTCAAAGAGCGTCAACGCGTCGGTGGGCATCGTGGTGTAGTACGCAAATCCACCGCCGAGGTACGCATCCATGACTTCAAGCCATTTTCGCATGTTGATCACCATCGACGTCGATTGAGAGTTACGCGTGGCGTGCGTACCACGTTCGCTCAACATGATTACAGACGCGCACGCGGGCCCCGTCCACCCCTTTTGCGGCGCGCTCAAAATGGCATCCACCCCAGTCGCCTTCATATCCACCCAAACCGTACCAGAAGCGATGCAGTCCAAGACAAATAATCCACCATGCGCGTGCACGGCATCAGCGACACCCTTGATGTAGTCATCCGGCAAAATGATACCCGTAGACGTCTCCACGTGCGGCGCAAACACCACCGCGGGCTTCTCCTTGGTAATCATCGCCACAACTTCCGCAATCGGCGGAGGCGCAAACGCCGGAGTCTTTTCATCATCCACAGCGCGTCCACGCATCACGATCGTCTCGCTCGGAATGTTCGTTTGCTCGAAAATATCCGTCCAACGGTACGAAAAGTACCCGTTGCGGATAACCAACGCCTTTTTATTCGAGCACCACTGGCGCGCGACGGCTTCCATCCCATACGTCCCACTCCCCGGCATGATCAACGTGCTCGTGGCGTTATACGCACTCTTCAACATGCGATCTAAATTCTTCATCGTATCGCAGAACGGTGCGGACATGTGATTCAACGCACGGTCCGTGTACACCACGCTGTACTCCTTGAGCCCGCCCGCGGCGCGCAACGGCAGAGGCTTATCATGAAACCCAAGCTTCGACGCATCCACGCCTTTGAGCAAATGATGCACGTCCGCATCGCTCGAGGCTGAATCTCTCGCGCTCGCGCTCGACGACACCCCACGGCGCGTCTCCATCGCGCCCGCGGACGAACTCGCGCCAATCATCATCGATGACGTCGCGTGCGCGCCCCCTGCGTGGGCGCTCGTGAAAGATCCACATCCGACGCGCGCGACGCGCGCGGACGCGCATGGAATCACCGAAGCGAGGCGTGATAATTCGCGCGCGCGCATCGTGCGTCGTACGGCGTGCATGGCGTGCGTCGGCGGCGCGTCGGGCGGCGCGTTGTGACGCGTCGAGCGCCATCGCGTGGCCCCCTGTGGGCGGGGATAAGGCACCCTACCCTTTAGGGTTCAGGATTATACGTACTGTGTGTGTTCGAGTGCGATGCGATGGATTTTATGGGGGCGTGGATGGGATGGCGATTCACATCCTGGGACCGGGATGGGCGTTGTACGTGTAGAGTAGGAGGTTACATGGGGGGGGTGTGGTTTTATGCGTTTTGTGCTTACATTGGTGGCGTCGTGTGTGCGCACGTTTCCGCGACGGCGACGACGACGACGCGCGCGGCAGTGTCGCGCGACGACGGCGACGACGGCGCGGTGATGCGATCGGTGGTGGCGACGCACGCGTTCGCCTCGACGTCGGCGGCGGCGGTGCCGGGTGCGCGGACGATGACGATGACGATGACGATGACGATGACGATGAAGACGGTGACGGCTGGGGCGAGGCGTCGGTCGTGCGCGGCGTGCGCGGCGTCGTCGTCGGGGGCGTCGGGTGGTGATGGGACGGTCGTGGAACTCGACGCTCGATGCGGTGGCGGACGAATGATGGGGCATCGGGCGAGGACGAGGACGAGGACGAGGAGGCGAGGCGACGACGCGCGCGCGCGGTACATGGGATCTGGGACGTATGATTCGTACGACTCGTACGACGAGATTGAGGATGATCCCGAGCGCACGGCGTTTGATGAGGTGGAGTGGCACGCGCAGACGCTGGCGAAGCGCACGAAGGATGTGTTGCGGAAGACGGATTCGTCGGGGATTTGGACGGTGGGGACGACGGTGGGCGTGTTCGTCATCGCTGGGTTGGAATCTTTAGAAGCGGAAGCTGCGGTGCGCGGTGAACCACTGGAGATGCTACTTCCTCCTATTGTACCGCTAACTTTCATCCCGGCGTTGAAGGATGGCGGCATCGAGCGTGCGGAGGAGGTGCTTCAAGCGGTGTTTTTGTTTGAGTACATTGTTCGCGCGTGGTCGGAGGAGTTCAAGCTCAAGTATTTGCGTTCGCCGACAGCGCTGATTGATTTCTTGTCATTGCTCCCGACGTTTGGGTTTTTGTTGAGTTTACTCGGGATTGGTGGTGCGGGGCAGATGGCGACCGATCAGTTCCGTCCGTTGCGGTTATTCCGCGTGTTGCGTTTGCTTCGCGTGCTCGACTTGGATGGCTCCAAAGATAAGGAGAGGAACAAGGGTGCGCCGCGCGTGAAGAATCAAAACGAAAAAGTCGTCGCCGTTGCAGTGGAGTTTTTGTGCGTGTTTTTGATCAGTGGAGAGTTGTTTTATGATTTGGAGGTGGATAAAAATCCAAACATTTCCGACGTCGGCGACGCGATTTATTGGAGTTTTTTGACGTTGACGGGTATTGGGCAACCGTTTGAGGCGGTGACCGCAGAAGGGCGCATCGCCACCGTCGCCGCGATTCTTACCGCATTAGTCGTCGTTCCACTTCAGCTCGCGGTGTTGGTTTCGGCGCAAACAGAGGCGCAGCAAGCTCAAGATGCTTTGCCCGCCGGGACGCCGACGCAGGCGTTGGGTCCCGCTGCTCGACTCGGGTTCGGCGCACCAGTGCCGATTACGCCTGTACGAACGAATGATCAAATTGCTATGATGCGCGAATTCGACGGTGCTGAGTTCATGACCACTGATTCCACGGAAGATTCCAAATGGTTGCGAATTAGAGAAAAGGAGGAACTGCGCGCGGCGCGGAAACAAATTCGTAGCATGGAATTGCAAATTGAAAGCTTGAGAGAGTCAAATGAGGAATTGCGAAGCGCATTGTATGCGCTTCAGCCAAACCTCTCGAGCGAGTTAGAGAAAGAGTCCAAGGGGAACAGTTAAGAGCACGGCACCACACGCTATTCTTTATACATTTTTGCGCAGCGCACCTCGTGACGAGGAGATAGGATTTGTGATACGCACGCACGCATTTATTCTTTTGTTGTTTTGTTCAATATTTTTAAATGTATTATGGTGCTGACTAATCATCATCAGAATCAAATTTGATCGAGTTCACCGCTACGTCGTCGATGGCGCCACCAAAGTAGCTTCTCTTACGTTTGTTTTTCTCGTGTTGGAATCTAGCGCCTCGAACTTGTCCGAGCACTTGCTGCGCCTTGGCTCCGTATCCAGCTTCGCCAAACGTGCCTTCATAAGACATGTCCCACGAACCTTTCTTACCTAGCCATTCTGCGCTATTAACTCTGTGTTTGAATCAAAAAGAAGAAAACGATGTGGTCAGTATTTGGACGGCGCGCTCGCGATACACGTTATACGCGTGTGTGATTGCGACAGTCAAGGCTCTCACCTCTGAAAGGGCACGCCCGGCTGTTTTTCATTTTGAACCGGGACGCTTTGACTTCCCTTAGCCGCGTCAGCCTTTGAAGATTTCGACGGTTGAGGGGTTTTGCTCTTTTTGCTTACCTTGTCGCTGGATGATGAAGAGGACGACGAGCTCGACGAAGATGACGAGCTCGAAGATGACGAGCTCGAAGACGACTTCTTGTCGGACGAGCTCGACGATGATGACGAAGACGCGTCATCCTTGGTATCTTCCTTCTTCTCGCTGCTGCTGCTGCTGCTGCTCGAAGATGAAGACGACGCCTCCTTCTTAGCCTCCTCCTTTTTGTCGGACTCGCTAGAAGAGCTCGAAGACGACGACGAGCTGCTCGACTTGGACTTGGACTTGGACTTGGACTTGGACTTGGAAGACGAGCTGGAAGAGCTCGACGAAGAGCTCGACGCCTCCTTCTTGGCAGCTTCCTTCTTCTCAGATTCGCTCGACGATGAGGACGAGCTCGACGAACTAGATGAGCTCGACGCCTCCTTCTTGGCAGCTTCCTTCTTCTCAGATTCGCTCGACGATGAGGACGAGCTCGACGAACTAGATGAGCTCGACGTTTCCTTCTTAGCTTCTTCCTTCTTCTCAGACTCGCTGGAAGAACTAGAAGAACTAGAAGAGCTCGAAGAGGACGACGAGCTCGACGCTTCCTTCTTGGCAGCTTCCTTCTTCTCAGACGAGCTCGACGACGAGCTACTAGAAGAACTACTGCTCGAACTCGAATCCGCTTTCTTCGCCGCCGATGCCGGCGCCTTCTTCTCAGACTCAGAAGAAGAACTGCTGCTCGAGCTTGAGCTCGAGCTACTGCTCGAATCCGCCTTTTTCTCGGCGCTCTTGTCGCTCTCGCTATCGCTCGAAGACGCGCTCTTACTCTTACTCTTGGAAGACGAACTCGACGAACTGCTGGATGAGCTCTTGCTCTTGCTCTTGCTCTTACTCTTCGACGAACTCGAGCTCGAGCTACTACTGCTGCTCGACGAACTCGCCGGCTTTGCGCTCGCCTTTTTCGCCCCCGAATCCGAATCGCTGCTACTCGACGAAGAACTACTCGACGAACTCGACGAACTGCTCGACGACGACGACGAACTATTCGGCTTGGCCTTCTTCGCCGCATGCTCATTACCATCATCACCGCCCTCTCGCGCGCGTTTCGCCGCACCGAATTCATACGCCTCCACGAACGCCGACGCCGCCGCCGCGACCGCCGCATCCTCGAGATCCCTCTCACCCCCATCGCTCCCAGCGTGCGCGATGAGCTCCGCGTGCGCCTTCAGCCGTCGCTCCGCGCGCATGGCGGTAATCGTTTTCATCATCCCGCACGCGCGTAAATACGCCTCCACGGGGCGGAGCAGCGGCCCGAGCCGCGCGGGCGTCAGCGACGACGACGATGGCGGCGCGGACATGTCGATCGATGTTTTATATAAATGCGCGCGTCGGCGTGCGCGTCGCGCGTCGTCGCGCGGTCGGTGGGCGAAGGACGAGTGTGTGTGAGGCGTTCGCGCGAAGCGTTCGCGTCGGGCGTCGTCGTCGGCGTCAGCGCGCGGCGGAGAGTGCCGGCGCGTCGTGGCGGCGGCGCGACCGCTTGGCGGCGCCGCCAGCGAAAGAAACCAAAATAAACACCATTCATAGTCATAAAACCGACTCGTGTACGTAAAATCACGAGACGCTAAAAGTATTTATACATGTCTCGATATATGCGTATACGTTTCCAGACCAAAGCGCACCTCATATACGAGTGGTGTATACGCCTCGGCACGCCCTATGATGACGTCACCACACGTCTTTGGCGTACTAAGACAGTGATTATGCCCATGTGATACACGCGGGAAAAAAGCGTCGAAGCGGCGCACTTTTTGTGTCCCATGGGATATCCCACGGCTGACGCGTCATTCGTCGTCGCTCGACGCACGCGCACACGTCGCACGCCTCACACCACCCCTTACGTCGCAGCAATGAGTGCCGCTGGGTATGAATTACGCGGGATCTACGGCACCGAGCCGTACTGGCCCGAGAAAAAGTTGAAGATTTGCATCACCGGCGCTGGGGGTTTCATCGCCTCGCACTTGGCGATGCGTTTGAAGCAAGAAGGGCATCACATCGTGGCGTGTGATTGGAAGCGTAACGAACACATGGAGGTATGTTGTTTTGTGTGTGATGTATCGTCGTTCGTATCGTGGTGTTGAGATGAGTATTGGTGATTATGATGTCGACGAGCTCGCGCGGTGGGGTTAAAGCTCTTCGCTCTTTTCGCGCAAACGCGACGAGGGCCGACGACTGACGCCGCGGTTGGATGTGTATGACACGCACGAATGCTACAGGAGGATATGTTCTGCCATGAGTTCATCTTGGCTGATTTGCGATTGTTTGAAAACTGTAAAAAGGTTCTCGAAGGGTGCGACCATTGCTTCAACTTGGCCGCCGACATGGGCGGCATGGGGTTCATTCAATCGAACCATTCGGTTATTTTCTACAATAACGTGATGATTTCTTTCAATATGATGGAAGCGATGCGCGTGCAAGGCATTACGCGATGCTTTTATGCGTCGAGTGCGTGCATTTACCCGGAAGGCACGCAATTATCCACGGAGATGGAGGATGGCTTGAAGGAGGCGTGCGCGTGGCCGGCGCAGCCGCAAGACGCGTACGGGCTTGAAAAGCTTGCCAGCGAGGAAGTGTACAAGCACTACCAAGGCGATTTCGGCATCCAAACGCGCATTGGTCGTTTCCACAACATCTACGGTCCGTACGGTACCTGGAAGGGTGGCCGTGAGAAAGCCCCGGCGGCGTTTTGCCGCAAGGCGGCGACGGCGACGACGGAGATTGAAATGTGGGGCGACGGTAAGCAGACGCGCTCGTTCACGTACATTGACGATTGCGTTGAAGGTATCTTGCGTCTCACCAAGAGCGATTTCGCCGAGCCCGTGAACATTGGCTCCGATGAAATGATCTCTATGAACGAAATGCAAGCCATGGCGATGAAGTTCGCGGGCAAGGAGTTGCCCATCAAGCACATTCCGGGTCCGGAGGGCGTGCGCGGTCGCAACTCCAACAACGAGCTCATCAAGGAAAAGCTCGGCTGGGCGCCTTCGGTGAAGCTTGCCGACGGTCTCAAGGTGACGTTCGAGTGGATCGCTACTCAAATCGCCAAGGAGGCTGAGAAGGGTGTCGACACCGCCGCCGCTTTTGGCAAGTCGACGATTTGCGGCACGCAAGCGCCGACAGAACTCGGCGCGCTCCGCGCCGCTGACGGCGAAGAAAAGTTGTAAGTTGGACTGGAACGATTCAAGTAGCACTATTTTTTGAAACTCGCGCGCGCCAATTTCCGCCACGCACGAAATCTTTCCATCACAAGTTGTGTTGATAGCGTTGAAAATATCAAAACAAGCGCATGGCTTATTTTATTTTTAGTGTCATCATCTCATCGCCATTTGTTGTGAAATTCGCTAAAGGTACAGTTCGCTATTACAACTCTTCGTCTAAAACACCATCGGGCAGAAATCTGTCGCGCCGTCGCCGTAGGATTTCCGCGCGCCACGCTGCACGACAGCTCGACACACCGGGCACGTCTTGTTTGTGCCACTATTTGCGCCCGTGGCCGAGATCGGTTGTCGTTCGAACCACTCGGCGATGCAATCCTGACAAAATATGTGCGAACACGTCAATTTCGTGGCGTCCACGCACGCCTCTTGACAAATGGCGCATTGATTCCCCGACTCCATCAACTCCTCGCTCGTCGCAGATTCTCCCAGCGCAGACGACGAATTCTTCGCCCATGGCAAGCCCAAGGTGGCGATAAAATCTCCCACGCGATGAATCACGCTCCGAAGCTTGATTACGACGTATAAGCCCGTGATGACCCACGCGAAAAGGCTCACGAGCTCGCGCTGAAACCACGCGCACCACATCGGCGTCGGCAGCGCCGATCGAACAATTAAACTCGCATACTCCACTGTGGACAGCACAGCCGCTCGTCGACGATACACACGCGCAGTCGGCATTTTTGCTGCCGCACCTCCGGACGCCGTCGTCGCAGACGGCGTCGAAGTCATCGACGTAGACGCGCCCACGAGCAAGCGAAGGCGTCCGATGGGAAGGGATATGATACCAATTTTCACCAGCATCGTCACGAACTTTGCCGCGTAATCCACAGCACACATCTCAAGGACGGTCTCAATGAACCCACACGACCCTTTCTCACCCCGAGGCACGACGAACAGCAGACGTCGCCACATTTTCCCTCCGTACGCTCCGTCGCTTGCGCTCCTTGCGCACATCACCGCGCCTAAATGCATCAATAAAATCACCCCCATCGCCGTCATCTCGGGCATCTTCGCGCGCTCCTTCGCGCTCGCATTTTCAACGATTCGAATATTCCCGGAAACGCTCGTGTACGAGAGCCACGCCACGCAAAACAACATGAAAAAGTACTCGTAGATGAACACCGCGATAAACAACAGCGCCATCGGCGCAACCCTCTCAGCGTTCGTCAGCGCCACGCGCAGGCGAGATCGCCCGAGCTCATCGAGATCATCACCATCCCCGCCCTCACCCGTGCCCTCACCCGCGCCCGCGCCCGCGTCACCGCGACGCAGGCGCGTGATTTCATCCGTCATCGCATCGATCGATCTCGCCACATCATCCGCCGCGCGACTGCTCGCCAGCAGCGCCACCGCGTCGCGCTCGCGCGTCGCGTCGCCATCGATCGCATCGTTCGTCATCGCCGCGTCGCGCTCGCGCGTCGTCGGCCTCACGGCGCGCGGTCGCGAGGCGGCGAATGACGATTCAGGTCGTCGGCGCCGGTCAACGCCATCGCCAGTCGCCACTTTCGCGCCCGAGCTCGGGGTGATTTCTCGCGCGAACGACCCCGCGCGCGCGCGTGCGCAGCGCGACGGGCTCGCATCCATCGATCGCGGCGCGTCGCGGCGCGTCGCGGCGCGTCAGACGCGCGCGGTGCGGCGTAGCCCGTTTCGGCTGGCGACGAGACGAAACACCATGGCGCCGGATGATACTCGACGGTGCGTCGCGCGACGACGGCGGCGGTGGCGGTGGCGACGACGACGACGCGATGCGTACGCGTGCGTGCGTGGTTCGCGTTCGCGCGGAGGGAGAGACGGGCGAAGAGCGCGCGCCGTGGGACTGCGATGTGTCGCGCGCGCGCTTTGGACTGACTCGTACGCGCCGTCGCTGGATAGATATCTACGCGCGCACGGCTTAACGCGGTATCGCGATAATTTAAAGGGACTGGACGCGTGCGCGGTGATGGAATTGACGAACGAGCGGTTGAGCGCGCTCGGGATACGGGATGTGGCGGAGAAGGCGAAGATGATGAAGATGGTTCGGGAAATGTCGAGAGACGCTCGAGTGAGTCAGAACGCCGACGAGACTATCGATGACGACGCTGTCGACGTCGAAGACGACGATAACGACGACGACGGTCAAGCTAACGATGCAGATGATGATGTACATTCTACTGTTGCTCAAGCAGACGTGTGCGAGAATGGGAGTGCGTCGGCAAAAGTCGTAGAGATGGAATCGTCGCCTCGAGCCGACGTAGTAGCCGACGCGTCGCCAAACGGTCAATGCGCGATCGTTTCTCCACCGACGTACGCACCTCGCGCATCAAAAATCCGCGTGTCCGTGCGTAAACGGCCGTTGAATGCAAAAGAATCATCCCGTCAAGAGCGAGATATTTGTACGACGGATAATCCATCCGAACTCATCGTGTGGGAGCCGAAAGTCAAAGTTGACTTGTCTCGCTACGTCGAGCGGCACGCGTTCGCGTTTGATCACGTCTATGACGAATGCGCATCGAACGACGATGTGTACGAAAGCGAAGTCAGACCATTGGTTAAATTTGTGCTTTCTCGCGCGTACGCAACGTGCTTCGCGTACGGGCAAACGGGAAGCGGGAAGACGTATACCATGCAGCCGCTCCCTGGCAGAGCGGCTCGGGACATCTTGCGCGTCATTCATGAGGCCGCAGACCCCAACCACGATCTCGCATCGCTCGAGCTATGGGTCAGTGCGTTTGAAATATATGGTGGACGCGTTTTTGATTTGCTCAACGCGCGTCGAAAGCTCCGCGTGCTGGAGGATTCAAAGGCACAAATGTGCGTCGTCGGCTTGCGAGAATATAAAGTCGACGCCCCGGAAACCTTTGACCGGCTCGTGGAGCACAGCACAAAGGCACGATGCGTGGGAAGCACAGGGGCAAACGCTGAATCATCGCGTTCGCATGCAATTTTACAGCTCGTGTTGAAGAAACCAGCGCTCGACGCGCGACACGAGGGTGGATTCAACGCCAGCGAGCCAACATCGGAGACTTTTGGTAAGCTTTCATTCATCGATTTAGCGGGTAGCGAGCGCGGTGCGGATACGACTGATAACGACCGGCAAACGCGTATTGAAGGTGCTGAAATTAATAAATCTCTGCTCGCGTTGAAAGAGTGCATTCGAGCGTTGGATTCGGGGCAGTCGCATGTACCGTTTCGCGGATCCAAGCTCACGGAAGTGCTTCGGGACTCGTTTCTCGGTGACTCGCGGACAGTGATGATTGCGAATATTTCCCCCGCCGCAGGCTCATGTGAGCACACGCTGAATACGTTAAGATATGCAGATAGAGTGAAGGAGCTTTCGCGCGCGGGTGGCGGCTCGGGAGAATCGATTAATGTCGTCGATGCCCCGTCATTGTCGGCGAGAATTTCGACGCATTTAGCGAACGGCGCTCGGGATCCGCGGACGATGGCGTTCGTACCACGAACGTCTGCACTTGCGACACCACGGAAATCATACTCTTTGAGGATGTCAACAGTGTCGTCATTGATTCCGTCGGCGCATTTGGATTCAGAATCGACGACTAAGACATTTAGCGCGGGCAGCCGGAAATCGTCACCCGGCGCACGGCGCTCAAATGTACCAATATCGTCGACGTCATCACCGCTCATCTCGGAGGAGAAAAATGCGTCAAGCATGACACCAGAAGAAGCCGAACGGGCGCACGATGCGCTCATAGACGTCATACTCAGTGAAGAAGACGCAATCATTGCCGAGCATCGAGCGCATATTGAACGCTCGATGGACGTTGTCAAGACTGAGATGGAATTCTTAGCGCGCGTTGACAAACCTGGCTCTGCCGTGGATGTGTACGTAGATGAGCTCGATGCCATTCTCGCCGAGCGTGCCGATGATGTCGCTCGTCTTCGCGCGCGTGTCGAGCACTTTCGCGCACTGCTTCGGCAGGAAGAGCAACTATCCTCACGCGTACTCACCGCGACTTCTAAATCTGTTCACATACCCATCGAAACCTGAGAACACACTCCAAACTCACGCTCATTAAGACTACACTATATTCAACTCCTTGTTAAATGGCTACGACGTACAGTAAATACAGCTACTATCTTTTCCCTCGATGCGCTTTCGACATGGCTACGTATTGCGAGCGCACTCGATCGTTCAGTGGCAGTTGGAACTCACTCATCCGCCACACTGAATCGGGCGGAATCCACCCTTTGAGCATATCTCCTTCACCGCCAAGCACTGGGCGCGCCACGGATGGGTAACGCGCATATCCAGCTTCGATACCCGAGCCGTCGTACATCAACGGTGAAATGCCTCCTTTCAACCCGACGCGCATGTTCACCCGTGCGGGTTGCAAAGTGTACTCAATCCACTGCTCGATCGCAGGCGACGGAAGTCCACTCTTCTTGCTCAACGTTGCACTCGGAACGACCCATATGTCGCTCCAAAGCGACGTGCCCGATTCCGGAACGACGAGTCCTATTAAATTGGACCGCCTCGCCACGGAAAATACATCCTCCGACGGCCCGACGACAACCGCACAATCGCCGCACGCAAGTGCCTGTAAATATTGCAAGTCATCGAAAATTTTCACGTTCGACCGCAAGGTGCTCACGCGTTGACTCACTCGTCCGTCGACGCCGCCCACGTCTGTGGCGTTCATGGACATTCCTTCCGCCTTCAGCGCCGCGCTCAGCACTAGCCTCGGCGCGTTCGGCATACCAATCAACCCTTTCAGTCGCGGGTCGAATAAATCGCTCCAATCGCGCGGCGGAGCTACGCCTTTCGGGAGTTTATCCTTTCTATACGCCAACATCGAACACCCAAACCGATACGGCGCGCCGTACACCTCGCCGCTCGCGCTCACCGCACCACTTCTCGGATCTCTCCTCACGAGCGCTTGCCATATCGGAGACAATCCATTATACCACGCCGAGCGTTCGCACGATCCGAGCGGTAATATAAGCCCATTCGAAATCGCCGGAGCCAGCCACTCGTCGCCGAGCGTACACACGTCTACGTTTTTAATCTTCTTCCCTCCAGACGCCATCGCACTGTACACATCCGCCACCGACGGCGCAGTCTTCACGTTCAATTTCACTCTCTTCCCTTGCGTCGATGAGAACTCGCGGGCGGCGGCGCTATTAATCGACTGTCGTAACGCCAACACGTCGAGCGGCACGTCAAACGCGTACGCCGACGCTCGCCCGCCTTCATACGCAATATCCGTCACCGCCGACGCCGCGCGCGCGGTTGACCACACGCACGACGCCGTGGACGTCACGAGCGCCGATCGCCGCGACGTTACGCGCGCGTCCGCCCGACTCGGCGCGTGATTGTCTCGCGAATCCAAGGTGAAGCCTTCACCCGCGACGTTACAATCATCGCGCTCGCGCGGCGCGCTCGCGCGCCTCTGCGCGCCGCGCGCCCCACGCCGCGCGCACGCACCGCGCGAGCGCACATTCGCGCGCGCATCCAGCGCGCTCGCGAGCGCCATCGCGTCGGTGGCGGCTCCGATGCGCGCCAATGTGAGGTTTACCCGCGCAGCTCCAGCCCACATACACCGACGCGCGCGACGCTCACGCGCGTTCCACCGGGTCAAACATGCTCGCACGCGCATCTGTACTGTCGTCGACGCGTTCTGACGCGCGCGCGATGACGCAATCGTCGCACGTGGCGTCGAGAACGTCGCGAGTGACGATGTTGGGGCATGGTCGAGGCCGTCGTCATCACCAGCGCTCTCGCGCGCGCGCGGTCGTGCGCGCGACCGCGGTGGATGGTAGAATTGAAACGTTGCGTTTCTTGACCCCTGCCGACGCGGCCAAGGTGAAGGCGACGTTTGGCACGCCGACGTACGTGTACGATCGCGCGACGTTGGTCGCGCAAGCCGACGCGGCCAAGGCGTTCCCTAACGCATTCGGCTTAACCGTGCGCTACGCCATGAAAGCATCGCCGAATAAGGCTATTTTGAAGATTTTCAAAGCTCGCGGGTTGAACATCGACGCGAGTTCTGGGTATGAGTGCGAACGGGCGATGCGCGCGGGGTTCGCGGCGGAGGACATATCGTTGTCTTCGCAAGAGCTCCCGACGTTTTTCCCGGATTTAGTCAAGCAAGGGGTGAAAATTAATGCGTGCTCGTTGAGTCAGTTGGAGAGATTCGGTGAGGCTTTCCCTGGGGGCGAGGTTGGCGTGCGATTCAACCCTGGTTTAGGAAGCGGGGGCACGGGGAAGACGAATGTCGGCGGCCCGAGCTCGAGTTTCGGGATTTGGTACGAATCGTTGCCCAAGGTGAAGGAGATCGTAGAGAAGTACAAACTCAAGGTGGTGCGCATTCACACGCACATTGGCAGTGGAAGTGATCCCGCGGTGTGGCAAAAGGTGAGTGGGATGTCGCTCGATTTGTGCCGGGAATTCCCGGGCGTGACGACGTTAAACTTGGGCGGTGGCTACAAGGTTGGACGCATGTCATATGAAAAATCCACGGATTTGCAAGTCGTCGGCGTGCCGGTGAAGGAAGCGTTCGAGGCGTTCGCCAAGGACACAGGTCGTCAATTGAAACTTGAAATTGAGCCGGGTACCTTTTTGTTGGCCAACTCGTGCGCCGTCGTGACGTCGGTGCAAGACAAGGTTGTCACCGGTACCTCCGAAGGTCACACGTTCTTGAAACTCGACATGGGCATGACCGAGGTCTTGCGCCCTTCGCTCTATGGCTCGCAACACCCGCTCGTGTCCGTGAGCGCTGCGGGCACTTTACCGACCACCACCGCGGATTACGTCGTCGTCGGTCACTGCTGCGAGTCGGGCGATTTACTCACTCCCGCCCCGGACGAGCCGGAAACCATCAGCGAGCGCACCATGGGCGAAGTTAATATCGGCGACCTGATCGTCATCGAAGGTTCCGGCGCGTACTGCGCCGGTATGAGCTCGAAAAACTACAACTCCTTCCCCGAAGCGCCCGAAGTCATGAAGCTCGAAGACGGCTCCTTCGCGCTCATCCGACAAAAGCAAACGCTCGATCAAATCTTGGCCAACGAGTGTGACATTGCGTAATTATTACACATCGCATCGTCGTCCTCCGTCGTTCTCGTCGCACGCCATACGCGTCGCGATGTGATAATCATTTAATTTAATTCACGACGTCGACGCGCTATCCGCGTCCTCACTCTCAGACGCCCAGCCTTTGCGATGCGCACCGCGACATCCCCCGCGTATCTCGCCCCGCGCGCCGCGCGCCGTCACGCCCCGCGCGCGCCCACCCGCGCGCGCATCGCCGCGCCCATCCGCGCCGCCGCGTCCGATGCCTACGGCGCCATCGACGTCGCCTTGGCCAAAGTCAAACAGCTCCCACCCTCCGAACGACCCGAGGAACTCGAACGCGCCACCGTCGTCGTGCGCGACGCCCTGAACGCGATGAAAGCCACGTCCACCGTCGCGGTGTGGGACTCGGTCGGCGCAAAGCTCGAACGCAAGAACGTGTTCCCGCGCGAGTTTTCGCAGGTTGGCGTGCGCAACGCCGAATCCATCGGGCGTCCGAGCGACACCAACGACGCGAAATTCATGCTCGCCGTGACCATGTCCACGAGTGCGTTGGCTGTCGTCGTCGGTGCGACGTTACCCGGGGACTGGGGCGCGTTTGGCGCGTATTTGATTGGTGGGATTTCGCTCGCGGTGCTCGCCGTCGGGAGCACCGCGCCCGGGTTGCTCAAGGTTGCCGTGGACCGGTTCTCGCGGATTAATCCCGAGTATCGCCGACGCATCGCGCGTCACGAGGCGGGGCATTTTTTGGTTGGGTACGTCATGGGCGTTCCCGTGGGGTCGTACGATTTAGGCATTGATTCCTCGCACGTGAATTTTTTGGAAGCGAAGCTCGAGCGGAAAATTTTCCAAGGCGAGAAATTGTCCCAGGAGGAGGTTTTACCGCTCGCGGTGATTAGCATGTCGGGCGTCGCCGCCGAGGCGGTTGAGTTTGACGAGGTCATGGGTCAAACTGCGGATTTGTATGACCTTCAGCGCATATTGAACCGGGTGAATCCCAAGTTGAGCGACGCGCAGCAACAGCAGACGACGCGATGGGCGGTGTGGTACGCGGCGAGCATTTTAAAGACGCATCGCGGGGCGTGGGACGCGTTGACGGAGAAGATGCAAGAGGGCGCGCCCGTGATTGAGTGCTTGAAGGCGATTGAAAATGCGCCCAAGGTTGAGGTCAACTAATATGCTATTGCTGTTCTACTACTACGGTACATTTGGTACACTAAAGAATTATTTAATCATCATTGTATCCTTGCGTTTGCGTTCACCTACGGCGCGGATGTTTACGTTTGCCTTTGCCCGCGCGGTGCTTTGCGTGATGACGACGAGTGCCGCGGCGGCGAATGCGAGTTTTGAAATGACATCAAAGCGAAGCGCCGTCGCCGCCGTACGAACCGCCGCCAAACGTAGTCGAGTCACGAAAGTGGCCGACGCCGCCGAGCGCGCCGAGGTTTGCTTTTTTAGCCGCCTCGAGCGCTTGCATGCGTCTTTCTGCTGCGAGCGCCTTAAGTTAGTAAGAGTTAGTACACGACGACGAGGACGGCGATGACGACGCGAAATGCACGTGAAGAAATAACAATTCGAGACGAGTCGTGACGTACCATTTGTTCGCGTCTGTCGTTCGCGGCTTTATCCACTTTGTCCATCAACGCCGCCGACTTCTTCGCGCCCGGCTCGTCAGTCGTCGGCGGCGCCGTCTTTGCCAACAACGCCGCCGCGCTCGACTCTTTCTTTTTGCGTTCTTTCTGAGCCTTTTTGCGTTCCTTTTCTTTCGCCTTGCGCGCGGCTTCGTACTCAGCTTCCTTGGCTGCGTGCTTGGCTTGTAAATCCTCCGTCAACGCGCTCGGCACAGCGGCGGCGCCGCTCCAATCCCACGCGTCTGGTATGTGCGCCATCGCGCGACGGAACGCATCGCGCGTTTCGCGAGTCTTGCTCACCATATACGGAGTTTTACCGTGATAGACCTCGGTGGGGTCGGCGGCGGCATCCATTAAAAGAGCGAAGACGCGTTCGGCGTCGCCCGCGCGGGCGGCGGCGTGTAATTCGGGCTCCGGTAATTCAGGCTCGACCGGCGCTTCCACAACGGGTTCCGGCGCAGGCTTTGGCTTAGCAGCGACGATAAACTTTGTCTCTGCGAGCTCGGTCAACTCTTCAACGGTTGGTTCGGCGACCACGTTTGTATTCACCGCAGCTAAACGCCCGACGACGCGTCGGGTTTCGTTAAACGTTGGCTTTTGCGTCATGAATGGAATGCGCCTAATGCGCGGATCCTTACGATCGAGCATCGGATTTTTGCTATCGAATAACGTCCGTGCGTCGACTTTACTCACGCTAATGAAGATGCGACTCGCGCGCTGCTCGGGAGAAAAACAGTGCCCGGGGTTAGTCTCAAACGTTCAACACGAAACGCTCAAACGCATCGCTACGTCGTTCCGTCAGCTCTCATATCTTAACTCTCATAGAGGACCTTGCGCGAAATCACAAAATCGAGCGTGCGGGCATCAGACGCGTTGTATAGCTCGTTCGACGCCCGTACAACGCTCGCGCGCCGTGTGAACGCCAAATTCGCTCGCGTCGACGCGCCGCTCGCGCGCGCGTGAAATCACAGCCACTCAATCGACGCTCGCGCGCCGATCGTTCTCTAGGTACATATCGTCATCATCCGGAACAAACGCGACGTACGCATGAAAATAAGAAGAGTGACGCACCGCTATGATATCCTTCCAACTCTCAAACGTCGAGCGCATATCCGCCTCCAACGCCGCCTCATTCTGCCTTCGCATCGAACTCCCAGCACTCTTAATATTCTTCCCTCCTGCATCTTTAGACACCTGTCGACCGCCAGCTTTCGCGCGCACGACGTACCGAGACGCCGTCGCGTGCTCCACCGCCGCCGCCTTGGGCGCGTCCCCTCCCCCCTCAAGCTTCCGTACATCAAACACGCTCGCCGCGAATGCGCCACCGCGCGCCAGCACGATCACCCAAGGACGCTCACGCGCGTCGACGAGCGCGCGCAGCGCGGTACCCGCGTCGATCGCGCTCGCGTCCTCGCGTTCAGAGTACAACGCGCAGCGCCAGACGCCGTACGCGACGCCATCCGCGCCCGTCACGACCACTTGTTTCCCATCCCCAGCGCCTGTCACCGCGCGCAAGGACCCCGCGTGTGCGTCTGCGTCGGCATCTTCGCCGTCGCTCTCGTCGTCGTCGCTTTCGGGCTCGGAATCGTCGGCATCGTTGTCACTCGAGCTGCTCGCATCGGCATCGATCTCGTCGTGTTCGCGACGATTTCGTCGCCGAGAGACGTCGGCGTCGACGCATACGAACCCGGGGGCGTTTGTCGATGCACTGGGTGCGATTCGCGCGCGCGGGGCGGTGAAGATGTTCATCCCGCGCGGCGCGCGGCGCGCGATTGTGACGCCGTGGCCGGGCCAGGTCGGGGCTCTGAAAGCCCTACTTTCCAGGGTATAGGGTTTAGCATTCAACGAGCGTTTTTGGCGTTTTTCTCGCGGTAACGACGCCGTCACCGCTCGCGCGCCGGGATTGCGCGACGCCGCACAGTGACGACGCGTAAACCGCGCATACATTTTCTTTACCGCGTCTCGTACTCGCGCCTATCCTCGTTCGAACGTGGCGTAAGCACAGGGTTGACATGGCGCCGACGCGCGTGCAGTGTTTCTTTGAAGTGCCCGGCGCGCGACGCGTCAAGTCTGGAATGTTCCACGTGTGGTACATTGACGTTGATATTTCCGAAACTGACACCAAGTCTGAAGTACGAAAGGCGATATGCATGCGCACTGGGGTGAAGTTCAAGTCGCTGAAGATTCGTCTGGGGTTCTTTAATGAGTTGCTCGCGTTTGACGTCGAACGCATGGGCAACGCGGTGTTGGGCTCATGCGGGGCGTCGAGGGCGGTGTTTGAGCCGAAATTGCTCAAGGCGAGAGAATACGATTCAGACCTTGCAAAATCGGTGTCTGAGTTGCCAGGGTGGGATCCAGCCATGTATGATGGGCGGTATGATTGGGAGCAGAAGATGCGTCCCGAGTGGGAGGCGTAGAGTCACGCGCCCCCGGTTCCGCTCGGAGCGCACGGCGCGACTGAATAGCCGTGTAATCGTATCGCGATTAAAGTATTAATCACAAATTCTATTTTCCAACTAAAAGACACGTCGTTGTCTTTTTAAGATTTTTAAGACGCCAAAGCATTTTGTAATGCCGCTTGCTTTTCGGCGCTCAACACGCTCCACGCCGCGGCGAGCTTTTCCTGCGGCAAGCTCGACTGGATTTGAAGAAGAAAGTTCTTCATGCGCGCCGCAACTTCGGGCTCGACCAACCGCAGCTTAGCACTGAGACCAGACGTGGGCAACACGTCGGCCAACACGCTGACAACTCGAGGAAGGTGCTCTTGCGATGCACCCAACAACGCCGTAGCGTTGGTTTCGAGCAAGCGCATGAGTTGCGCGTGCACGTTTCTCGCTTCAACCTTATCCTCCGTCAACGGCAAATTGGCCAACCACGAAGGCAAGATCACATTCGCGTCCAATGACGAGCTTTGGAATTCGCACATTTTACCGAGCGCGCACACGGCGTTTTCGAACGCGTAAATGTTTTCGTCATCTCTCGAGCCCGGGGCTTGAATCACGCTCGCGAGCGCTTGAAGCGCGTGCTGCACGTAATTGCTAAAGTTCATCCCGCAGTGCTCAGCCATGACGCCTACGCCGTACACAGACGCTTGTCGAACGTCAGCGTCGGCATCGGTACACCCCTCGATGCACGGCGTGACAAAACCTTCGAGATACTTGATCGCCGCGCCTCCGTCGCTGGCGTGTTCAAAGATGTCATCAAACACGCAAATCGCGATTCGCCTCTCAGCCGGGCTTCTCTTCTTATCCAAAAGCGGCACGATGAACCCTAACAATGGCTCGAGCGCTGGGAGAATGGCGCTGTGGAACGCCTTTAACAGCGACCCAACGCATTCGGCGAATTGATCAAACACTTCATCCTCCGCCGTTTGCTCCTCCTCCAACGCTTGCATTTCTTCCTCGTCAAAGTCATCCGTACCCGCGCGCTTGTTACGCTCGGCACGGCGCTCAAGAGACTCGGTGAGTAAAACCTTGAACGTTTCCAACATCGCAGTCAAGTGATCGCGCACGAGTTCACCGGATTCGGCGGCACATTCCGCGAGGGATTCGAGCATACGCGCCTGTAAAGTATGAAAATAAAAGACACGCGGTTAGCCAGCGCCCGGGTGTTGAAACGTCGTCGAGACAAAGAAAACAAAAACAAAGAAAAGCATCAGGGACTGTTATCGGATTTATCAGCAGTGCCGTAAAGCGTATTGAAGGGGAATCCATAAGTCTCATCACCTGCTTCAAAAATACGGGCGCGAGCGTGAGCGAAAATAAACACGCACCTGAATTTCAACCTCTGGTTCCGCGGCCATCGCCTTGATTAGAGGTGGAATGATGTGGTTGACCAATTGCGCGAACCACGCCTGGTCTTTCGCCCCCTTCTGCATGGCAATCTTACCGGCGCGCAAGATGTCCGGCATTGACGCCACGGCGGCGGTTCGGACTTCTTCGTGAAGGTAAAACTCGAGCGAGGGAATCATCGTTTCGAGAATGGGTTGCAAAAACGGCAAAATGCCATCCTTCAACTCGTCGACATAGCAACACAACATGTTGCACGCCGTAGCCTTTTCTTCGAGCACGGCGGTGCGAATGGATACGCGGTTGTCGCCGTGATCGATGTGCTCGTAATCGTCGTTATCGTCTTCTTCTTCGTCTTCTTCTTCTTCTTCGCCGCGTTTCTTGACGATGACGTCGGGTTTCAAGTTTGCAGATTTCAACAACGGACCCATGACAAAATCGAGATACGGAATGAATTCATCACCCAAGCACTTGCACAGACGGGTCCAAGCTTGAAGCATGTATTGCACCGTCTGATCATCGTCTTCGAATCCACCCGATTGAAGCTGCATCAACAAGTTCATGACTTCGCGCGCGTCTTGAGAAAAGCGCGTGCGCCCAACCGCCATACCGACGAGGGAAATGCACTCCACCGCCTTGGCGCGCAACATGCGGTATTCCGAACCATTGGCGTTGATCAGGATGTTTTTCAAGTACGGGAGCACGACGTCGTAGTACTTGACAAAGGATTCTTGCGCGTTATCTGCGGTGGACGCGAGCGCCGTGAGCGCGGCTTCTTGCACAGATTTATTCCCCGCTTGCAACAACGTCAAAAGCTTAGTCATGAGCGAGTCCAAATACGGCTGCATGCACTCTGGCGGGCAATCTTCGCTAAAGTTCACAGTCGCCGCCGCAGCGTGCGCTTGGCATCGAGGATTCTTAGCGTCATCCATGGCGCTGAGAAGCGCTGGAAGCACGGTGGCGTGCGCCTTTTCTTGCAATCGAGGACCGAGATCTGTGCACATTTGCCCCAAGCCATTAATCGCCGCCCATCGCACGCGCGGGTGCGGATCCGTCGCGAGTGCGTGTAAGCACGGCTGCACCGCACCAACGACATCCTTCTTCATGCCCTTGACGCAACCTTCGGCGATTTGTGAGAGCGCGATGAGCGCCGCGTGTCGTTTTTTCCAATCAGCGTCGCCGATGAGCGCCGGCATGGTTTGCGCGCACGCGGGCAGCACGGTATTTGGACCGAGCACGATAGCGATGCGGTCCAAGCACTCCTGGCCAACCTCGTATAAGTCGCCTTGACCTAAACCTCCGTCTTCTTCGTTCTCAGCCGTGTGCCAGTCTTCGTCGTCTTCAATGTCCAACAAAAACGTCACCAGGCAATTGTACAGACGCTGCACAAAATTTGGCACCTTGCGCATCATTCCCGGCGCGCGGTCGCGCGCCTCAGTGAGCGTGACCAAGAACTCCGTCGCCAACGTACGCGTGCCATCCTCCAAGTCCGCGTGTTCGGCGATAGAAAGCATGGTCTCGACCATTTGCGTCAAATGGTTGCGCACAAATCGCGGATCCGTCTCGGCGAGCTCGATGAACAACCCGAGCGCCTCTTGCGCGGTGTTCTCATCTTGCCCTTGTAACGCCGCGACGAGCGTTTGCAACATCGCTGGTAACAAATCTTGAAATTTCATGCAATCTGACGGGTTCTCCAACGCTTCCACAAACGCGCAGCACGCGCGCAAGGCGGCGACCCGCACCGGCATATCCGCCGAAGACAAGCACGCATTCAAAATCCCATGCAACGTTGCAATTTGCGGCACCAAACTCTCACCAATGTACCCGCTGAGCTGTGCGAAAATATTCAACGCGCTCTCCTTCAACCTATCGCCACCTTCGCTCACGGCACCAAACATAAACGGCAATAATTCGTTCCAGCGTTCGTCTCGCTCCATCAACCCCGCGGCGACTTCGCAAATCAAATCACACACCTTTCGCGTAATCTTCACCTCACTCTCCTCTTTTAGCGCATTCAACAACTCACTCTTGACAACATCTTGCGTATTTTGCGCTAAAGCGGCAAATAAAGCGCCATTATCGGCGGTAAATACGCGCCGAGCGAGCACCGCCGCCGTCTCGCGCGCCCGCGTCTCCCCGCCACTGAATCTCAGCACTCGCACGAGCTGCATCGCCAGTGCATTGCCATCGGCTTTCGCGCTCTCAAACGCACGTTCGCATTGCTCCCGTTGCTCGTTATCCGCGCTCGACAAACCAGAGAGCAGGTGCGTGAAGGCGTCGATCGAGTTTGGGTTCAATATCGCCGCCAAATCCATGGCGAAAAAGTGATCTTTCGCGCAATCTACGTCGACGACCGCGCGTTGCGCTCGATGGCGAACGTTCGAGCGCGCGCAAACGTGCGCGTGTGTGCGTTTCGGGCGTCGTGCGGTGGTGCGCGACGCGACGACGTGTGCCGCTGCGCGACAGCGCGGTTGGGGCTTCTGGTTTTTGAACCTTTCTGTGCTCTTGAGTCGGGATTGGTGGAATTCTTGTTGTGTCCCTTAGCGCGGTCGGTGTGGCGCGCGCGCGCGTGGTGGGTGAACTATGATGTTTTACAACGCGTCTACGGCGCACGCGTGGGGCGCGGCGAGGTCGGAGGCGCCGATGATGAATGCGCGCGCGCGAGCGCCGAGCGCGCGTTCGACGCCGGGCGCGGCTTCGGCGCGCGCGACGGCGAATTCCCCACGCGTCATCGCGCCTACGATGAATACAACCACGATGGCGTGGTCACTAGGTTTTGGTGCGCTGGCGACTTTGGTGATGAGCGAGCCGAGACGGCCCATGGCGCCGGAGACGATGGACGCGCTCGCGCCGGCGGCGTTTTTGAGCAATCCGCCGAGCGAGCCGGCGACGCGGGAGAAATTCGCCGCCACGCCCTGGTCGTCGAGGTTGGTCTTGACTCGAGCGATGACGTCGACTATGTTTGGCACGGGCATACCGTTGGCGTATAAAGACCGAGATTCGGTGGTTTTGAGCGCGCCGCGGGCGGCGCTGGCGCCGGCGAGCCGGGCGAACGCGACGTCGACGGCGTCGCGAATGATCCGCGTCGCCTCGGCGACGTTTTCATCCTCCTCACCGTCGTCACCTTTGCTACTTTTCTGGTTCGTGTCCGGCGACGGCACATCGCCCCATCCATCGTCGTCTTTGTCATCGTCGTCGTCGCCCCATCCGTCGTCGTCGTCCCAGCCGTCGCTCGACGCTCGAGGCGGCGTCGCGGGCTCTCTCGCCCATCCCCGCACCGCTCGAAGCGTTTCCAACGCCTCACGCACGCCCGGTGCGATCGTCATGAGCTGTGGTACCTGCGCGTCCACGTCTTCGGCGCTGCTCGCGATGATAACGCTGATGAATGCGTCTCGAATGGTCGCGCTCGAAGCCGCGTCAAACGCCTCTGCGACGACGGCGCCCGTCGCGCGCGGCTCAATGACGCCCCCGCGCGCGCACGCATTCGCCTCCACCGCGAGCACGTGCGCGGCGAGCACGAGCGCAAATGCTTCTAGCGGATGCCCCACCGCGGTGCCGCCTGAGGCGTACATCATCTTTAAAATTTGCGTCGCAACGTCGCGGACGCGCTCGGCGCCTCCTTCGGCGGCGGCGGCGGTCAGCCGCTGCAACGCGATGATTTGCCTCGTCGATTTCAACTCGTTGGCGTTCGTCAAGCTCGCCAGCGTGAGTTTAGCGCGCTGAAGCACCGCGCGGTGGCGCAGCGCCACGCTCGGGTCGGCGTCGAGGGCGTGAATGAGCGCGCGCAATTCATCCGCGACGTCAGTCATCCGCGTCGTCGGCGTCGCTTTGGCATCCGGGCGCGCGTCTTCGCTCGCGGCAATGTCGCGCATCGCCTTGATGATGTACATCGCGCCATCGCGAGTATTTTTACGACATAACACGTCATCCATGGCCACCGTGCGCGGATCGTCGAGCAAAGGGCTCAAAACGACGCCGGGTGAATTTGAATTCGAGACGACGCGTTCGAGCCATGCGTCGCCGACGTCGACGCTCGGCGTCATTAAATCCATTTCTCTATCAATAAGAATCACCGCCGCGCTCTCGGGGGCTATCTCGGCGTCGACGCCCACGGCCTCGGGCTTGGCGAGCGCGGCGATGCGCGCGATGGCGTCGGCGTTCGGGCCCAACGCGAAGAAATCCGGCGCCAACGCCCAATGCGCGAAAATTTCAGCCAAATGGTGCGCGAGCGCGCGATTGACGTGCGATGACGATGACGCCGACGACGCGTCGTCGCCTCGCGCCGCACCTGCGCGTTCGAGCGCATCACGTTCGCGCGCCTCATCCATCCGCGCGCTCGAAATCACAAACGAATCGCTGCCGAGCGCGCGATACATGAGCGGCGGGAAAAATTTAATGGAGAAGGATGCCGACGCCCGTTCGCCGCTCGACACATGCTCCAACGACGACGCCGACGCAAACGCCGCCGAACGCGCGTCGCGATCATCGCCCTCAACGCCGTCGTCAACATCATCATCGCCCCAGCTCCCCCACTCCTCGCTCGCGACGTCAGACGCCCCATCTTCGACGTCTTTGACGTCGACGTCGACGCTCGTAACCGCCTTCGCGCCGAGCTCACCCTCTACACCATCCACAACCGCCTCGCCACCGCCCGCGAGCGCGCGCGTACACGTCGCCGTCAACGCCGCCACCGCCCGCGCGTGCGCCTCGGCGTCTCCACCGTCGCACCCGACGAATACGACCACGCGAGACGCTCGAGCGCGCGCGCGCGTCACGCGCTCCACATCCTCCGCGCACCGCGCCAGCGCGCGCCCGAAACACATCACCACCGGCGCGTCGTCGCACACGCGCACGCCATCGAACCCATACACATCCGCGCCTTCGCCGTCGTCGCGCACCACGTCGCGCACCGCGCACGCCGCGACAATCTCGCACGTCTCCCCGAGCGCGCGCGCGCCGATGGACGTCTCCATCGCTCGCGCCGCGTCCTCATCGAGCACGAGCACGGCGCGCGCGAAAAACGGCGCGGCCGAACGCGCCGAGGACGTCCACCGCGCCACGGCGGCGGCCACGCGCGATGGCGTCGACGGCGCCGCCATGACTCTTGGCGTCGCGCAATGCCAATCAAAGTCAAAAGTCAGCCATCCATCGACGCCTTCTCTCTCGCGCCACGAACGACGCGTGCGCACGCATACAAAAAAAACCCTCCGCGATCGATCGCCGCGATCGCGATCGCGATCGATCGCGTGCGCGCGACGAGACGCGTGCGCCCGAACGCATGTGTCATCCATGGCGCGAGCCAGCCCACGCCACGGAGCTCCGCCTCCGTGCGCGCGCGTCGGCGCGCGAACGCGTCCGCGCGCGCGCGCGAAAAATCCAACGCATTTTTGCCCACCGATCTCGCGCGCGACCGCGCGAATTCGCGCGTCGCGCGCGCGGTGGCGGCGCGACACCCGAGAGCCCATGGAGAGGCAGGCCCCTTTAAAAAAACAAGATGGATAACGTCGTGCGCATGTGGGCGTCACTCGCGCGCGCGCGACGCTCGATCGAACGCCGACGTTCGCTCGCGAGCGTTCTACGTGCGCGTTTTTTTCGGTGTGTACGGGTTATATGTCTGGTCGCGCGTCGACGTGCGTGGTGCGGACGTTTTTGAGCGCGCGCGGGGGCGGTGCGGCGGCGGCATCGTCATCGGTGGTGCGACGATTATCTGCGTCGACGACGCGCGTGCGTGCGATTGGAGCGGCGGACGACGCGGTGACGATGACGACGGATGCGGTTGGCGTCGATGGCGCCACGGTGGCGTATGATTTCGGGGCGCATAAGCTTACGAACGTGGTGAGCCCGACGCCGAGCGACATTGACGTGGCGAGCGCGGCGGAGGCGTTGCCGATAAAGCTCGTGGCGGAAAAGATGTGTGGATTGGGTGAGGATGACTATGAATTGTATGGCAAGTACAAGGCAAAGGTGAGTGAGAAGTTATCGACGACGTTGGCGGGGCGTAAGTCGACGACGGATGTGGGGTATTACGTCGTGACGGCGGGGATTACTCCGACGCCGTTGGGCGAAGGGAAATCGACGACGACGATTGGTTTGGTTCAAGCGCTTCAAGCGCACACGAACCAACGCGCTGTGGCGTGCATTCGTCAACCGTCGATGGGACCGACGTTCGGGATCAAGGGTGGCGCCGCTGGTGGTGGTTATTCGCAAGTGATTCCCATGGAGGAGATGAACTTGCACTTGACTGGGGATATTCACGCCATCGGCGTGGCGAACAACTTGCTCGCGGCTGCCGTCGATGCGCGTTGCTTCCACGAAGCGACGCAAAGCGATGATGCGCTGTGGAAGCGTTTGATGCCGGCGAAAAAGGATGGCACCCGCGAGTTTTCTGCAATCATGTTTAAGCGTTTGAAGAAGCTCGGAATTACGAAAACCATCCCGGATGATTTGACGGAGGAGGAGCGTTCCAAGTTTGTGCGTTTGGATATCGATGAGGATCGCATCACGTGGCGTCGCGTCGTGGACATGAATGATCGCTTTTTGCGTGAAATCACCGTCGGCGAAGCGGCGACTGAAAAGGGGCGCACGCGCAAGACGGGATTTGACATCACCGTGGCGTCTGAAATCATGGCTGTGTTGGCCATGACGACGTCGCTCGCGGATATGGAGGACCGCCTCGGAAAGATGGTCGTGGGTCCGAGCAAGTCTGGTGAACCCGTGACGTGCGACGACTTGGGATGCACCGGTGCGCTTATGGCGTTGATGCGCGACGCCATTAAGCCGACGTTGATGCAAACGCTCGAAGCCACGCCCGTGCTCGTGCACGCCGGTCCGTTCGCGAACATCGCGAGCGGTAACTCTTCCATCATCGCTGATCAAATCGGCCTCTCCATGGTTGGCAAGGGTGGTTTTGTCGTCACCGAAGCTGGTTTCGGCGCCGATATTGGCTTGGAAAAGTTTGTCAACTTGAAGTGCCGCAAGAGCGGCTTGAAGCCCAACTGCGCCGTCATCGTCGCCACGGTGCGCGCGTTGAAGTGCCACGGTGGTGGTCCGCCGGTCAAGGCTGGCACGCCGCTTGACCACGCGTACACGAACGAAAACGTCGATTTGGTGCGCGAAGGCATGTGCAACTTGGTGCGCCACATTGAAAACACCAAGGCGTTTGGCATTCCCGTCGTCATCGCCATCAACGCGTTCCCGACGGATACCGAAGCTGAACACGCCGTCATTCGCGAAGCGTGCATCGCCGCTGGCGCTGAAGACGCCGTGCTGTGCACTCACCACTCGCACGGTGGTAAGGGTGCCGTCGCACTCGCGGAAGCCGTCAAGAAGGCGTGCGAAGCTAACCAAGACTGCAAGGATTTCAAGTTTGGCTACGACACCGACCTCGACATCAAGAGCAAGATTGAAGCCATCGCAAAGAACGTCTACAAGGCTGACGGTATTGAATTGTCCGCAAAGGCGCAAGAAAAGATTGACTTGTACACCAAGCAAGGCTTCGGCAACTTGCCGATTTGCATGGCCAAGACGCAGTACTCTTTCTCGCACGACCAAAACATGAAGGGCGCGCCGAGTGGCTTCACGCTTCCGATTGGCGACTTGCGTTTGAGCGCGGGTGCTGGTTTCTTGGTGCCGCTTGTCGGCGCTTTCCCGACCATTCCGGGTTTGCCGACTCGACCGGCGTACTATGAAATCTCCGTCGACTTGGAATCCGAAAAGGTTCTCGGTCTCAGCTAGACGGCGTCGCACGCGGCCAGCGCGCTTTACTTACTAATTAATCATCGCACGTGTAATAACTACCGATTCATTCTTTTTTAAGATGATGATAATGATATTATGTCCTTAATGATTAACAATCGATTCGTCGTGCGTGCGCGCAGTTTATTTTTTCGCCTTTTTAGCGGCGCCGCCCTTCGCCGGCGGTGCCTTTGTTTTCCCAGTCGCGCTCGGCGGGACTTGGTCCGGACCAGGCGTGAACGTCGGTAGATCTTTTGCATCTTCTTTATCGACCAAGAACAACGTGTAGCCGTTGCCGGCGGCGACGCGACGCGTCGTCTTGCCTTCGAGCGACGGCACCAAATCCGGATTCGCGCTCGACTTCTTCCCCTTGGGCCCGTATCCGAGTTCGCCGTACGCGCCACCGCCCCACGTCACGGCTGATTTTTCGGCACAACCCGCAAAAGTCACGTTCCCGCACGCAAAGTCGCGCAACGTCCACCCTTGCAAGTCCATCAACGGCGACGGGTACATTTGATTGTCGCCCGTCGTTTTGAGCTTGCCCCACGCGTACATTTGCCCCTGCAACGCGCTAACAAACGTCGATGTCGACCCAGCGCCGATGACCGCATCAGCAGGCACCAAGTTGCGATCACCACCCTGGATTTCAACCATTTTCGGCGCGAATTCATCCTTTTGCACCTTGTGTCCAAGTCGTCCGTAACCGCCGTTGCCCCACGTCCAAATCTTCCCGAGCGAGTCAAAGCACACCACGTGGTTCACACCCGCCGCCATTTTCACAATCTTACGCTCACCGAACCCATTCGCTGTCACTCTCCGCGGATGCGGTTGTGGCTCGTACACAATCTTAATCGAACTCGCGCTCGCGTTGTATTCGTGATCCGTGCCGTGTCCGAGCTGTCCGTGTTGCGGCATCCCAAACGTAAACACTTCACCATCCTTGGTCAACACGCACGTAAAATCCGCCCCGCACGTCACACTCACGCCATTCGTCACCAATGCCTTCACCGGCGTCAACTTATCATCCTCAGTTTCGCCCTTTTTCATTTGCTTTTTCAATTTCCCTTCGCCGCATTGCCCGTGCTTATTCGAACCGAAACAATACACGTCGCCATTCTCCGCCACCACCGCCGTGTGCGACTTCCCGCACGCAATCGCCACGCACTTGACATTCTTCAACGACTCAACAACCGTAGGCAATCCACGGGTTTTATAATCCCCCAATCCAAGCTGACCGCGCTCGTTTCGCCCCCAGACGTACGGCGCGCCCGCGTCGTCGATCGCTCCGCAGTGGCTCGCCGACGCGCCTCCACCGATATATTTCCACGTCTTCCCCGCTAACGGCGCGTACGCGTGCGGTGCGTTCAAATCTGGGTAAAATGGGTCGTTCCCGTTCGCGCCTTTGCGCCCGACGTTGGCGAAATCCGTGCAACCGGCGAATAAAAGTTCGCACGACAGCGGTGCTTCAGCGCTCATCTTCAAATTCAAATCAATCTTCTCGTTCTCTGTGCGACGCGCGATGCGATTGGGCGGATGGCGATGGGCGGATGACGCCGAGGTGTGACGCTGTGCGAGTGTTCGAGGTGCGGTCGTCGGCGATGCGCGGTGGCGATGCGCGGCGTCGAACTGTGACGTCGCCGTGGTGCGCGCGATCAGCCGTGGCAGGTGGATTCTCGTATATTATCGAAAATTGATCCAATAAATGGTAGAATGTCGACTCGTGGCGTGGATGCAAGCCCTACGTATAAAAAATATCTCATGGGATACAAAACGGTACAGTAAGCAACTGTTGCATTTATTTGGGGCGACCCTTTGGAGCGTATCTGCGCGCTGTCGGTCGTCGGACGTCGCCAGTCGCCGTCGCGCGCCCCGATCGCCGCGTCACTCGCGCGCTCGATCGCCCGCACAGTCACAGTTACACGCACCCGTGATCGCACGCACGAACGGCCGCGATGTCGTCGTTAAAAGAGGATTTGAGCTCTTTCTCTCGCGAGGATCTGGTGTACCGCGCCAAACTTGCGGAACAAGCCGAACGGTGCGTGCTCGGTGCGCGATGCGACGTTCGCGGTGCGATGCGGATGCGTGCGACGGTGGTGCATGCGTTCGCGCGCGAGAGAGAGAGGGAGCGCGTACCCTAGGGTGCGCGCGATTGGTTTGGATGATGATGACTCTGCGCGGGGAAAGAATCGTAGACTGACGCTCGCGCGTGTTTTGCGCGATGAATAGGTATGAAGAGATGATGGATTACATGAGCGAGGTGACCATGAAATCTACCGACGAAGAGTTGAGCGTTGAGGAGCGAAACTTGCTCAGTGTGGCTTTTAAGAATGTCGTCGGCGCCAGACGGGCGTCGTGGCGCATCGTGAGCTCGATCGAAACCAAGGAGGAAGCGAAGCATACCAAGGATAGCGATAAGTGCCAACTCATCGCGACGTATAAAGCGAATGTTGAGACGGAGCTTACGTCGATTTGCACGCGTATCCTAGACTTGCTCAAAAACCACCTCGAAGATCGTTGCGCCGCGGGCGAGTCAAAGGTGTTTTACAAAAAGATGAAGGGGGACTATTGGCGTTATTTAGCCGAGTTCAAGGGTGGTTCGGAGCGTAAGGAAGCGGCAGAGGAAACTTTGCTGGCGTACAAAAGCGCTGAGCAAACGGCGGAGGCGGAGTTGGCGCCGACGCACCCGATTCGACTCGGGTTGGCGCTCAACTTTTCCGTCTTCTACTACGAAATCTTAAACGCCCCAGAACGGGCGTGCCAAATGGCCAAGAAAGCGTTCGACGAAGCGATCAGCGAACTCGACACGCTCGGTGAGGAGTCATACAAGGACAGCACGTTGATCATGCAACTCTTACGCGACAACTTGACGTTGTGGACCTCCGACATGGATGAAAGCGCTCGGGAGAGCAGCAACAGATGACGAGAGGTTCGCCGTCGGCGGCATCGTCCCCGAATGACAAGAGCGCGGCGTACGGCGCGGGATTACTTTGACGTAATTCCGTGTATAAAGTTCTCGCGCGAGAACCCAAACGAGACGGACCTGGATGTTCACGACGATGAAGCATGTTCGTCAAACACACCTCGTACGTTTCGCCGTCGACGATGGCATCTTGACTGGCCTCAATATCGGCGACGTATTCGTCGCGATTTCGTCTCCAAGAAAATTTCGTTCTTTCCAGCAGCGCTGCCGCATCGAGCCCGCGCACGTCGTCAGCGTTGGAACGCTGCGACGTACCAGATGAGTGTGCATCATCATTCTGTGTCGCGTAATCTTTCATGAGAGCTTCAATCGCATTCGCCAAGCGCTCGACTTCCTCCCGGCTCTCCGAAGACGCGGAGTTCAGCTGCGACGTACCGACGACGAACACTCTGCGTGTCACGTGATCAAACGCCACGAAAGTATCAACCAAAAAGAACGCGGCATCGGGAAGCGGCGAATCGTACTTAGGTGGCAGCGAATCGCATTCGTTCCGCATCTCGTACCCCAGGTATCCCACAAAGCCGCCGGTAAAATCAAACGGAAGCGCCGCGAC
>JACLAB010015019.1_pt1 | contig 37657 bp, 49 predicted proteins | sample 8027921 | NCBI WGS metagenome assembly JACLAB01 (sample SAMN15725117, study PRJNA655200) | protist metagenome | isolation source: fluorescence activated cell sorting (FACS) single amplified genomes of... | place: USA: West Boothbay Harbor, Gulf of Maine | collected 2000-07-19 | reverse complement strand
CGTATGAAGCAGTCGTTCAAGGCCAAGAACGACAAGAAAGTCACTAAATCAGTCCGTGATGGCCGCTGGTCAATGCGTTCCACCGAAGAACGGATTGCCATTGCTCAGTCCTGCCTGTCAGTTATTCAGCCGCAAGGCCGGGGCTCTGAACAGCTTTGGTGGCAGATCGGGGCAATGCTCCAGTCCGACCTGCCTGGTGACGAAGGTCTCAACCTGTGGCGTGAATGGTCGCTCCAGGATTCTGAATATGAAGATGACTGGGCTGATGGCAAAGATCCTTGCCTAAGTCGCTGGGAAAATGGTTTTAAGTCCCAAGGCGGTTTGGGCTTTGGAAGCCTTATCCGGCTGGCCGATCATTACGACCCAGAACGGGCACGCTTCACTCGTGATGGCTGCGGCGCAGTTGTTGATGAAGTTGAAGCCAAGCCTGTTTTCTATCAGCGGGTTTCGCTGTCCTTTGAGGAAGTAATTGAAAAAGCGCGGTCCTATCTGGAGCTGGATAATCCCGCTGAGATGAACTTCAAGCTCAATAGCTTGGCTCTTGATGCTGGTTATCGGGACCAATTTGCACTTGAAAAGCTGATTGTTGACCAGATTCAGTTTGAAGGCGCTAAGGGGCTTATGGATGTGGCTGCGCTCCAGGATCTAGAGGGTCAGCGTGAATACCTGATCCCTGATGTGCTTCCGCATCCTTCGGTTGTCCTGATTTATGGCGCTGGCGGTGATGGCAAGTCCATGTCTGCCTGGACCCTGGCGAAGCACATCGCTACTGGAGCACCCTTTGTGGTCCGTGGTAAGCACGTTCCAGTCCAGCAAGGCCCTGTGCTGCTACTGAACGGTGACCAGCCACTTATCCAGCTCAAAGAACAGCTGGAAGAAGTTGAGTATCCGCTGGACTCCAATACCAAGTTGCTCACAGACTGGTCGCTCCAGCGTTATGCCCAGTTCATCAAGCTGATGGAAAAGGTCCAGCCCAAGCTTGTTGTTATTGACTCGCTGATCGGCTGCTCTGGTGGTAGGGCATTTGATGAAAACAAGTCTGACTTTGCGACGCCGTTGTATTGGCTGACTAGGAACAACGGGGTGCTGTTCCCTGCAACCACCATCCTGATCATTCACCACGCCAACAAGCAGGGTGGATTTCGTGGCACCTCTGCCATTCGGGATGCTGTGGATGAAACATGGTCACTCCGTAAGCCCAGCAAAGACGACGTGGAAAAAGGTTCCGCTCCAGCGCACAGCCGGATTATCACGATTGAGAAGTCGCGGTCTGGTCGTTCCGGTACGGCGCTCATCATGCGCCAGGAGGACGACCTGACCTTCTCCGTGGCTGATTTCACCCCAGAGGTCGATGACAGCAACACATCGCCCTCCAGCGTCACTGACAAGGTGCTCCAGCGGCTTCGTGTTGGTCACCCCCGTGCCTTTTCCAATACAGACCTCAATTCCGATCCAGTAGTGGGTGGAAAAACTGCTGCTATTCAGAAGTCGCTCCAACGGCTGGTGAAGCGTGGTCTGATTTCTGAGATTTCAGGAACTGGTAGGTATGGAAAAAAGACGTACCAGGCTGTACTCGCGTGTGGAGAGGTTGCGTATGTGTGTCCACCCAAGGAAAACCCTTCCACTGGAACGGATGTCAGGGTGGACAGCACCCCAGAAACGGAAGAAGTGTCCAGCCTTGATTTAGGCGCGGATGCCGAGCCTGGACACATTGCAGCTGATATAGGGGCCTGTCCAGCCTCAGAGCCCAGTGCTGGTGCGGGTTCTGCCCATACTGGACACTCAGGGCAATATCCCCGCGCAAGGGAAGTTGATCGTACCAAGCAGGAATCAGACACCCTGATGAATGCGGCATGGGACAAGTGGTCCGACTGACCTAGGCTTGTCTGTGTAGTATGTGAGGGCCTTACCAGCCTTCACATGTTGTCACAAGAAACCGAACTTAATTTTAGGCTGGCCAGATACGCAGCTAGCCTTCCTGTTGAAGTTTGTGTAACTTTTGCTGCTGCTGATACTGGTAAACGTCCATTTATTGAAGGTAAAATTATTAACCCAGTGCCAGAAATATATGATCGTTTAAACTGTCCTGCTACCACTATGCGCTGTTATTGTCAAAGCGATATGCCTATCCAGCAGCAACAAGAAACTATTGCCAGCATTGAGCCTGGCACTACGATTAGGGTGCTTGCTGAACAGCCATCTACGAGATACGACGGCAAAGCTTTTGGCACGCTTATCAGTTCTTTCAACACTTTTAAACCGGAAAGCAAAAAAGTGCAGTTACTTACGCCCGCACCAGTACAAAAACAAACCTTCACCGTTAGCAATATGCCTTCGGATTTGGTGGAGCGTATGGATGCAAAGTTGGACGGTATGGATGTAAAAAGAACGTACTTTTTGAAGAAATTAATAAATAAATTCTTGGCTGGTGACTTTGACGAGGACTTCGTGTAGGATTCTGACGGTCCATTACCCTACTACCACTTAAAACCATGTCTAAATTCGATGTGCCCGAAAAAGTGCTTGTTGCTTCTGAAAAGATTTTGCTTCGGGATTTGTTAGAGTCGCCAGCTTTTTGCTACTGGGCTGTTAGTTCTCTATCCAACGCTGTGCAAGCTGCACGGTATGGCTGCGAAGACCCCACCGAAGATGAAGAGTTTTTACAATTTAAAATTGAAAAGATGCTTAACTGCATTCCTAAAGAAACAAAACGTGCTTGTTTCAAGGAGACTGCTGTGCAAGTAAGCAACAACAAGAATGCTCGTGCTGAAACCGCCCAAAGGCTGTCAACGCAATACAGGGTCGTCGGGTAACCAGCCCTTTTTGATTAGACCTTCTACCACTTCCTGTTGCGTTAAGTAAAGGCGAAGGAACTTGCAGGCCAATTCTTGCAGTTCCTTCGTGTCTTCACAGCTGGAGATTTGACGGGCGTACCGCTCGTAGATAAATTCGCGATTCGGGTCCACGCTAAAAACGCTTACTACTACTGCTACATTATGATTCATGCTTACTCCAGCCAGTTCAATAATTGGCTCTTGAGTCAGACTGGTGTCAGGTACTGCGGTCCAATGGAAGACTGGGCCACCATCACCTACTACGAGCTAAAAGGGCCACAACCCTATTTAGCGATTGTTCGTTACACGGCGTATGGAACGGACCTGCTGCCAATCAGTCTTTGTGAAGATATATATCAGGACACGCCTGAGGATTTCTGCCGCCTGGAACGCGACATAGATATTGCGCTTAATTCTGGTATTGATGCCAGCGTCCTGAGCACCTACGCACATGAGTTCTTTCCCAGCATTACGGCGCATCTGACATAATGTGCTACTGTAAGCAAGTAGTTCGGAGCCCCACCATGGCCCACGCTCAACTAATCAGTTACAGCTACACCACAGGATCCGATGCCCTGTTTGTTCAGGCCATTGTTGATGACGCTGTTCAGGTCTTACCTGCAACACACCTAGATCCACCTGAGTTTGACTCTGCACACTGTCAAGCAGTCATTCTTTGGGACGAACCATTAGACCATACAAACGCACCAACACAGGAACAGGTGCTGCGCATGTTGCCCTGGATTACTGACTGGTGCGTCATACCGCCGATCACTTTTGATGATGACTGATCCTGTCAACGCTCCAGCGCATTACCAAAGCACTAATGGCGTGGAGTGTATTGAAGCGATCAAAGCCGCAATGACAACCGAAGAATTTTTTGGTTATCTGCGCGGCAACTGCATCAAATACATCTGGAGGTATCGCCAAAAAAATGGTATCGAAGACCTCCGCAAAGCCAAGTGGTACTTATGCCGCTTGATTTCAGAATTTGAACTTGACCCTTATGACGACCCTCTTTCATGAACTGCCCCCACTGCAACCGCAAACCACAACGCGGCGATCAGTGGGTCACTCAAACTAAACCTCGGTTTGAGACAAGCATTGTAAGATGCCGCAAGTGCCCAGGCTGTGGCCACAAATGGTTCACAGCTGAGGTTCCAATTATCTGCGACATGCAGTCCACTGACCGCATCACAGACTTAGAAACCATCGTAAAAAGTCTTCTTAAAGCTTCTTACGAAATTTTTCCTCTCTAATCATGTCTACACACCCATTCGATACAAGCAGCTTTGCAAGCGTAAAACTCAAGAACGTTCCAAGCTACTTGCAGAGTGAGGCCGCCGATTACAATCTTCGGGTTGCGGCTTGGTTTGATAACTACGCTGTTAACGCTGCTCAGTTTGATGCTGCTATGGCTGATCAAGACAAGCTTTGGAAAATTCGCACCGCAGAAGGCTGGGAAGCTGATGAAGGTGGCTGGTACACACCTAACGGCATCAGCGAACACGACTGGGAACACGACTACGGCAATCCTTTCCCTGAAGAACCTGTCTGGGAAAATTACAAGGCTCTTAAGCGTTGCACAGCTGGCTGGCGTATTGACGACAGCGGATGGTACAGTCCCGAAGGCCAACACGAGTCCGAATGGACAGGCCCACTTCCTGAATACACACTTCTTTGAAGACCACCCATGTCTGACTACAACTTGTTTTTCGGTGTCGAGCATCTGCACAAGATCTCGACATCAATTTCTATCGCCTTTGATACTGAAACGCTCCAGCTACAGCCTGAAATTGGCAAACTTCGCTTGATCCAGCTTGGTTGCGAAGTTAGTAAAACCATTGTCATTATTGACTGCTTTGAACTAGATACGGATGGCTGGCAAAAGCTCCGTTTGTTCTTTACCAATGGAGACCGTTATTGGTTAGCCCATAACGCAGTTTTTGACCTTGGTTGGCTTCAAGAACATGGCATCTATGTACGGGGCCGAATTGGCTGCACCATGCTTGCTAGTAAGCTCCACCACAATGGAACGCCCAACCTCAGACACGGACTAGCCCATGTGGCCAAACGTGTTCTCAAAATTGAACTCGACAAGGAACAGCAGCGGTCTGATTGGAGCGTTCCAGTCTTAAGTAGAGACCAGTTGGTCTATGCCGCTAAAGATGTTGAGGTGCTGCTGCAGCTGGACTATCCACTTACAGCGGCGCTACAAAATGCACGGCTTGCTGAAGCTTACGCATTAGAGTGCAGAGCACTTCCCGCTATGGCCCAGATGTGGCGTACCGGGCTTCCTTGGAACCGCACCAGTCTTGAGCAACTCTGTACTGATTACCAGCACGACATTCATGCGCTCGGTAGAGACTTTTTACGGGAACTTGATAATGCGCTTCCGGCAGAACACAAGCTGCCAAGAGAAGCAGCAAATACTCAAAGACTTTCAAAGCTTCGAGACCTTGTCACGCAAATGGGGCACGAAGACTCAGACTACGAAAAGTGGTATGCGGAAATTGAACAAATTGAAACAGCGCCGAAAGCGTTTAACCTCAGGCCGAAAGCTACGGGTGATGCTCGTCGTGGGACCAAACTAGAAGCAGGCTTTAACCTAAGTAGCCCCAAGCAATTGTTAGAAAAATTCACAGCACTTCTGGGGACAGTGCCAAAGGACAGTAAAACGGGCAAGCCCAGTGCTAGTAGGGCAGCACTTCAGGATTACGCGGCTGATCACCATGTCATACAGACCTATTTGGCTTGGAAGAAAAGTGAAAAGCGTCGTCAAATGGCTGAAGGAATCCTTGAAAAGATGGACCCAGATGGTTTTGTACGTGCCAGCTACTTGCAGCTTGGAGCGGAATCTGGCCGTATGTCCTGCATTAAGCCGAACAATCAGCAAATTCCCCGTGATACAGAGTTTCGGCAATGTGTTGAGGCTCCTGATGGTTGGCTACTTGTGGATGCGGATTTTGGTCAGATGGAACTTCGACTCGCTGCAGCAGTGGCGCAAGATGAAAAGATGACCAAGGCGTTCCAGGCTGGTGAAGACCTTCATACGGTTACCGCTGAGGCAATCGGCTGTTCTAGACAGATCGCGAAAAGCGCCAATTTTGGTTTGCTGTATGGGTCGGGTGCTAAAGGCTTGCGGAATTACGCTGCTAGCTCTGGTGTCACCATGACGGTGGAGGCAGCTGCAACAATTCGTAACCAATGGCTAGATACTTATGCAGGTGTGAAGCAGTGGCAAAACCGGAACGCCACAGACGCATCTCGGACAGCAAGTAACAGGTGGGCTGAAATTCGTATTCCGGGGTCTGGTATGCGGCGCTTTTTGCCAGGTGACATGAACCGGCTGACAGTTAGGTGCAACACCCCAATCCAAGGGGCTGGTGCGGCCATCCTTAAATGTGCTCTAGGAAATCTGTGGCCAAAGCTTCTAAAGGCCGGTGAACAAGAAGTAAAAATCGCGGGCTGTATCCATGATGAAGTTCTCTTATTAGTTCGTGAAGATAAGGCACAACACTGGGCGGACCAGCTAAAACAAGTAATGGAGAACGCTGAAGCTAAGTGGTTGGGAGACATTCCGCCTTTAGCCGAACCTTCTATAGGAAAGCGTTGGTCCGAGATCCATTAATAAGTAGCGCAACATGGTCAGCATCTATCGAACAGTCAACGGATGGTCCTTCCGTACCCCTCAGGAAATAGATTATTACTGTAGTCTTGCGGAAGTGATGGATGCTGCCTATGCCACCGGAAACAGGGCGGCAGATAATCATGAAGTTCCTGCAGTACGAGATAGCGCGTGCCACCACTGCAGATTTGCTCCGCGCAGCTAACTTTCTTGAAGGTGCTAGGGAAATAAGGCGGGGCTGCCGTAAACAGCGCACAAAAGCTCGTAAGGATCAGCAGACTGGCTGGCGTAAGCATGTCGATAGTTCCATTCTTTGGTAGCACAATGCTAGACTGAAATCTACTGGGCTACTACTTGATGGCGATTCGGCACGGAAATAAAACCTATATGCAGATCCTTCTTGATCCGCATAGGGCGAAATTACTGTTTGACCTAGCTGAAAAGGCTAGCACACGTCCCACCGCCTGGATCCGTAATGCGGTTTACAAAGCATTGGAACGGGAATACCCTGCTGCAATTTATAACGAGGCAGTTGCTAAGGATGAAGCTGCTTGGCGGGCTTCTGTTCGTAAACGTGTGGAAGGCCGTATTAAGTCACGTAAAGCTCCTGAAGATTCCGAGTAAAAGGCTTTGTACTGTGCTACTCTTCCTGGGTCTGATACTTACCAGCCAATGACCCGCTACGCACTTAGGACAACACACGAAGGTCACGCTTTTTACCTTGCGGCCTACTACGAAAAACTTCCCGCAAACAATGGTATTTATTTGACGCTCATAGCAGAAGACGCTTGCTCCTATGTGACTATTGAGAAAGCTTGTCAGGTGGCACGTAGCCTCGAAGACAGCATGGGCTGCGTACCAAGCATTGTGGAAGTTTCTTACTGATGGACGGTTTTAGTGAGTACCTGAAGGACATTGTCCGGTATCCGCTCTTGAACAAAGAGCAAGAAATACTGCTTGCGCGGCAGATTCAGGTTTGGGTTACATCTGAAAACCCTACCGAAAAGCAAGTAAAAACAGGTAAGCGAGCCTACCAAAAGCTCATTAACTGCAACCTAAGGCTTGTCGTATCTATTGCAAAACGTTACACATTACGTTCCAGGCGCACAGAAATGTTTGACATTGTGCAAGAAGGAAACATCGGGCTTGCTCACGGCATTAAAAAGTTTGATCCTGAGCGTGGTTACGCTTTGTCCACGTATGTCTATTGGTGGATCAGGCAGGCCATTAGCCGCTATTTGAGTTACCACGACCGTATGATTCGCATTCCGTCCCATGCCGGGGAAATATTACTAAAACTGCGTCAGTGGGCACCCCAGTTTGAGCTGTCGCACGGTAGGCCGCCCACCCTAGAGGAAAGCGCAGAATACTGTGCTACATCCCCTAAGCGGTTGCGGGAGTACCTGGAACGCAGTGAGGATTGCCTTAGCTTGGATAAACCTAGAACTGGGTTGGATGCTCAAGAACATTCGTTGATTGAGGTTATTACTGATGGGGAACATCCCATGGAAAAGCTTGACAACATTTTCTGCAGTGATACGGTGGATAGGTTATTGATGTCGTTAAGCCCTGTAGATCGCACCATCGTTGAACGTGTTTTTGCTTTTGATGGCGGCGAAGCACAGACCTACATAAAAATCTCAAAGGACTTGGGTATGTCCAGAGAACGTGTAAGGCAAAGATACCATAAAGCCTTAAGAAAACTTCATGTGCTTGCAAAAATAGGTACTTGTGGGCCGCTGTAATGGAATGTCCTAATTGTGGTGCTTCAGGTAGAGGGGTCTTAAAAACCATTAGCACTCGTAATTCACACGAAGTGGCGACGACACGTGTTAGAAAATGCGGCGTGTGTTCCACTCTTCTGTACTCAGTAGAGATTCCAGTGGCTGAAAACCACATCTACTGTCAAACCCACTACCACGCTAAGAAAAGTGTGGTCCAACGTCTGATTTCTGCACTTTATTCATGAGCAATGTTGAATTAGTCTGGGCAACTCCAGACGCTGAAAAACTGATCGTGCGCATGGCACGGGTTAGTAATCCCAGCAATGAAGACAACTGGGAAACCGGACCAGGGCTGCTTAAATATCTTGTTAAGCACAAGCACTGGTCGCCGTTTGAAATGGCAAACATGTGCGTTCAAATCGATACCGAACGTGACATTGCTGCGCAGATTTTGCGGCATCGGTCTTTTTCGTTCCAGGAATTTTCTACCCGATACAGCAAGACACAACCGGCTGAGATACCCTATTTTCGGCGGCAAGACTTTAAAAATCGACAGAACAGCATCAGTGATCTGCACCCACAGCATCAGGAAGACTTCCAAGCGGGTGCTGGTCGCATCATTGCTGATGCCTTTTTGTTTTATGACGCCCTATTGGAACGTGGCGTTGCCAAGGAGACGGCTAGACGTATCCTGCCACTCTGTACTCCTACCACCCTTTACATGCAGGGGACTTTAAGGTCTTGGGTGCATTACATCCAATTGCGGGCTGATAACGATACACAGCTGGAACACCGGCAAATTGCTTTTAAATGTGCAACCGTGTTTAAGCAGTGCTTTCCAACGGTGTATCAGGCTGTTTTTCCTACACTCAACCTATGAAAATTGTCTTTTTGAATTGGTTCGAGCGTATGGCTCTTCACATACTGGTGCGCAGTCCGCGCATTGGTATGCTCGCCGTTAAAGAAATGGATGGTCCGTTGCTTTTTATCGCTAATGACCCATTTGACGGAATGCCCATCGGTGATAGTAATCCAGTGGCAAACCAGTTAGAACGCATATACCGCAACTCGTCTAACGGACCAGGGTATGGTCAAGATTCGGGCGTTACCTGAACAGTGGTTCGTAATATGCACGCTTGGCGGTGGCTTGTGCGTAGAGACTACTAACGAACAAAAAGCACGTACCATCGCAGACGTGCTTCACTGTTCCATCCATTCGGAAATGCGGGCTTCGCGGGCTTCGTTCCAGTAGTCACGCTCTTTGTACCATTCCTGCCAGTCGTGGCCTGATTTGTGGCTGTTACAGGAGAAACAGCACCCGACTAGATTTCGCTGCTCTGTTATGCCTCCTTTCCACTTTGGGACTACATGGTCTAGCGTTGCGTTCTTGCCTAGCGGCTCGGCGCAGTAGGCGCAGCAGTAGTTCCATTGCTGCAAGATATGGTCACGAAAGCGCACCTTGGCTTTTTTACGGGATACCAGCTCAGTCCCGTCGATCTGGTGGTCCACTACCACCGCCCAATAAACTGCAACAACCTATTTGACTTGCAGCTGTCTATATGGTAACGCCGGGAAAATTACGGCGTTGACCAAATGCGGCCTTCTTCGATACGACGGCGGCGTAGTCCTTCCTCAAAATGTGAACCAGGGTTGCGGTAAAGCAGTAAAGCACTGGGTACTTGATCCCATTCGTGGTTCTTTAATGCGCGGCTGATTGTTCTAAACCCTGGTAGGTCATAAAAATACGCTCCAAGGTTGAAGGCAAAGCTAATTAAAGCTGACTTCTGGTTGGAACTCATGCTTTTCCAAAACGGTATGTCGGCTTCAAGAATGTCTGCGGTGCGTTGTATCTCTAAGTTCAACATTTCTTCTGCCCTTTGCTGGCTGATTTTTTCGCCGAGCCTTACGTTTCGGCCTTCGGGATACCGGGTGTTTCCGTAGCCAATCGTTGGTATGCCAGCAGGACACAAATATGAAGTTAAGTGACAGCCTTCAAATTCTTTGATCAGCTCTACCGCCGCACCATAGCTTTTGTCGTTTACAGCTGAACTCCATGTTCCGTACCAGGGCTGGTCACGGTTAAGAATGTCTGGTTGTACTCTTAAAATTGCGTTTTCAAGCTCTACTAGCGCAGCACTCTGATGGGGCAGTTTCCGGTAGTAACGGAATAGGTCATTCAGGTGAACCGGGGTTTTTGGGCCCATGCCATGGTGCGCGAAGGTGCAGGTCGTTGATGCGTTGCGGAGGTGGCATAGCTTCCGGTTGGGTTGCGTGCCAGTCCTCTTCAGCTTGGTCTAGTTTTTTGGGTAGCGTTGCGTAAAATTTGCGGCGCTGGATAACCCTGTCTATTTTGCTCCACATGGAACGGGTGCTAAATAGAGCGATCCAGCGCCCGTCAGGCGGTATCAGCCCTTTTTTCCGGGCTTAACGCTGCGGAGTGCAGTGAACAAAAATTGGATGACGCTGTTGTCCTTTAGCTTGCTCATGCCGATCAGCTCAGATGCAGCAGCGATAACGATCCAAAGAGCGGGGTGGCTAAGGATTTCCTCGAAGTTCATGGTGTTCAGGACTTTGTCTAATACTAGCCTTGTGGCCCTTTGTACTCCAGAACGGTGATGCGGTTTCCGTGATCGTTAAGACGTTCGTAGATTTCGCGGCGGTCAGCAGTAGCCTGTACTTTTTCCGCCTTCATGTCCTGATGTAAATCTTCAAGTTTCGTTGCAATGGATTCGACGCCTGCTGTGAGGCGAATAACCGCTTCACGACTTTCACTGGTGCGTCTAGTGAACCCAGAAAAGCTCATTCCAGCAATGCCAATAGACGCGCCTAGGATTGCAGCGTAAATTTCAATCACGGATCCTAGCCTGGTTATTTCAAGTCTAAAGGATCCTGCCTACCAGATAAAATCGCCACTGCACGTTTGTAAAATTGGCAGTCGGTCTTGTTGGCCTTTTCTAAAGCCTCTTTGATACGCTTCCAGTTTTCAAACGTGTGGCGGTCCATTGCGCTATGGGTCAGGAAGGTTCATTGATCGCAATTAGCGAATACCCGATGAGCAGCAACGTTCCAAGGGCACAGACAGCTGCAAAAGTCATGACTCAACTTCTATAGCAACGGCAAAATCTGGAGCGTCTGGGTCAGGACTCCAAACAGAGTAGTCCGATCCTGTCACATATTCGGCTAGAGCCTGGACTCTTGCTATATCGACATGTGGGGCAAGGTCGCCAATGCTTGCTGTTGCTTCAATAGCCGCAACCTTGGTTCCGCATTCGGTACGGATGGTTTGCCGCCAGGTCTTCCATTCGGCATTCAATGTGGTTCCGCGTTCCTTTGCCTTGATTACGCGCCAATCAGATGGAGCCAACAATTTGTTTGCTGTGTCCTTGGTTTGGTTGATCCAAAGCGTGCTCAGCCCTGCATAATCCTTGGGGATCAAGTTACCGTCAGCGTCGTAACCCCAGTAGAACCTTTGGTCCCAAGACTGGACGCTTGAGGCTTCCCATGTAATGCCGAGGCTGGTGCGGTCTTCTTCTGTAGAAAGCCGCAACCAGTTAGCAGGGTATTGAACTGAATTGTGTTCCCACGCCACATCAAGAGGAAGGGTGCGGTCACCGAGCTTGTAAGGCATGACTCTTGATCGATAGGGTGAGTTTAACGGGCGCGTGCCGTTTTGAATGGATGCTCAGCAAATGATATGAATATAAATGTTTGACCACTTAAGTTAATTCCACCATGCGAACTTCTTAGCTTAAAACCATTGGATACAATATCCATTGAATTTGCTGTACCAGTGTCCTCAACACTGGTAATGTTTGGATAAAGACGGTTTTTTGTCAAGTTACTTTCTTCTCTCACGGAATCGTACAAATACCAATTCCCCCCAGCGGTGCTACGAATTAAAATAAATGCGGGCCTGAAGCCGGTAAACACAAAAGGGCCTTCTGCGCTTGAATTGCCAACATAGCTAGAAAATAAAGAATAGCCCGCCACAGGTGCGAAGCAGTAGGCAATTATTGACCCACCGCTGTAATTCGCTTGAGGGTCACCGCCAAGGGTAAATACACTTGAAGTAGGGTCAATGTTTCCCCATATTCCTGTACTGTTTGCTGCCGCAGCAGTTGAATTAAGATAAAAAGCTTTTCCAGGCCCAACGGGTTTGATGTAAACAGGCCAATCGTATGTTTGAGTAAGTGTTTTGGCAATAATCAGCTCAACGGGTGCATTTAATCCATGAGAAACGGTAGCGCCAATTGTTGCATTTCCCGTATAGGACACGATGCTGAACCCCTTGCTGGGATCGGCCTGAATCCTTGATGATATTGCTGGGAAGTTGTCTGGTGTTGCAGTTGAGTCCACAAGTAATTTGCCATCCAAATACATGCCCCAGAACTGGGTAGATTGACCGGAGATGGAAGTAAAATCAAGTGTTCTCAAGCTGGTGACAGGAATAGTCAATAACTGACTTGGGAATCCTCCAGAAGCATTAGGAAGAGTATTAGTAGTAAATGTGAGGTTGTCAGTAGAAGCGTTGATTACAAACTTCATACTGGTAGATCCGAGATAAGCTGATACTGCAAACTGAAGCGTTCCACTAAAGTTTTGCAATGCGCTGACGCCGGTGAAGTCTAAAGAACCACTGCCAGACGGTTCCATTTTATTTGCTCTTTGACCATTGAACCATTGGGCTAACGGGTGGTTCACCGCAGGAAGATTACCGGTAATGTTTGAAGTAATTGCATAACTCTGGTTATACAGCGAACTGTTATCTCCACCAACAGGGATCGTATATCCTGCCGTGTCGCTGGTATTAATCTGGAAGCCCATTCCAGAATGAGCTGTGCAATACGCATATAACGTTGGTGCGCTTGCTGCAATCACAATCTGTGTATAAGCCCCAGCACTGCCAGGTGTTCCAGACGTTGTTACGCCTGTTGTGTATTCCGATCCACCGCCATGCGTTCCATCGCTAGTGGTAGAGAACCGCAACGGGTGAGTGCTATTTGTGCCGCTTGATTGATCAAACTTGTAGGTGCTACCTTCCGCCAGAGTTAGCGTTGGTTGTAAAGCGCCGTCAGCGTAGAACTTATTGCCAGAACCAGGATTTGAAACTGTGACGGCATAGGTGTGGTTGCTATTATCTCCGGCGCTCCAGGCCCAGGCCACCCAAGTATTGCTTGAGCTGTTGTAAGGACCGCCAACCGTAAAACCATCGGAGTTAAATGCCGTGACCCCTACGGTTGAATCTTCAGCTCCCGTTGAACCTGAATCCAAGCGAGCACTTGTGCCGCGAATTGCATCCCACAAGCCGTGACTGCCTGCTTGATTGCGAATCTTTAGCCACGCCAGATCCGGGCTAAACCCCAACCCACTGATCGTCTGCGTGCTGCCATTGCCGGTGTAAAGCGCCGCATCAAACGCCGTCGAGCCATCTGCAATTAAAGGATCACTTAGGTTCGCGGTGCATAACGCTTTAAAATTAGTAGGTGCGGCATGCGCAAAGGCGCGAGCCCCAAAGTTTGCGGTAAAACCGGCATTCCCGCTTGGATATGCGCCATTTGCAACTGCTGGTGCCAGTAACTCCCCAACCGTAAATGTCTGAGATGGGTTTAGGCCGTTAGCAGGATTTCCACTTGCCATCCACGTTCCATTTTTGCCATACCAAATTTTTCCGGAATCAAAGTCTAACGCAACATTAATAATGTCACCATTTGTAGCTGAAACGCCATAGGATGCTGCTACTGAATTGTGATACACGCGACCATCGTTTAGGTAACTCCAAGTATTTGCAGTGTTACCCAAGTCTTCGCTAACGCCTGATGTATTACAAACACCGACCCTAAAAGTGCTTGCATTGGTTAGCAATATCTCCCAATAGTATTTACCAGATGAAGCGAAAATTGTTGCTGCGTGAGCCGTGGCGAATAAAGTACACGTAATGTCAAGATTGCCGTTGGTAATAGTCCCATTGCTGTAAAGAGGATTCCACGTACAATAATTGCCCGTTATTTCTCCGCCTGCGCCCGTGTCATTTGCAGAGTCACCGTTGACTGGTGAATCACGTAGGGCGTCAATATTTGCGGCAAGTGAATCAAAAACGCCTTGATCTACAAGTTCTACGCCATCAATCTCAATTCCTCCAAGAACAGAACCTTCATAACCATTACCATATCCACTAATTTTGATAGATGTCAGTGTACTTTCAGGAATAACAACCCACGGAACTGTTCCAGGCGCATATGCAGGGAGTAAGCTGTAATAATTTGTTCCATTAACTTCAAACACCCTCTTATCTGCAGCAAGGCCAGGGGTATAAGTATGACTTCTAATTCGAAGTTGCGTGTTTACTGTGAGTGTTACTGGAGAAGTCCATGTACTAAATGTATTTGCATCATATGATCGACTTGACGTCGACCCATCGAAACCAGCTAATCTAAGAGTACTGCCAGACATTGGTGAATCCCAGTAATCCGACCAAACATAATCTTGATTCCAATTAGAACCTGCAGCACTTAAGTTATTAACAGACCAGTTGTTGCCTGCTCCGCTGCTGTCCGTCCCGAGCGCCGAGTCAGAACTTGTATCCGAGAAGTCAAGATGAAAGCCGTTGGTACCATACGTTCCAGCAAATAACTTCGGTTGCCATACATTTGAATCGTCGTATTCTCCGAAGTCAGATGGTGTTAGGGCTTGACCGTCGATGCAGTAAAAATCAGCTAAATAAAAATTTGCATAGCGACTATTGGTATCGCTACGTCGTCCGATAGACCGAGTGGAGTCAGCAAAGAAATCAATATTGGCAGTGTTAATTGCTTGAGTAGTTTGTTCTACCCCGTTGATATAGAGTATGCCGTTGGAGCTGTGCGCTCGTGAATAAAAGATGTGATACCAAGCAGACGGGTCTCGCAGAACCCCATTGCTTTTTGCTGTGTTGCTATCTTGTCCACTGGCATCATTGCCAACCCAAAGGGCACCGTTTTGGTAGCTACCCCAGTAAGTTATGTACAAAAAACCTGCTGCAGGATTAGACCAAATAATCTGTTGGTCGGTGGACAGGTTTGATAGCTTTAACCAGAACGAAAAGGTAATCGATGTATTTGCTGCTGGAGTTCTAGATGTGCCCTGAGACAAGTAGGCACTATCCGCTGAATTAAATCTAAGACTTCTGGGTATATCGTAAGCTCCTGCTGCTGCTGTCGATGCAAGAAATAGCGGTGACGCGCTTCCAGGAATACTCATGAGACGTTCAGCAATGAAGTAACTGTAATGCGCGTAGCACTTTCGCAATAATAAGCCAAAACATCAACAGCACCTCCCGTGGTCGTTAAAACTGGCGCGACCGCTCCAGCGAACTTATACTTCGTCCCGGCATAGGCAAGCGTCCTGCTTCCCGTTCCATCCTGCGTGACAACAATCACACCAGACTGACCAGCAGTCACGTTTGTTGGATCGCCTAGTGTCCGGTTTCCACCGAGCGTGACGCTGAAATTATTTCCAAGGCTGAGGTCAACTGCCACGGTGGCTGCATCGGTCAAGGCAACAACCGTTCCACGCTGTGCCTTCGTAAAGCTCTGCGCAACGGCAAGGCCAGCCAACGTCGTCGTAGAAGCAGGAATTGTGACGGTAACGTCAGCACCTGGATCCTCAACACTCAACGTCAATTCATGTGCGTCAGGCGTTGCACCCTCAAAGACCAAGCTGCCGTTGAAAGTAGCGTTGCCAACAAAGGTTGAAGTGCTGTCGAACGTCGCAACGCCCGTCACATCTAACGTTCCAGGAACATCAACATTGCTTGTAAATTCAACTCCATTGCCCGCTGCATTGGTTTGAACTAACTGATGAGCCGCTGCGCCAAAGCCAAGCTTGCTGACTGCAATAGCAGCAGAAGCGTTGATGTCAGCATTAAGGATTGCACCATCCGCAATCATTGCGCTAGTGATGCTTCCTGTGTCACCAGTTGTGACAACCGTTCCAGTCACATTCGGTAGCGTGATCGTCCGGTCAGCGTTTGGGTTAACTACTGACAGCGTGGTCTCATACTCATCAGTCGCACTGCCTTCAAAGACAATCGTTCCATTCGTGTCAATGGTGACGTTGCCCGTAAACGTTGGGCTAGCAGCTCCAACCTTTTCGGTGTCAAGCTCTTGCAACGCAGCCTGAACATTAGTTGCGGCAATGTTCCCCGCAGGTGTGACCGAAATGTTACTGGCGGTTTGTCCAGCGATAGCGTTAGAAACGTCCACCAAGCTGAACGCTGTTCCCGTGCCAAGACTCACGAGCATGTCGGGCGGAGCCAAACTCACGCCAGGTGCCGCGCCAGAGCCCGTGCCGCTAACGCTGACGACAACGTAATAGTTCAGGTTTGTAACCGCAGGAGCTGGCAACGCACTTCCAGCCGTAAAGCCAGCAGCAGAACCAGCAGTTGTTACGCTTTCAAGCAGGTTGGTACTTGCGTCATAGATTCCAGCAAGAACTAAGTTGCCGCTGATAACCGTGATTGGAACGAATGAGTTCCCTGTATGAACATATAGATCTTCGTTTTTCTCGTCGTAAAAGAACTGACCCTTAAAATCAGCTGTTGGGAAGGTGACAACATTGTCAGTCGCTCCCGCACCACCAAATTTGGTGACAGAGCTATCCGCAAGCTTTGACCCATCAATCGAGCTGTTTTGGATACGAGCAGCAGGAAAAGCGCCTGTTGTTGTCTTGCCTGCATCTAGCTCTGGAACGTCAGCCGCTGCAATGTTTGTACCTGCTGCAACATGACCTTGAGCGTCAACCGTGACCTTGGTAAACGTTCCAGGTGTAATCGAATTGGTGTGATTCAGCTCGCCGCCAGAAGCAACAGTTAAACCTGAACCAGGGAAGACAGCGCCTCTTGTAGAAGAAGCAGCCTCAGGCATATCTGCGGCTGTAACCAGACGACCACTGGTGATCAAGCCGTTGGCGTCATATTGGGTTAGGTGAAATTCAGTCGTGTTTGCTGTGACGGTGTTGTCAACGTGGATCTCATTGCCACTCATCACCAGACCATTGCCGTTGACAACAACACCCCCTTTGGTCGATGTCGTCGCAGCAGGTAAATCCGTGCCAACTATAGACCTATAGGCAACCGCTCCACCGGCACCCGTAGGCCCGCCGAGGAAATGAGCGGCTGATGTCGTGTTATCCAGCGTTGGCGTGATCGTGACCTGATCACCACTCGTGCTGATGTTGATATTGACCAGCCCAGAGGTGCTGCCAACAATTGTGTTGACCGAACCAGCGCCCTTAACGCTCTGCCAAGCAGAACCGTCCCATATGTAGATTTTGAGATCATCTGTATCTAAAGCGATCTGTCCGGTAAACGCACCAGACCCCGGCAGCGTTGTGACAAGGTCAACGGTTGCTTCATCAGCAATCTTGGCAGCAGTAACAGCGTCGTCAGCCAGTTGAGTTGCTGTGACTGCATTATTTGCAAGAGCAGATCCTGCAATCTCTGCGGATCCAAATAAAATCTTGGCCCCAGGTATTCCGCCAGCAGAAATCAGATCAACGCCTGAGTCGATCAGGTCGCTGACTGTAATTTTTTTGGTTTCAGATGCGCTGTTGTCAACAATTGCCAGCTCATCAGCCGCAGCTAGGTTTGCTCCGGTAAGGGCCGAAAGCTCACTAATCTTTAGGTCAGCCATGAGCGGTCATTCCTCTGCGGTTACTGGTCGGTCTCTAGGAGCAGTTTAGCGGCAGCATCTTGGTCTAAAAGTACGTGATCTGAGTTTTCCTGCAAGACGGCATTAATTGGATCAGTTTTCATCCTGATCTGAATTGCTCCTGTCGTAATAAAATTAGCAATAATTTGAACTGCTTCGGAAGGTGAAAACTGAACAGCACAAGCTGTGAGCACGCCGGTCAGTTCGTACCAAATATCATCGTCAGCCGTTCTAGAGGTTCCAACAGGGTTGTAGTTATTTGTTTTTATGTAAAATTTGGCCTTGAATTGACTGCCAACGCGAGTTCTTAAGGACAGTTCCAGTAAATAATGCGGTAGCTCGTTTACAGTGTTGCCAGCATATTCCCAAAAACAAGTCATCTGACCAGAGCCAGACATTAACGTACTAATTCGGGTCCGAAAATCATCTGACAGCGTTGTTGTGTCAACGGTTTCGCGTTCAGTATTAAGCTCAAAACTGCTGACCTGAGCCAACAAACGGCCTGTGCTGTTTTGCACGGCAACCGTGATTGGAATGTCATTCCCTGGAGCGGCAAGCGTGACTGCGTTCGCAGTGCCTCCGTTGATTGCGTTAGCAAAACTCGTGTAAAGCCTTACGCCATCTAGCTCGTCGACGTGGATATACCTTGTAATACTGTCAGCGGTGTAACTATCGATGAAATCTAAGGCGCTTCCGTCTGTGCTTTTAATTTGCAGTTGATCGCCGCTTATCAGCTGGCCATGCTCAAAATCAAAACTAAAACGTTTCTTGGAAACGTTGACGTCACTTGTATTAATAACAGAAACCAACTCGCCGCCATCAAACTGCCTTTGCAGTTCAACTTCCCCGTATGTCCCTAGATAAACGCTCATTAGATTGACGCGGTTGACAATGCACCCGTGCCAACAAAAGAAATCTCTGCTCGGACCAAGTCAGCTGTTGCAGCGCCCATGCTTGCACTTGTGACGTATGCGGTCATCTTGATGTCGTTGTTGTCCGTTCCATCGATCCATCGGAACGTAAGCTCAACCGTGTCTGTAGAGCTAACGCCAGCTGTTCCGGTTTTGACCAGCTTGTTGAGGAGGTCAGTCGTGTTGATTGAACCTGAGTCCTCTTTGTAATAGAGCAGCGACGCGCTTCCTGAATAGCCGACAACGCCAGGGGCATAGCTGCGGATATTGTCGCTCAACGTAGTCGTCTCTAGCGTTTCCAAGTCGCTCTGGAACGAAAAGCTGACGACCTTGGCCACAGTCGTGCCAGCTATCTGTAAAGCGCCATCTCTGCCGGTGTAAACCTTGGCCATCAGCTCACTCCAACAGCGATAAAGCTAACTCTAACGCTACTTATGCCTGGCCGAACTTGAGTGATCGAGACAGGTTCTGCATATCGCCATTGAACTGCCGATCCAGCATCAAAGAAATTTGAGGAGCCTTCCCAGCCTTGGCCAATTGTTGAAATGGCAGTGCCAAAGTCAAAAGTCTGATAAGTGCCTTTCTGGTCGTAATAGTGCTGCGCGAACTGTTCGGCTTGAGTGTCAGTGATGTTTTCGTAATTAAGCGAAAGCGTATGGTTGACCCTCTTGTCTCCATAGAGGATCCTGACCTCAGACCCGTTTTGAGAATTGAATTTCTTTACAGGCCAGTCGCCGTAATCAAATGATCTTGCCGTTGGCGCAATAGTAGGAAATGCCATCAGTCCACATCGCCCCCGACAAATTCAAAGTTGTTGTTCTCGCCCAACGTGTCAAGCGCCAGCAAGCTTCTACCTGATGAGTCTACTGCGTAATTGCTGGCCTTAATCGTGACAATTCCATCTTCGTTCACGTCAAGAGCCTCAATCTGATAGATCTGCGAATCTTCGTTAGAGCCTCCTCTTACGGAGAACACCGTTCCAAACAACTCAGTAGCGAGACCGTTCTTGATCTCTAATGTGCCCTCCTGGATAACAGCGTTTTGACGGTTCCAGAAGAACACGGGATAGTTCCCATCAGCTAATGGAACCACGGAAATGACACCGCCATTGTCGTCAATAACCCCATTGTTTTCAGGACGATAAGGGCTCATCTCACTAGCAACTCGAATTAGGTTGCCAGGCTGAAGGCTTAAGCCCCAGGGCAAGGTTTGGAACGTGATCGTGTGAGTCTGGTAGCGACGAAGCGCAAGAAAATAACGAGCAACTTTCTTGGCGTGCTCAGTGCTGTGGATATGAGGAAAGTCAAATTCCTCCACAGGCAACTCAGAACTGTTCGCAACATCCGTATAACGAACGACAAGAGTCCTTTGCTCTGGGAACTGATTAACCCTGGATTGAGTGTAAAAAACTGAAGCTTGAAACAACTTTCTTTCTTCCAGCTCTAGCCAATTGATCTCCAGGCTGTCTTCAATGATGTTGCCTTCAGTAAACATTCCTGAGATTGCTACTGGTTGAGATGCGTCAATAGCACCATCACTGCTGCGGAAAGGAAGCGCAGGTTCAAGCGACATCCTGCCATTCTTCATGCTTGTAAAGCACAAAACGCTAGGAGCTTGAGCAGCAAGCCAAGTCCGAAGATTGATAGGCTCAGCGATTACATCGTCCCAAAACAGTTGATTGGTTCGTAAATACTTGGCGGTCACAACCAACGCATCACGGTCAATCAATCCAGAATGAACGATTGCCCCTGTTCCTGTGTCTTTGTTGGTGGTCAAATACCACATCAAATCCGTGAGCAGATTGCTAGGACCAACGTCACCATCCAGCAAACGTTCCACTTCAAGCCCATTCTTTAGATAGCAACGAAGTTGATCAAGTTGCGTAAAATTGTCGCTTGACTTTAGTTTTAATCCAGCAACAGCGCAGCCTTTGTAATCAACAGGATCTTCCTCGCTAAGCGTTTCGTTGACATAAATTATTTCATGCTCAGGACCATCGTCACAACTGCGGCTGATTAAATCTCCATAATGTGAAACCTCAGCCACTCCGCTGTAACGCTGGAACAGTCTGGTGGCAAACTGAGGAGTGTCAAACTCTTGATAGGTTGAGCCGTAAGTAATTTCATACTTAAAGCCAAACTGAACACCATTAGCATTGCGAGCGTTTTTTACAAATGTATCCCCTACGTTCCATTCGCCGTTAATACTGTCAAGTGACGTAGACACGATCTCCCACCACTTATTTCTAACTGTAAAGTCATAGTTAACCTCTACGGCACGAAGCAGCAGCTTCATGTAAACCTCTCTTCCGGCATCTCTGCTGTATTCCCAAGTAATGCTTTTTTCAGTGCCTACCGCAAGATTGTCAAAATAAGGATCTTGTCCTGAGGCTAAAGCCAAGATATTGCTTAAAGTATTTGGTCCGATCTCATCGCCTGCTGAATAGCCAGGCCCAGCTTCGTTTGCGGTAACACTTACCAATCTGACGCTTTTCTTTGATGGGTCTGGCTGGAAGCCTCCGTACACAAGATTAACTTTTCCATCGTCGCCTGTTATCAGTTCGGGAACAATAGCCATTTCTAGGTGAGTGAAATAATCTATTGGACGCCCAAAGTACCCTCTGCCGGAAACCGTAAACGTTCCAAGGTATGTTGCAAATGTCCAGCTTTGCTGGGGTGTTCTTGCCCCGTCAAGAATAAAAATGGTGTTATTACCTGAGCTTTGTTGCGTTGGGATGGCGCTGTTAAAAGGTCTAAGCCTGTATTCAAGTTGATCGCGAGAAGGATGAGTAACTCTGATAAACGAGTAAATATCGACAGGCGAATCTCCTACTACAGCAAAAAGATACGGCCCTATATTTGTCCAGCCTTTGTTATCTGTAGCTGTTTCGTCGTAATTACTTGGACGCACGTCAAGCGCAAACAATGACATCCTGTGGGCATAGGTTGTCATCTTCCCGCCAGTAACTTGAATATCTTCTTCGTTCAATTGTTTCATTATGCCCGGAGACTTTAACGTGTTGAAGTTTGTTATTCCGTTGAATCTTGCCCACACCTGAGACTTAATGCCAATCTCAGTTACATCACAAGCCCTAGTGTTCTGGAACGTACCAATCTCATACCTAAGGATTGGATAATACGATTCTTCAATGTCGGAAAAGGGTAGATACTTTTCATTTTCAATCGCCGCACGATCCACGATGCCGATTTTACGTTGGTTGCGGCTCCAGCCTTCCAAGCACTTAAGAGTAATTCTAAATCCATTCGCTGAATGCCTTTCTGGATCGTACCTTTCGTTGGGACGTTCAATAACCTGCCAAGTAGACCTGCCAATCATCCAGGTTGAGCCTTTGCTTAGCAACTGATCGTAACGAGTGGATTCTCCTTGGATCGAAGACCTTATGTCGCTTAGATCAGCCGGGGGGAAATCGTGGTCCCCTACAGCCGGGAAAGGTTCTGCTTCCTGTTTTCCCTTGCCAAGCAAAATGACAATCGTGTCGCCTGGATTGACTTCGACTTCTTTAGTTAGATTCCCCCATTTTTCAAGAGTTTGATTTGCTGAGCTTCTGCTGTCCTCAATAGTATGTGTGACAAAGTCTTTCGGACCAGTGCCTCCAGGGTAATGTTCAATAATCCCAATTCGACGGCAATAATTTACTCCCGTTCCAGGCATCCCAGCATTTGTCTTTCCGTCAAAAATACCACCTCCATAAGGGTGAGTAATTGCTAAATAGCCGTCAACATATTTCCGCATCTGTGTTGCGGATTCATCCCTTTGCTTGGCTTTGCCAGCGTCCAAAAGTGAAATTACTTTCCAGTCAGGCCGAATTGGTGTGCCGTTTGGAATCCCGGAGTAAACCCCAAATCGCGTTTGAGATGTTGGACTGAACGCTCCGCAAAAGCCCGGTTGGTTTGAGCCTTCTCTAGTTGGACAATAAAACGCCTGGTCGCTTCCGCTTATTCCTGGATTGTCGTTGTTGCCGTCAATTGCAAGGTCTCCGTATCGCAAGTTATACTCACGCAAGCGACTACCGCCGCCCAAGACTTCAAAGCCACCGTTCCAATAAAAATCAAAATAGGTTTCGTAAATGCCATCAAGAGCATTGTTGCCAAGGAAAATCCCTGCAAGCTCAGGTTTGGCTAAATTGCCTTGACCTGCAATTGCAACTATTTCTGCAATTTGATAACCTCCCCAGCTCTTCATTCGAGACCAAACAAGCTGCGGTGAAATCAACAGTCCGCCTGTCCTATAAGCGTCTTCTCTGCGAGTAAAAACAATAGGCACAACGTTGCCATAAGCCGCAAGCTCTTGCGCTGAATCAAAGCCGAAGCTAGGCGAAAAGATAGTACGTCCAGACTGGCTGCCAAGCTGACGACGCCTGATCTCATCTGGCTGGTCTGGTTGCTTTGGTTTAGGAGCTAATAGGTAAGACGCTGCTGTAGATATAGCGCCAACAACAAGACTGACAAGAATTGTCGTTAGTATCCCGCCGCTTGGGTCGTTCCTGATGTCAGGGATATGCGCATACGCTTCAGGTCTTTTTTTGCTTTTACGTTCTACTTCTGCTGAAAAATGACGATACTCTTCCTCACTGCAACCAAGAGCATTAATTAAACGCTTTTCGTACGGAAGCAGTGGCTGAACGACTCTGTGCCTATAGGGCACCATGCCACCGCGTTCAGATGCAGATTTATGTAGAGACATCCTTTGTTCCAAAAGACCGCGAAGACAGGACTGCCCTCGCTTAGCAATAGCACATCTCCATCATACTGAGGCCGGTCAACTTGATCGCCCCACCGCAACAGATCACGCCCGAACTGCCTAACGGTCTGCCCGTACCAAGACTTTTTGAATTGCGGGGTTTCAATGCCCAGACGATCCAAAGCTATGTAAACCAGATGGATGCAGTCAATTGCTCCGTCTTCTTCCGTTCCATCAGCGCCAAGACGGTAAGGCCGCCCAATCAAATCAACAAGATCAGTCAAGACACTCTTACTCGGCTGGTGAGAGGCAAACTGCCCACTAGCTGACGATTCAAACGCTTGCGTGGAACGTCAGATCCAACAGCGTCAAACACTGAAGCAAGCTCAAGCGTCAAAGCTATTGACGACCATTTTGCAGATACAATCTGCCCGACATAGCGGCTGATCAACGTGTAATCCTCTCTGTTGTCTGGGTTGATCAAAACAGTTCTAACGTTTGCGATGTATTGATCCTGAACAGCAATCGTTGCAAAAGGACGGCTTAGCTCGTTATTGGGAAAAGCAATGGATGCAGGCTGATTGTCTCCGGCCTTAGTCACTGTTGCCCCAGAAAACGCAAACGGCAAAAATGCAAATTCAACTCTCGCTCCTGTGTTTACGTTGAAGAATGGAGCGTCTTCATTCACCCAATAGTTTTGGAACGAAAAGCCCCCCGTAGCCACTGGAGTGCGAAGTGTCAGGTAGTGAGCAAAGGCAAGCGTTGAGTCAGACATCAGATTCCAATCCTTCTACGCTGCGTTGTGTTCTGCCTCAGCGTAGACAAAGCACGTTGTTCGCCTTGCCTTGCACCGCTGCTGGCTGCTTCCCTCATTCCGGCTTGGAACTGATCAGCAGTGACGTAATCGACCGAGTTGATGCGTTCCACGGTATAGCGAACGTCAATTGGTGCAAGTGTTGCCGTTCCACCGCCAGATGCGTCACCGCCTCCACCGTTTGCAGGAATGACAGAGTTGCCTCGTGAACCTCTGGAATAACGGCCCATGCTTTCACGCATCTTGGATTCAGGGATGATGTACTCGGGTTCGCCACCTTCTCCAACTACAGCGTTGGTTGGGCCGGTAACGTAACCACCCTCGGCAAACGCGCCAAACTGCCCGCCGCCGAGGTCAAAGCTGTCACGCATACCGCTAAAATTACCTCCAAAAACATCCCCGCCGCCAAAGGCGCTTCCAAGTATGTTTAGCGCCTTCATGATTAACGCCTTAGCAATCATCTGAGTCGCCATATCAATAAAGGCTTTACCGATGTCGGCAAACATCGTACTAAAGGCTTCCTGGACCGAACCAGTGCCCGTAATAACTGACTGCACAGCAGATGACATTGCAGTTGCCAGTGAGCTTTCAACAGATTGAGCAAGGCTTACAACCATGCTTTCTGTGTCACTAAGACTACGCTGAAGCTCGTTTACATAATTTGCAATTGGACCGATGTCTAATTTTTCTTTTGCAGCTTTTATTTGGTCTAGTTGCTCTGGTGTGAAGTCCTTACCTTCTAACGCTGCCATTTGTTGCGCAATCTCTAATCGCTTTTGTTCTTCAACTGTTGTTGCAGTTAAAATTGCGTACTGAAAATTAAGGCTTTCTATTTGCTCATCAAAAGCTTTCTGCTTTTGGTCTTCAAAAACTGCTAGTTCTGCCGCAGCAGCTACGTTTGCTGCGTTTTTTTCTGCAGCTGTTTTTTGTTTTTCAAGATTTATTTCTCGTATGTCTTTTATTCGTATAAGGGCTTTTTCTTCATTTGCTTGGATAGTGTTAATGGTTTGTTGCGCTTTTAGTCTAATTGCAAGCTCTTTATTTCCTGCAATTTCTGCAGCCGTAATTTGTGTTTTAAAGTTGGCGTTAGCTTCAATTAAATTAAGCTCTATCCTTAAGGCGGCAAGACGCTCTTGTAGCCTTTCTTCATCTCGGGCGGCACGTTCTGCAGCTTTGTCGGCTTTGCCTTTGCCTTTGCCTGTTGGATCGTCTGGGTCACCAAGACCAAGCCTGTCTTTCAACGGCTTCAAGTTTTCCGGCACCTGAGGACCAATGAACCCGTCGTCTTCAAACTGTGGCCTCTGTCCAGCAAGAATGTCTCTTAGTTGTACTAACGTTTTTATTTGACTCGCAAAGGGAATAAGTAGTAGAGCAGAGTTAGCGGCTGCCTTACCGATATCCCCCAACCACTTGATAACTGGATTTGCATCAATTGATGTGAAGAGACCATCTAATCTATCCATTATTTCAGCCAACGTCTTTGCTGCCTTTTGGGTTTTGATGACTTCTTCTGTTGCTTTTTCAGCAGCACCGCTGACACCTTCTAAGCCTTCCTCAACAGCAGGCAAGACCAACTTGCCAAGCTCGATGTTCAGATCTTCAACGTTGTTCTGAAGGTTCTTTACTTTCTGCGCTGGGGTGTCTAAAGCTTCTGCAAGTCTGTCGGCACCCTCGGTTTCAACACGCTTCAGAGCTCTCAACAGGACTTCGGAAGTCAACTTACCGTCTTTGGCTAGCTGCTTTAACTGACCAACAGGTCGATCGACTTCTTTTGCAATCGCTTGAAGAACTGCTGGCGCTTGTTCGGCGACACTATTGAACTCTTGTCCCGAAAGAAAACCGGCACCTAAAGCCTGTGTCAATTGCAGGAGCGCCCCAGCCGATTCCCTTGCTGTAGCTCCGGTCAATGCTGCAGCTGTGTTAAATCCGTTGAAGATCGTTTCGACTTCGCTTAAAGCAAAACCTGCCGGGCGCAAACGACCAAAAAGCTGTGCAAAGGCATCTTGCGATTCGATGGTGCCAAGATTGAATTTCTCCTGTGCTCGTTCAGTTGCGGCAAGCACTTCTCTGTAATCATCAAACCCTGCGGATAAAGCCTTGATGCGTTGCTCACCAGAAGCAGCCTGAGTAGCAGCATTGATAGATTTGCCGACCTGCCTGACAACTTTATTCAAGGCTAGGTATGCCCCGCTAAGTTTTAGGACAGCCTCTCCTCCACCAAAAATACCAGTGCCACGTTGCCTAGTTGGGGCAGCCCGCTGAGGTTGTGGACCAATAGGTCTTGAATACTGCTGGGATTTGGCTAACTCGTTATTTAATGCGCGTTGTTTTGCTACGCTTTCGCCACGCGCTTGCGCTTCGCTTCTAGCTGCGTTTAAGACAGCATTATTTAAGCGAAGTAGACCGCTAGTTAAAGTGTTTTGCCCGGCTAAACGCTTACTTCTTTGTTGCTCAATTTTTGCGGTAGCCCTTGCTATGGATCTGAGTTTACTGCGTCTTGCTATTTCTCTATTTATGTCTGGTTGCGGGAAAATAGGTTTTTCGTATTGATTTAATCCTTTTACCCGCTGGGATAAACGCCCTTGCTCTAGGTTGCTACTAAGCCTAGCAGCACTAGCTGCACCTGGGCCTATAGGGCCTGGGTACTGGGTGGTCTCTCTTATTCCTGCAGAAGCTAATTTAGCTTTTCTTTCATTATCTGCTACTTCAACAAGTAACTGTGCGCGTTCTCGTAAACCCGCGTTTAAATTTCGGGTTGCATTAAGATAGTCAACTGCAGCTAGTTTTGCTTCGGAAGTTCCTAAAGCAACTTTATTAAAATTAGACGCGGCAGAAGCTAGTGCCTGGTTTAAATTATTTATATTTCTGGGTAAACCCTGCCCAAACGTTTCTAAAAACCCGTTTAAATTTTCTACTACCTTACTGGTTTGCTCAAGCTTGCTCTTAAACCTATTAAGCTCTTGTGCGCCTTTTACTGCTATCTCAATTTCAGCTCTGTATGCCACGATCCACAGCTGGTACGTCGCTTTCTATTCTAGGCGCAGAATACTCTACCTTCGACGGCGGGCTTTTTCCATTTGTTTTTCTTGGTCCTCGTTAAGGATCTGGAAATAGGCGCTCCAGCCGATTAATTCTTCCGGTGTCATCGCGGTGCGGACTTCGGTCAAGCTCATGCCAAGCTCTTTGGCAACGCCAAATTGCAGCATGAGCCAGTTGTCTTTACGAAGTTCCGCAACTAGGATTTTGGGTCCATTGGCTCTTCGTCTTCGTCAGCAAGAATGGCCAGCATCAAAGATTGCAGATCGCTGTCCTTGACTTCGTTCTTTAAAATATCAACTTCTCCGGCAGAGAAAAGCTTGGCGCCGCTTTCGTCCTGTGCTTTGCCGATCAACAGCTGTAGTGCGAACGCTCCAGCGTCGTCAGATTTGGCTTGCTTCTGGGCGCGTTCACGTTCAGCCATGGTTAGCGGGCTGATCCACATCTCGAATGTGGTGCCGTCAGACAACTCAACTTTGCGCTTGCTTGGCTGGAGATTTGCTGCTTTACGCAACCGATCAATGGCGCGATTAGATCCAGCGGGCATGATTTGTACTTGACTATAAATTAACTATAGCGTAGCGCAATAAAAAACCCCGGTAATACCGGGGCTATGTATCTACTTAAGTAGCACTTTATCAGGTCTGGCTGAAGTCGAAGCTTGGGGTGCCAGATGGGCGGAAGCTTACGCTTACAGACTGTGCGTCGTCAGGGGTGACATTCATGCTGGCAGAAGTCAGCACTGCTTCAAACTCGATGGAACGGCTTGCGGCCTCGTTCACTGAACCGCCGCTGAACACTTGGTCGGTGTAAAGCTTGAATGCAGCACCAGTTTGGTTGCGCTGAAGCACGTCCTCGATCATGCGGTTGCTGAGGGAAGCGTCTTCGTCGGTCATGTAGACCGTTGCGCTGCCCGTACCATCGCCGAAACCGGAGATGTAGCTGCGGAATGGAACGTATTGACCAGGGGTTTGACCGATGGTGGTTACATCGATTTCGGCGCGGTTGATTTCAAAGCTCCAGTCACGGACCTGTCCGACTACTGCAAACTCGGCGTAGGCAACTTGGAAAGCGTTAGGGCTAACAGCTGTGCCGTCATCGGTGATGGTGATTGTCGCGCCACCCAGGGTTGCAGACACCTGCAGCACTCCAGTGCTGGCGGTGTAAGCAATAACGTAGTAGGTGGTCGCAAGGCTGAGTCCTGCGGGAAGTGTGCCTGTGCCTGCGCCGTTAGTTTGAGTGTTGATCACACTAAACTGCACAGGATCACCTACTTTCAAGTTCAAGTAGGTTGCAACAGTAATGGTGTCTGCGCCGGTATCGACGTTAGACTCGGCAAAACTGCTGGTTGTTCCAGCGGGCTTGTAGTAGAGGGCACCTGAAGTGCCGGAAAGAACGGTGGTTGCCATTGGGCGTACCAGGGAATAAGGGTCTCCGCGGGCACTGCCCGGCTTCTTACAGGTTAGCGACTATTTAAGTCAGCACAGTTGCTACATAGCCTGTGTCAATGCGGCCTACAAAATGCGGTGATTCATCAGTAGCTGAAAAAGTTGGCCCATTTATTTCACCCACTTTTACGAATACACCTGTAGTAGTTTTGGATGTGTCATTAATTGTCTCTAATACGTCTACGGCGGTTGTTACCAGTTCTTGATTGCGGGCCGGACCACGGCCTTTTTCTGTAAACAAGCGGATTACTAACGCACCACGGGCATTATCCACGCTAGAGGTCAGCGTTGGTTCGTTGGTTAGGCCAAACGTGATGTTGACGCGCACATATTCGGTGGTTGTATTTGGTGGTACGGCAGTGATGTTGTCGAAATACACCGGTACTGCAGGGGACAGGTTGTTAAACGCCGTCAGTAACGGGTTCTCCATTGATGCCCGGATCGCTTGGTAGTTCATTGCAGTCCCTTAAATAGGTCATCCATCTCAATTCTGACGGCGCGGTCTAATTTTCCCCCTTCTACATAACTAGCAAACCAATCAAGATCGGCAGTGGCACCGGATTCGCTGTCTGGATTTCCTCCGCCGACGTAGCCTCGATAGGAAGGTTGCTGACGACCGCCATCACCTTCACGAAATTTATTTCGACCTAGTTGAGTCTGTGGAAAAGGTTGGCCTGGGGGTCGGATAAAAGCACTTTCTACTAAATCCGTGGCCTCAGCTGCGTATTCTGCAAAGTTTGAAATAGTAAAAACAACTTTATCCTTTGTAAGCACACTTTTTGCTACTTGGGGGCCTGTGACAGTCGGCGTAAAAATGGGCCTTGGTTCGCCAGCTTGACCATCACCCTTAGAACTGCCTACACCGCCTAAAGGGCTTTCAATCTGCCAAGAATTTGAAAACTTACCACTCCAGCTTGGACCCTCCTGTTGAAGTTCACGCACTGTGCGTTCTGCAGCAGCTTTTGGACCGTTAAATACCGTAGTCGCAGCTACACGGTCCAGTTCTTTTAAGAGCTTAAATAGACCGTTCTTAGCCATTACTGTGGCCTCACGATCAGGGTGTGGTACACCGGCTTGTCACCACGATAGGTCAAGATGTTGATGATCTTGGCTTCGCGGGTTTCGCCTGCCTGCGGATACTGCACACGGTCCGCTTCTGTTGGGTAATAATCGCCAAGCTCTTCCGTACCAATCAAGATCTTTACGTCCGTGCTTTGGTACAAGCCTTCGGATTCGCGTGGGGTAAGGCGGCTGATGATGCCCCTTACCGTGACATTGGTGTCCGCTCCAGTCACAGCCCCTGTGGTGGGGTCGTAGGCGCGGGGTGTAGTGGTCTTGATGTACGTGATGTCCTGGCCCCAATCGTTGAAGATTTTGGCTGGAATCGGCGAAAAGGTGTCGTCTATTTTTGACATTTCATCCTCTAACAACGCGCACTTGATAACCCCCAGAACCGCCCAGGGTGAAGGCTCCAAGGTAAGACTGTAACCACGGGTAGACATCAAAAATGTTGTTCACAGATCCAGTTGCCTGGCTATCTGTGTTGTACTTCACCTTTAGTTCGCCTAGCTCGACTTCTTCATACAAACCTTCGGTTCCGGTGTTGCCAGTTACGGCATCGGTGTCGTTCGCTAAAGCTCGTGCCAGCTCGTACTGAGCATATTTAATGTCGTTCGGAATAGCAGAGCATGTCAGCTCTACACGGTCCACGTGATAGTTGTTGCGGGGCCAGCTCAAAGCTTGGCCGTTACTGCAACGGTCGCCATAGAAATTAAGGCTGTCGATCCAGCGGGTTGCGCTGATGATGGCGCGGTTTTTTTGGTCGTCAGTTTTGTCGTCCCAGGTTGAAGAACTTGGAACGGTCTCGAAATAGGCGTTTGCTTCCGCCAGCGTTACATAGCTGTTGGAACTTTCGCCCTTCAATGTGGCATCTATTGTTGCGGCCACAAGACTGCAGGAATACTTTCTCTGATTTTAGCCCAATAAAAAACCCCGCCGAAGCGGGGCAGTATCAGCTTTTGCTGGACTTATCAGGCGATTGCACTGGTGTCCAGTGGGCTGTTGACGATCAACTCGACCATTGGGATCAGGTCGGTGTCGTAGGTGGCAGACCAGTTGCCAGCAGTGGCCAGGGTGCCGTTGGTGGGGTTGTCACCAGCACTCGTCCACTTGGTGCCCATCACGTGATAGGCGGTGTGGTAGTCCACAGAAAGCACGTCTTGCTTCGAGAGCACGTTGCGGTCTGCTTCAATGCGCAGATCCTGCTGGACGCCTTCCAGAACTGAACCACCCTTCATCAGGAAGCAGCGGAACTCCTTGACGTGGGTTGCCGTGCCAGGGATCACAGTGTTGACCTGTGGGTCCATGATCACGTTGCAGCCAGCAAATTCGCCGATGCTGCGTGCGCCGACGCCTACGCCGCCACCGCCCCAGGTCACTGCGCCAGAAGCGGCTAGTGCAGAGGTGCTGAAGGTAAGAAGGCCAACCTGATACAGGTAGAAACCAACCGATGGGTGGACAATCAAGGTGTCCAGCTCATCGCCACGCTCGCCAAGAGCAGCGCGGGCCTCAGCCAAATTGGCTGCGGTCAGGAAGTTGGCTTCGCCTTGTCCTGAAGTTGCAGCAATTGCCTTGTCCAATGAATGGGCAGACAATGCTGTGCCAAACAAACCAGCAAGCTGGGAGAACAAGCGTGCGCTGTTCAACTTGTTGATTGCATCGGCAAGCTGGTTGCGGATGTGAAGCATTGGGTCTTCGCCCGCTGCCAACATTGCAACGTCGTCCACTGCATACGCAAAACCGCGGTGGCAGATGGAAGCGATCTGGGTGCCCGTGCCGATCTTCTGTGGAGTCAGGTAGCCAGCGGTGCTTGTGCCCCACGTAGCTGTACCGTCCATGATCTCCTCAGTTGGAGATACTGGATTGAACTCAGGGACTTGGATGCGGGTGCCGCCTTCGCGGGCATCCAGCAATGGGTTGCGGACAACAGCGCCAGACTTGATGAACAAGCTGCGCTCTTTTACTGCCTCAGACACATAGGTGCTGAGATTATTCCTCTTTACGATGTCCGCGAGAAGGACACCGCCGGAATAATTCTGAAATGGTGCGGCCATCTTAGAAAACCAACGTTAAAGGTGTGTGCGGGGTCCAAGCCACGGACTTGGTGAGACAAGCCCCACCGGGGCTACAAAGAAGCTTCCCTTTCCAGCACAGCTGCAAGTTCAGGCTCCTCTGCTTTTAGTTGCATTTGTCTCGTTATGTTAATACTACCGGCCTTGAATGGATTAGCCATCCCAGGGGCAATAGCAGAATTTGGCGTGGGCTTGGCTCCCATACCAGCGGCGCTGCTGGGCTTGAAGTGGTGCTCAAAACCTGAACCAGGATTCTTTAAATTGCCTAGGTAGTTAGTAATATCTTGTTCGACACCTTTGTCCAAAATTACAACGTCGCCGTTGTCCTTTTTGTGCAGGTTGTTTTGTACCAGCAGCAGCATCTGCTCGGCGTTGATGGCACCGGCTCGGCTGATTGCTGATAGGGCGCTGGTGCGCATAGAAGCTTCCTCATTGGAAACTTTCATGTCCGCCAGCTGACGCTCCAATGCACTGATCTGGACGTCTTTTTCTTGGGCGCTTTTGTTAGCTTCCTCCCAAAGGTCTTTCCATTGGCCTTGGTCTTCCAGCGTTTGCTTGCGCTGGTCGTCCTGCTTTTTGTATACGTCGTCCAGCTTGGATTTGATGCCTTGGAAACGTTCCTCGGCTTCAGTTGCCTGCTGTTTTAAGGCGGCAAGCTGGGTCTCGTATTCGGCTTTTACAGCAAGTGAAGGGTCTGGTTGCTGTGGAGCGGTGTCGGCTGCAGCCACGGGCTGGTCAGGACTCGCCACGGGCGTTTCCTGGATGACGTGCTCTTCCATAGTCAGAAGTCAAAAGTAGAGGTAGGGGTTTCTTCCGCAGGCTTTGATGGCTTGCGCTTACGCACAGCTTTACATACCTCGGGTTCAGGTTCGGGTTCTGGCTGGGGTTCGCGTAATTCCACGAGTTCCCATACTTCAGAACCGTCAGGTTTCAGTACTTTTTCTAGTGATTTGCCCATGTAGGCATACTCCATGTACTTGTTTAGTCTACTTGTGTAGTTTACAAGAACTTATGCCTTGGCGTTTACTCCTCAATTGGGTCGGACTCACTGTCCTCAGTTTCAGTACCAGCCTGCTGTTGCTCACTAGCGGTAGGCAGGATTTCACCCTGGACAAGGATTTGGCGGAATTCGTCGCGGCCCAAGACACCTTGCTCGAACAATGCCGTCAACGCGGTTACGTCCTGGCCGATTAAACGGTCGATGTCAAAATCGCGGCTGATCTTTACTTCGGGTGGTTCGATTCCTACATAGTCGGCAGCTAAATTGAACGATTTTTGTAGGGATTGCTCCAGGTCAAGAGATACCATCGACAGCATTGAATTTGTGTCGACACGGTCCAGGCGGCGTGCGTCGGCGGATTCGGCAACAAACTTTTGCTGGCTAAGTGTGCTGATGCCTAAAGTGGCCATCTGCATCTGTAGCTCGCGGATTTCGTTGGATTGCGCTTCAAATGCGCTGGCTGCTGGTTCGACGTAGTAAACCTTGTTGCCGGGTTGCGTGGCCATTGCGTAGTTCACGCCGATAGCCATGTCCTTGGTTTGGTCGTCCCAGCCTTCCAGAACTAGCGTTGGCTGGCTAGCGATGTGCAGGCTGTGGATTAGGTCGGCTTGGCGCTGGAAATGGGCCAGGTTCAAATATGCGATGTCAAGTAAGGGCGGCTTACTTGTAAGGGTGTCTACTTTGCCGGAATATGTTGTGACCAGCGGGATTTGACCCAGGCTGTAGTCGCCTGATTCCACTAACTCGTAGTCCGAGGTGGCATCTGTTGCGTCGAAGGCGTTTGGATATGGGAAGCCTCCCTGCATGTCCTTTTTGGTTTCTACCTGGCGATAGATGCGGTATTGGCCAGGCTCGATTACACGGATCTGGTCGTAGACTTTCTCGCCAAATTCGCCGTCAGGGACTACTGCTTTTTCTTTGATGCGGACCTGTACTAAATTGCCGTAGTTGACTTCACGGTCCAGGCGCCAGCCGTAGATGTTCTCTGGGTCGATTTCAATCCAGTACGGGCGGCGGTTAAGCTCGCGTTCTTCCGCAAGGCTGCGGGCACCTGTTGGGGCCGGGAAATCTACTAATGTATGACAATGACCGTAGTTTAGGGAGCACAGCAGCAGGCGGCGGGCATATTCGTCTAGATCTGAACCGCATCCATCAACGTCCTTTGCAAAAATATCCGTCCAGTATGGGTCGCCTACCAAACTGATTGGTTTACGCAGGATTAGTCCTGCAGCGGCACGCACCAGGCGTTGGGTAAAGGGTGAAAATACGGCGCGGTTTACACGCGCTAAATACGCTGTGTAGTCCTCGCGGGGTTCGATTGGTAGGAAGGCTTCGCTGTTTTCACGTAGGTATTCCGTCCCAAGGGTTACGGCCTTCATGATTTCCCAGCCCTTCATCATGTCCAGTACCGCCTGGGTGCGGGTGAACGGGCTGTCTGCTCCACCGATCGTGCTGGAGCTTACAAGGTGGGTGCGGATCTGGCCGGGAACTGCATAGGTCATTTAGTTACCATTTCTCGCGATTTGCCCAGTAAGCGGCGGACATTTTACCTTTTTTGATATTAGCGGCATGGCGTTTCTTAAATGCTTCACGCCGTTTTCGGGCGGATTCGCTTTCGTTTTCCTTTTTTGGGCTGCCCGTCACGCCCTGTTGGCCGAAACGGATCAGCTTTACCGTGTCGCCTTCTTTGGCAAGCACCGCATGGCTTTTGTTTGCGTGGCCTGGGGTGCGTTTTGGCTTGTTATAACCGCTAAATTTTTCGCCACGGTATTCAATCATCGTCGTCCTCAACTTCGATCATTACTTCGATGCCGCTAGCAAGACGCACCATCAGACCTCCGAAGTCCTCGGGGTCTTGGGGCGTCATAAACGCAAATGAAGCTTCGGTAACGCGGCTTTCTGAGTCCACTTCAAGGTGGGTGCAGAAGCCGCTGATGATTCGGGTGCCCATTAGCCGTGGTAAGCAGTGACAATATGGGGCGTTAAAGATACCGTTCCAGAGGAAATGGAAGCGATTCTCATGCGGATCTGGGCTGCGGGCTTCCCGCTGTAAAAGTAGACGTATTGGCCCGATGCATTGATGGTCTTACTGGTGTCGATTGTGAACCAGCTGCCGTTGCCGTTGAAATTTGCCTCTAAAGCTAAGGTGAAGTTGCCTTCGCTTGTGACGGCAGCTGCGAATGAGTATTCACTGGTGTGGCCATGAACGGCGAACCAGTCATCTACGGCGGACATTGTTGCCCCTGTGTATTCGACGACGTTTGTGAACCGGTCGACAGCGGTTGTAGCGACACCAGCCATTACTTTTTGCCCTTTGGTTTACGTTTTTTGGCCGTTTTGGCCGCTTTTTTGAAGGCGTCAGCGGTTGGAGCGCCCTTTGAGCCTGGTTTACGCATACTTTCGTCCGCGCCACCCTTGATACGCTTACGTTTAGCGTGGATATTGGCGTATAGACCGCGTTTTGCCATGGAAATCGCGACAGCTGTTCATATTCTACTTCTTGGGGCTCTTCTTTCCCTTGGGCTTCTTCTTTTTGCCTTGGCCGTAGTGTCCGGGCATTGATTTACTCGCTGGGTTCAGCTGAATCTACCTCTTTTTGTGGTGTTATTTCGGCTTCGATTACGTCGCTTTGCGGTAGTTGCGCGGTGACTACTTTTGGTTCTACTTGGATACTTAGTGATGGCACTTGGACTGATACTTGTTCGGGTGTGTTTTCGCCTAAAACGCGGCCCAGGGAATCCAAAACTTGCGCGGCGACTTGGTAGTGGCCCTTTTTCATCGCAGCGTGGACGACTCGCATACGCATGGTTTGGATGCGGCCCAGCATTGCTTCGCGGTCGCGGATCCAGTCCTCTTCGGTCCAGCTTTTTACTTGGTCCCAGTCGCGCCAGGCAGTGGGGATGCTGATTCCTTCGCGGGCACTGTGCTCATATACGATTTGGCGCACGCTATGGCCGTCGAGTTGGTGGCGGTACATGCGGCGTTGTCGTGCTTCGATGTACTCTTGGGCGCGTTTATCACCACGACTGCGCTTTTTTGGGCCCTCGTAATTAACCATTAGTTTGTGTAGCTCAGTACAACCTATATGAAGTTTTGCCCATTACGCCTGCTTTTGCCAGGTTGAATTGTTGTAGGCATAGGTAGCCGAAGGCGTCAAATGCGTGGTCTACGCCTAAATTTTTGTTCGGTAGGCCCGTTCCAGGGGCATAGGTCAGGCTGCGGAATGATTTGATTAGTTCCTTGCAGCGCGGGTGGATAAAACAGCGGCGCGTGTTCGTGGCGTCTAGTAGGGCGGTGTTGACGGCGGTGATTTTGTCGCGGATTTTCCATGGGCTGCGTGGTGAGCAGACCGTAAAACCGGATTTTCGTAGGATGTTGTGGTCTGTTACGCCCACGCCTTGGGTTTTGCGGGCGCCGCCTGTTGGGTCCGGGCAGGCCATGATTCGGCGTTCCAGGCCGTAGCGGCGGATTACTTCTTCCGTGAAGTCCCAGGTGGTGGCGCCGCCCGTTAGGTGGATTTCGTCGAAAACATAGAGGATGTCGTCGGTTTTTACTGCGCAGATGCCCGTCATTGGGTCCACGTTGAAATCCACGCCTAGTAGTAGCGGGAGGATTGGGATGTCCTTCGCGTCTGTGGTGATGTTTGCGTCGCCGAATGAGACGGCAACGAGACCGGATAGGTTTTCAAAGCTGGCCTCGAACTCTTGGCGGAAAGTTCGTGGGTCGAGTTGGCCTCGTGCAGCTTCGATTTCTTCCGGTGGGACGTTGCCGCCTTCAATCGTAGTGAAGCTCCACCGTTTCCAGTTAGCGTCGCCTGTGATGCAGTACTGCCATAGCTCGTAGAACCAGCTGGCCGTTCCATCGGGTGTGGAAATGAATAAGGCCCAGCCCTGTTTGTCGGCTAGTGCGGGGCGGATCACCTCGAACCAGACCTCGGCGTCCATAAATGCGGCTTCGTCGAGTACCACGCCGGATAAACTGCGGCCTCGTAACGCCATTGCGTTTTCCGTGCCCTTTAGTTCGATCGTGGAACCGTTGACAAGTTCCAGCTTGAGGTCCGTTTCGTTCTTGGATTTGATCCACGCTGCGGGGACAATGCGTTTCATCACCTTCCAGGCGATGTCTTTTGCCATTCGGTACGTCGGGGCGCAGTAAAAGAACGTTTCGCCGGGGCTGGCAATCGCTCCACGCAAGAGTTCGATGCAGGCTAGGTACGACTTTCCGAAGCGGCGTCCGGCGACCAGTACGCGAAAACGTGCGTCACTGTTGAAAACTTCACCCTGTGCGTGCCGTAGCGATAGCGGGGGTGGTGTACGTACGGCCATGTATTACAGAAGAAGGTATTTGGTGCGTATTTTTTTGGGGCTTGTACTACAGGATAGTTGACTTTTGGGCGATACCCCCTTAGTATTACAGTAACAGATGTTTCCCACGTACCAGCAGGTTCCCTATGTCCTTATGTCTGCTGCCCTTGTTGCGAACCCGCCCCCCTTATTGAGAACGGGTCAGTTGTTACATTGTGTGACGGTTTTTGAGAACGATTCTCAATCGTCGATCGCGGCACCAGCGGCGCACATAAGCGAGCCACCAGCCACGGCCACGCAACTGAGCAAACCGAGTACCGCCATGCCGTCATCACCGCGCAGTGGCTCTTCAGCGAGCACTGAACCGATCGCTACTCCACCGCAGGCAGCGGTCACACCAGTGATAGCGAACGCTGCAACTGTGACGAATTGTGATGATA
>JACLAB010007986.1_pt1 | contig 37662 bp, 25 predicted proteins | sample 8027921 | NCBI WGS metagenome assembly JACLAB01 (sample SAMN15725117, study PRJNA655200) | protist metagenome | isolation source: fluorescence activated cell sorting (FACS) single amplified genomes of... | place: USA: West Boothbay Harbor, Gulf of Maine | collected 2000-07-19 | reverse complement strand
ACAACCATCGCAACAACCACCGCAACAAGTGGTGGAGCAAGCGCTGGCGCCTCCAGATCCATTTGAGTCCTTTGGCGCTTTGACGGGTATTAAGCCTGTGGTTCCTAGTCAACAACCTCCACAACCAGCACCAGCGATGCCGCAGCCAGTGCAAGCAGCGCCTGTACCGGTTGTACCTCAACCGTCTGCGCCTGCACCTGCTGTGCCTCAACCGCCACTGGCTCCAGAACAGAAGACCATAGCTCCTCCGGCGCCGACGCCTGCAGTTAACCTCGGACCAATGGGTTTCCCAATGCCGGCGTCACAACCACCATCGGTGGCACCAGCGGTGGATTATCACCAAGCGATCATGTTCGAGGATATGAAAGTGCACGCCGCGGGCGATTCGTTCGCGTTTGCGCCGGTTGACTCTCCACCGCCGAGCGCCGCGGTGGTGCAGTTGAATCCGGCGACGGGAATGCCGATGCCACCAGTCCCCGCACCAGCACCCGTGGCGCCAACACAGTACTCGCAAGATAACCCGTTCGCGTTTATTTGATGATGTCCAGTAGCTTTTAGCGATATTGACGATGATGAAATGCAAATATGAATGACTTGTGTGTATTGACACTCAACAACAACGCGGGCGGCGACTAGAGCTCGAGCGTTTTCTCGTACGCTTCGATCGATTTGAAGAGCTCCGTAAAGTTACCTTTACCAAAGCCGCCGCACCCGGCAGCTTGCTCTTTCTCCTCTGAGTTTTCTTTGCTGCGCATGCAGCCTACGCGTTGAATAATTTCTAAAAATATAGTCGGCCGGTCCGAAACGGGCTTGGTGAACACTTGAATCAGCACGCCTTGATCATCCCTGTCCACGAGCAACCCAAGCTCTTCGACCAGGGCGTACTCTTCATCTGTCAGCGCGTCACCAATTCGGTCCTTGAGTGTTTGGTAGTATCCATCGCTCGCAGGCGCTTGAAAATCGAAACCGCCTCGCATGAAGGAATACTTGCGCATCTCGCGCACCGTGGCGAAAATATCATTCGTCTTGAGCGCCAAATGCTGCAATCCCGGTCCGTTGTTTTGCTCAAGGTACGTCTGGATTTGACTCTTACGCTTCGTACCAAATGTGGGTTCGTTCACTGGAAGCAACACGAACTCGTTGTTGTTCGCGAGAACCATGCTGTTCAACCCGCTGTCGATGGTGCCAATGTCTTCGGCGGTGAACTCGGCGAATTCGTGAAAGCCAGTAAAGTTGGCAATATAATCCACCGTCTTCAACAGCTCATGCACGTTCCCGACGGCGTGATCGAGACGCTGCAACCCGTAAGAAACCTCTGGCGCATCGCGCACGGCGACGTAGTTGCATAAATAGTCTCCGTCGAAGCCGTCCACGGCGCTCACAAATCGAAGCACGACGTCCCCGTACAATTCAACTTCTGAAATAATCTGCCCACCTTTCACGCACCCATCATCCTTGGTGTGCTTGAGCTCAACCGGCGCTAACACCGCGCGCGCGCCGCGCTTCACAGACTCTTCAAACGCCGCTCGAGCGTCGCTCACTTCCAATCCGACGGCGCGCGCGCCAAATCCGTGCGTCTCAAAAAATTCTCTCAACTGCGCACACGTGTGCCCCGGATGCGCCACCGAATCTCCACCCCGCGCGCGCACATCATACTCATCCTTCACATCATACGGCGCCGTAAACGCAAACACCAAATCGTTCGATTTCATCACGTACGACGCGAACGCGCCGTTCCCCGTCGACGCGTCGCTCTTACACGCCAACCCCATGCCGAGCCCCACCCCGAACCTCGACGCCGCGTTCGTGGCGTCGCCCGCGAAGAATTCGATGTGATGAAACCTCTTCACCTCGAACGCGTCGCTGCACGGGTTCGAGCGCACGAAATTGGCGTGCCCGACGAGTTTTCGTGCCGTGACATGCGGCGACGTCATCGTTCGCTTTATCCAACGACGGCGACGGCGACGACGACGGCGTCAACGGTGGCTGCCGCGCGACGACGGCGGTCGACGTTCACGGCGCGCGCGTCCACCGTGCGCGTCGGTGTCGGCGGCGGCGGCGGCGGTGGTGGCGCGAGTCGCGTCCCGAGCGTCGGCGTCTGTCGAGTTTGTCTTTTTATAGGCCGCCGCCACAACGCACCGCCGCCGCGCGTCGCCACCCGCGCTCGCCCGCGCCCGCGACGCCGCGAGCGAGACCGAGACCGCATCGCGCGCGATGGCACCTTCCGCCGCGGACGCGAGCGCGCTTCCACCGAGCGCGGTTGACGCGTTAGATGCGTGCAAGAAGGCGATTGCATCGATGGAGCGCGCGCTCGAACCGTTTACTGACGCCGATCGGCGCGCGGTGGAGCGTAAACTGCGCCCGTTGGAGCGTGCGTTGGTGCATCTTGAAGCTGCTCGCGCGATGACGGCGTTGTTTGCGCTGTATTTGAAGACGTTGGGGGTGGAGCCGGGGGCGCACGCGTGCGCGAAGGAGGCGGCTCGGGTGGAGGCGTACGCGAAAAAGATTGAAGACGTGCGCGCACGCGTGGGTGACGGCGAGATTGGGGCGAACGTGGGCGTTCGGAAGGCTAAGGTTGATGTGCGCGCGGCTGGGCGGATGATTCGCGCGGGTGGTGGGAAGGATGGGGCGGAACGCGCCACGACGTTGTTACGGGCGGCGCTCGAAAAGGTTGACGATGACGACGACAAAGACGACGGCGATGAGGGCGAGGCGAAAGCGGGAAAAAGTAGTGGCGCAAAGAAACGCGCCGGAGCCGCGGGGAAAGTGTCGGGGAAAGCGGCAAAGAAAGGGAAAAAGTAACCATCCTGGTCGAACTCGAGTAGCCGCGTGTTGTAATAAAGTGAATTTTTTTCACGATGCGCATAAATATAACATGATGAAGACTGACGCTTCGTCCTAGGCTTGGTTTGACGCCGGCGGCAAATGATACACGCGCGCCGGTCGTACGGGGCTCGCTACACGGTATTGATCGTGTCAAGAAAACGTTTCAAGAAAAAAAGCAGTTGTACAAGGTTGAGAGATAAAAAAATTTGTACAGTACAGATCATAGTCTCGCTCACGCCATGGCGGGCGCTTGTTGCGGCTGAATTCGTGTACGGCGACGTTTGCTTAAATGCAAATCGACGACCGCGGGTACAGGACACGGGTGAAAATCGATGGAATCGTCAGAAAACTTGGACACCGCCGTGCTCAAGGCGTCAAACCTCGGACTCCCGACGTCTTGCGTTGAGCTCGATGGACTACTTCCAGATGAACGTTTTTCAACTTTCATCGCTGGAGGTGGTGGCGGAAGAACAATTCCTGCCTTGCGTTCCATCTTGGCGTTCGTGCTCGTCCGCGCCGGTGCTTTTGGCATTTTGCGCGGCGACGGCGGCGCTTGCTTTTCGTTTGACTTCAACTTCATCGCGTGCAACATTTGTAAAAGCTCGGGTTGCGTCATGCTCTGCAAGGCTGGGATCTCATCTCTGTACTCATTAATATCCATATTCGTACATATCACTCCACCTTCCACGGAAGCTTTGAATATCGCCGCCCTGTCGTACGCCCGCGCCGCCTCCTCCTCGCTGAAAAAGAAACCCAAATGAATCTGTTTCCTTTGCACGTTAATTTGCGCGTGATATTTTCCAGTTTGACGCAATAACGATACACCGCGATACGGCGACGTTCTTGAATCATGTCTACGCGCCTGTGCCTTCAAATTCGTCACCAAATCTTTCACCGAAACGTTTCGCGACTTGCCCGACGCCTCGGATTCATTCTCGCTCGGCGATTTACTCCCGCCGTCGCTCCCTTGCGGTCCATCACCACCACAACCACCACCACCATCCTCTCGCGCCGTATCACCCACTTCACTCTCACTCGGTGACGCTTTCAATGTCTTACTCGACCGCGCAGACGAACTCCTCGTCGATCCGCGGTCGCGCGCGTCCGCGCTCGCGTCTCGACCGACGCGCTCTCGCGCGTGCATCATGTCCACTGATTACCCGCCGTCCAGCACCCCGCGCGCGCCTGCACTCGCCTTTCGCGCGCGCCGCGCGTACCTCGGACGCGTATGCGTCGTCCCGCGACGCGCAAAGGCTCTGACGTCGCGCGCACGCGTCGTCCACGGCGCGCAAAGTGCTCGAAATCGTCACCCCACGAGCACCCGCGACCGATTACCTAATCGTCCCTCGCCCCGCGTTCGCGCGTCTCGCGTCGCGTCGCGCGTGACGCCGAGCTCAGCGAGCGGTGAATGCGATGCGTGAAAAACGCTCGAGTGCGCGTGGCGCGCGCGATGCGATCGAGCGACGTCGCGCGGCGTCGTATGCGGCGATGCGCGCGACGGCGATGCGACGGCGTGGGCGAAAAGTGAACATGGTGGAAAATCGTAAAGATAAATAGAGGGTTTAGGTAATATAATATGAGAAGATATTTCGCGGGAGCGGTCGTTGAATCTGACGTGGCACGCGAACGGCGTCGTACACCCGACGCCGCGCGCGCGCGCGCGAGGCGTCGGGGGGCGATGGCGCGCGGGAACGCACGCATCGCCTGCAGTGACAATCGCATGCAGGCGCTGCACGCGCGTTCGCGGCGGAAGACGCGGTGGAAGACGCGCGAGTGGCGTACGCGCGCGAGACGCGTTCGCCGGGCGCGGGTTCGTCCAGACGTCTTCAACACCACGGTAAAGTGCATCGTCCATCGCTCGGCGGCGGCCCAATGACGACGACGAATAAAAATAAAAGTAAAGCCGCCGCACCGACGCCCGCGACGGCGAATGTAGGGGACGTCCACCAGTTTAAGACTAAATCTTCGTCGGCGCGAATGCGATCCTTGGCGTCGGCGTCGGGCGCGCGTCTGCGTGCGTACGACCGCGTCGTCAGTCTCTCGAGTGCGTTCACGCGCGCGAGTGCGTGCGAGATGTTGCTGTGAGACAATCGTACCTGCTCGATTTAAAGCTCATATCGACGTAATCGCTCGGCATTTTCGCATCCGAGCCGACAAAGTCGCGCTTGAACGCGTCCCACGCGCCGTCCCAATCCCGTTTCCCATCTTGTGCGCCTTGCCGCGCGTCGGCATCGTCTTTGGCGCCCTTGGCGCGCGTCACCCGTGGCGTGCGCGAGATGTGCGTCGCCCGACGACCCGAACGCGCGACGACGCGCGTCGACGACGACGATACCGACGCCGGCGCGAGTCGCGATGCCATCGTCATCGCTCTATCCATCGCTAATCTCTACGACCACGACCCCCCGTGTGCGCACGCGAACGCCGGTTGCGTGCGCACGCACGCGTCGAACGTCGCGTCGCCGAGTCACCGCCGCGCGTCCGTCGCGTCCGTCGCGTCCGTCGCTCGCGTACGCGCGCGCGTACGAATGCCGAATGTCGATCGCGCATCGCCCGTGCCCACGTCGCGCGTTCGCGCCTCCACACTCGCGCGCGCGATGCCCGCGGACGCGGCGCGCGCGAAGACGTCGTCTAAAACCCTCACCGCGCGCTTCGCCGCCGTCAACGCCGAGCTCGCCAAGGCGAACACGCAGGTGCGACGACGATGCGAACGAATCTGTGCACCGCGAGCTGGATGACTGACGACGAAAATGCGCCGATGCGCGTCGTTCGCGCAGCTTCGCGCGTCGACGAACGCCGCGAATGCGCGCGCGGATGCGGCGGTGGCGTCTGAGCACGCGCTCGCCGCGGCGCTCGGCGTGGTTCGACGACAATTCGAGGGGGAGAAGGTGTTGTGGGCACTCGCGGAGCGCGACGCGAGGCGGGCGATGGAGACGACGCGCGCGGCTTTAGATGCGACGACGCGCGAGGTTGGGGCGTTACGCGCGCGCGTGCGGGCGTTGGAGTGCGAGCTCGCGAATGGGCGTGGGCGCGAGCGAGCGCGGTCGGCGAGTGGAAAGGTGACGATGACGGAGACGGAGACGTTGGACGTGCGCGCCGATTCGGACGCGGACGACGACTTTACGATGATTGATGCGGCGGAGATTTTACGCGCTCTTCGCGCGGTGGAAGTGGATTTACATGCACAGCGCGTGCGTGATGCGGCGCGCGATGCTCGAGCGAGAGAAGTCAAGGTGAAGTCGGAAGAGATTGCGATTCGCGGTTCGCCGACGGGATCGATTGCGATTCGAGCGCTTCGCGCGCGACACGCGTTGAAACAGATTAATTACGCCGAACCGAGCCTCAAGGTGAAACTACGACGCGAAGACGTTGTAATGTGCGAACGCGCCACTCGTGCGAGTCGTTCGGAGGATTCGCATACGACAGCTGCGACGCCGACGCTGAGCGACGACGATCCGCGTTCGTCAGGCCTCGATTTGGCTTTGGCTTCGGCTTCGACGACATCGTCGTCGCCGTCGTCGCCGTCAAGCACCGGTACGAGTGAAAGCAGTGCAGACATTAAGACACCGATCGACCATGTGTGCACGCTCTCGCCCGAACGCGCGCCGGTATCGTCACCGAAGGATATCGTCGCCGCGTTACCGGCGTCAAAGCCACAAATTTGGAAAGCTTCGCCGCCGCCGCGGGACGCATCGCGGCCCTCGCGAGGGATGCGCGTGAACTACACAGAGCCCAATCTCGTTCGAAAAATGCGCCGGGATGCGTAAATTCGTCCGTTGATCGCGCTGTGGCGTTATCATGATTGCGACACCGAAAGCGCGCGTGTCGGTTATTATTCAACAGAGTTGTTATTTTTTCAGTTTGAACCTCCACACCATGACGCAGATGACGACGGCGTATTATATCTTCGCGTGCGCGCTCGCGTGGACGTTTCGCGCATGTAGCGCAGCGCCGTTGACGCAAATTGGACCTGCGCTCGCGGTTGATGCGCGCGCCTTTGCGTACGACGGCGGCGACGTCGCCTACGTCCTGGGCGCGAACACCCTCTCCGCCATCACCTTGCGCGGGACGCCGAGCGTGACGCCGTTGGACGATCTCTCGGACATTGGACCATGTGATGCATTGTCGTTATACAAAGCTAACACCACGTCGGTGTGGTCGAGTGCGACGCGCTTGGCGATTGTGTGCGCAGGTTCAAACACGTTTGCGACGTACGGCGTTGAACCGACGCGCGCGAAGCGTCTATTTACGCTCGCAAACGAAAAGCGCATCGCTGGAGCGCGTTCGGTGGTCGTCGTAGATCGCAGTTTGGCGTTCGTCGCTGCAGAGGTTCACTCGCGCGTGGTTGCGGTATCTCTAGACGTGCACGAGAAGCGCGCGCCCGAGGCGCGTGGTAACTACCAGCTCAGCAGCGTCCGCGAAGTCACCAAAGGCGTCGTTGATCGACAGACGATTCGCGTGACGAGTGGAACGTCGCGAAGAGTGACGACGCTAAAGTATAGCGAAGCTGGGACGTTGCAATTAGTCGGGAGCGTGAAGGATAGTCGGTTAGACGGAGCGGTGGGTTCGTGCGTGGGCGTGGATGACGGAAAGTCTCGAACGTACACCTACGTTGTTTCGTCGCAAATGAAAGGCGGTACGCTATCGATATTGGACTCTAGTGAATTTGGCGCCCCGCTATTCATCGTCGGCATGCATGCTGGTGGTGATCGCGAAGATTGGTTGGACTGGTCGCCGCACGCGCACGAAGACTTGCGAGGCGCGTCTGATGTGAGCGTCTTCGGCGATGACGCGTACATCGCCGCGAGCGACGCCGGCGCAATCGTCGTTGTCGATGTTCGTAACGTCGAACGTCCAGTAGTCAAGGATAAACTCGCCAGTGACGCGTTATCAGGCGTGAATCGCATCGAAGCGTCGCCAGACGGCAAATTCATCCTCGCCGTCGTTCCGCGCGGGGCCAATGCGGACCCCGCCAACGCCGATTCGGGCGTCGACACCGTTATCGTCGCGAGCACGGATGACGACGTGATTGCCGCTGCACCGAGCGGTCGCCGAAGATCGTTATTCTCAATGTAAAATACGCCTTGTAATTGAACGGGAACGCTCGCTTGCGTCATGTTAAACCCTCGGCGTGCGCGTGCCCCACAACCCCGCACGCGTCGGCGGTGCTCGAACCCTCGGCAAGCGCCCCTCAAGCCCTCATGCACGCGTGTTCCATCACCTCGACCGCGCGAACGAGCGTTCGCGCGCCGCGCGCGCGCGCGTTACGCCGTAGCTCACGAATGCAAGTGGCGGCTCAAAGCGCCGCACAGGACAGCACAGATTTCGTCCCCGGGAACTCGAATAGTCGACAAGTGCACGTGTACGAGGAGAGCGAGGAGTATTCGAGGTATGTTTTCGTCAATACCGTGTGCTGTGCGATGCGAGAGGACGTGTACAACGTGAGCGTGAGGTGTAAAGCGAGTCGCGCGACGACTGACGGTGATTGCGCTTTTTCACGTAAACACAGATTTGACGTGCTCGAGGAATACCACGTGAATTTTCCCACATCCTACGCGTATGAGCCGCAAAGTAAAGTCGCTGCGCCCGGTCGATACCGAGTGACACTTCCGAAAGGGTATGATGCGAAGCGCGCAGAGCCGTACCCGTGCGTGGTGTGCGTCCCGGGCGAAGCGGGGTTCGGGCCGCGGGACGGTAAGGCGAGTCTCAGTGCGAGCATCGCGAAAACAAAGTGGAACGACGAATGCCAAGTTATTTTAGTAGAAGTTGTGTTCAACACTCCGACGTGGTTGAACGATTCGGCGACGAGCAATCATGAAAGTTATTTGATGAAGGTTGTGTTACCGCACTTTAGAGCGGCGCACAACGTCGGGTCGATGTCGTTATTAGGCTACGGCACTGGTGGATATGGGGCGTTGACGACGTTGTTACGATACCCGTTGACGTTTGATCGCGTCGTAGCGGCAGATGCGCCGGTTTTAGCTGGGTACAAGAGCATCGAACGTGAGTGGGGCGCCGAGCCGCTCGAACGCGGCGCTCGATGGGGTTCGTTTGACGTCGCCTTCCCAAATGATAGCGATTACGCGCCCTACGCCGCCGGTCACCTCGTCGAAGACCCGTGGACGCTTAAACAGTTGAACTCGCATCCGCGCGCGCGCGTGGCGCTGCTGCCGGGGAATAAAACTCGCGCAGAGCTTGAGGATTTCGCTGAGCACCTCGCCGACTGCGGCGTCGCGCACGATGTGCTCACGGGATTTGAAGCCGACGATATCGGTCGCGAAGGGCGATGGATCGCCGCCGCCGTGAAATGGCTCAGTCAGTAATGCTCTCTTACGTGCATTTTTAGCTCTTCTTGTAATCTGTTTCTGTTTCTGTTTCCACGAACAAATAGCCGGCAAACAGCCGTCGCGCGCCTCGCGCCGCCTCACACTTTCGCTCGCGTGCGCGCGTTCAACACCCATGGGTGACGCAGCGACAGACGCCGCGCTTCCACCGCGGAGAATCATCGTCGCCGGCGATGCGCGCGACACGTTCGATGCGCTCGTCGCGAGAGTTGCCACAGTACACGGCAATCCTAACGCGGGACCATTCGATGGCGTTCTCGTCGCCGGTCGCATCTTTCCCGGAACAGAGGCCGCTCAGGCCATGCAACCGTACATTGACGGTGCGAAAACCGTGCCCGTGCCGACGTACTTTGTCGATGCGGATGGTGCAGAAGGTTTAGAGTACGCGCATTCGCGCGCCGCTGCGACGGCTCAACGCGGCGACGGCTCGAGTGGGTCCTCGTACACTGGCATCGAAATCGCCCCGAACGTGTTCATGTTGGATAAGTCAATGGTGTATGATTTGTTTGGCGGCGTGAAAGTGGCGGCGGTTGCGGGACGGTACGACGCGCTGTCGTACGAGGATGCGAGCGCTTTGGGCAAGTCGTGCGCCAAGACAAACGGCGAAGTTACCGAAGACGACGTGCGGGAAATGAAAGAGTGCTTTGACGAGATGAAGAAACGAGATGTGATTGATATTTTACTTTGTCGGGATTGGCCCGCGGGGACGTTAGAGGTGCATGGTAGAGAAATTGGGCGCGAGGCGAAGAGCGCGAGCTCCACCGGGAGCCCAGTCGCTCGCGCTGTGGCGTTGGCGCTTTCGCCGCGGTATCATTTCGCAGGATCGCACCCATTCTTTTTTGAGCGAGAGCCATACATCAATGCGAAATCTGATCCGAGCTCATCGCCCTGGGTGACGAGATTTATCAACCTCGCCGGCTGCGCGAATGAAGACAGCGAAAAGTGGATGCACGCGTTGAAAATTGAACCTGGCTCAACCATCGATCGCGCGCTGCTGTGTAAAATTCCTCCTGATTCTGGTCCAAATCCGTATCTCGTGCAAGCCGGAGCCAAACGTCGTGCCGATGAATTGCAGCCGGATTGGCGAGACGATGCAGCAAAAAAGCCGAAACCACCGCCGCAGCGGCCCGTCGTCGGCGATCCAGACAAAACCGTCTTCGTGAGGAATTTGAACTACAAAGCTGATGAAGGCGCAATTGCAGAGTTTTTCGGCGAGTGTGGAGAATTATTAGACGTACGTTTGGCGACCAAACCAGAGAATGGACAAAGCCGAGGATTTTGTCACGTGGCTTTCAAGACTGTGGAAGGTGCGCAAGCTGCGCTTGAACGCAATAACGCCTCATTTTTCGGCCGCGATATTGCCGTCGAGATGGCCAATGAACGTAAAGAACGTCAACCGCGCGCACCGCCGCAAGGGTGCTGGTTTTGCTTGTCGAATGAGAAAGACTTGCATCTGGTGGCGAGCATCAGCGGTGAGTGCTTCATGAGCATGGATAAAGGTGGGCTCACCGCTGAACACTGTCAGCTTATTCCTGTTGAGCACTTGCCATCGTTCGTGTCACTTCCTCAATCGGCGGCGGAAGAAATATGGAAGTACCTGCAGGCGTTGCGCATGTACGCCGAGACAAAACAGCAAAAGGTAGTCGTCTTTGAGCGTCATTTAGAATTACGCAATAAAGGCGGTAACCACTGTCACATGAACTGCATACCAGTAGACGATGACCGCGCGGCGCTGGCGGAAAAGATTTTCAAGCAAGCCGCGAAGAAATTAGACTTTGCGTGGACCAAGATTGATCCGCCGGCATCCGCCGCCGAGGCGCAAGCCGCCATCAAAGCCATCGCAGACGAAGGCGAATACTACGCCGTGCACCTCCCGTGCGGCTCGATTCTGATCCAAACAATCAATAAAGGCGAGAAGCATTGGATGCAACTCGGCCGCGAGGTGATTTCGCATTTGATTAAAGCGCCTGAACGAGCCAACTGGCAGACATGCATGCAGGACGAAGACGCCGAAACCGCGCGTACGGCAGCATTCACCGAAGCCTTCGCGGCGTTTGACCCCATGAAGCAGTAATCATGCGAGGTTTTTCTCGTTTTGCGTTGACAATGTAGCTAGTTTATGCGTAATCGCATCAATATTAAAACCAAACATCGATTGTCCATCCGTCGACGCTATATCCACTTTGCGCTCGCCGTCGCGCCGCGCCACCTCCTCACTTCACGGCGTCGCGGCCATGTCCGCCGGCGTCGCGATAGTCGCGCACATAAACACACAATTGTTTTGGCGACCATGGCTCGAACTGTACGACCGTCGGCGCGCGCCGTGCGAAGTCCCCGCCGTGCTCGAAGCCTTGGGCGCAGACATCCTTTCGGTCGTCGCTCACTACGCGGGTCCACGCGCATTCGCCCGCCTCGCGTGCACGTGTCGCGCATTCAACGCATTCGTTTCCAGAGCTGAAACCATCTGGCGCACGTTTTGTTTCGAAGCGTTCGCGCACAGGGAGGAGCCACGCGAGACTGCGAAGACGTGCGCCGAACGCTTTGGCGGCTCATATAGATACATGTGGAAGTTGCGCCTGCGCTTGCGCACGGACGGCATATATTGCAGCAGAAATACATACATCAAGCCTGGGACGAAGACGCCGACGGACAGCGTTCCTGTTCATTTGGTGTGTTATTACAGGTACTTTCGCTTTTTACCTGGTCGAGGTTCGGCGTTTCTGTGCAAGACGAGCCCGAAAACGATCCGACACGAGGGCAAGTTGTTCAAGGATTTAGCATTAGCGGCGAAAGATGGAGGGACTTTACACGGATGTTACTCGATTGACGGTGAAAATCGCGTGCATTGCGAGGTGCTGCGAATTAACGCCGCGTCGACGACGTCCACGCACTTCTTCACGCGGCTACGAGAAACCAAACCTGGCGCGAGTAATCGCCTCGATGTCGTCAAAATCTGTCTCGTTGATGACGAAGAACCAGTTCCTATACCTAGCGAAGAAAATTGGATCGAAATTGATGATGAAGAGCACATGTATAGACGAACATTGGGCGTCGTCCCCGCGGACGCCTACGACGGCTCGAGCGCCGTGCGCAACTCAAATCGCGGTTTAAACACCCTCGTGTTCGTGCCTTGGGAAGAAATTAACACGCACGAATTAAATAAGGGCGTGGATGAGCTCGATTATTACATCACTGGATGAACCCGCGTCTTCAGCAGAGAACGCAGCATATACCGAGCCGTGTCTCGCGTCGCGGCGGTTAGAGCTGCGCCGGCTGCTTCAGCTCCTCACTCCGAGCCGCACGGTCCGCGCGATCACGCGCGCAAGCTCGCGCGCGCGCGTGGTAGACGTCACTGGACGTATCACCGCGCGCGCGCGAACGCATTTCGCCGCGACGTCGGTGAGAAACCGGGCGCGCGAGTGCTAGGGCTTCCTCTGAGATCCCCCGCGCGCGTCGGCGCGTAAAGTATGTCCTCTATGATCGACGACGAAGGCGGACGGCAGCGCACGCCGAGTCCAGAGCGCGACTACGGTGGAGATGCATCTGCCGTCGCGAGCATGGATGCGTCCGTGAGCGCGGGTAAGCCGACGTTGAGAGTCAACGTGGAGAGCATCGACGTGTCGAGCGAAGACGCGCGCTTCTTGATCGGCTCTAAAGGCAGCACCAAGGCCAAGGTTGCGCGCGTGAGCGGAGCAAGAATTGAAGTAAACCCTGTTGATCCGAACAATCCCGGAAATGAGCAGCGAATAGAGATTTTCGGTGACTTGAACACGAGGGCGAGGGCGAAACAGTACGTCGAGTGGGTTTTGCGGCAACGTGTGGGAAAAATAACGGTTGATTTAAGCACGCCGCGAGATGATGTGAGCGTGATGGAAATTCCTGCATCGTGCACGGCATACGTCACCGGTAAAGGTGGTCAAGGGTTGCGACGAATTGAAGGCGATAGCGGCACTTTGATGTTCTTTGGCAAACCGACGACGGATCCCGAAGACGCGCCTGAAAAGCTCATCATTTGCGGTCCGCGCAAGTCGCGTCGTGCGGCGGAGTTATCGGTGATGAGCGCGGTGGAGAAGAAGGAACCCAGTACCTATGTTGATGGTCAAGGCAAACTCATGATGAAGTTTGAACAAGCGGGCGATGGCTTGGGCGACGGCTGGGGATTCGATGTGTTTCCATTCGCAAACGAACAAGAGCTTTCATTCGCCGTGGGCGCACAGGTACGTTGTTTTCGTCACCTCGCACGTTTCTCCGCCTTCTATTTGTTTTTGCTTGTTGCTTTTGCGCGTGTCGAGTAGATCCGCCCGGGGCATACCCATGTCGGGCGTTAGATCACTCAAGCTATCTCTCACGCGAACAATAAATTCTGTCTGAAATATGCGGGTGTTTTCTGTCTCGCCGCTGTGGGCCAGTATGCCGTCCAGCGTGTGAACGCTTACTTGTCTACCCGTACATCTTACAATGCCTTGAATTTTCGTTCTTTTAACGTTTCACCCAACGTACTGACGTTCTTCTTACGCTCGCAGGGATCAACGAGGAAAAAAATAGCCGCCGCGTCTGGGGCGAGCCTCGAATACGTTGGCAACCTAGGCATCATGGCAGGTGATCGCGACGAACGCGCGCGATGTTGGGACTATGTCAAATGGCTCATGAAGAAGCTCAAGGGCACGCTTCCAGAGCATGTATCGTATAAGGATCGTACCGACGTCACGGTGTTTCGCGCGTCGTCGGGGAAGGAGATGCGGGACATTTTAGGCAAGGGTGGCGAAAATCTTCGAGATATTGAGATGCAACACGGCGTTTACGTCATCAATATTCCCGCGGATAAACAAGATGAAGAGTTGTTGTTGGTGTATAGCCACAGTCCCCGCGCGCGCGGAGAAGCGAAGAGAGCGTTGAACAATCTTGTCAACGGTCGACGCGAGACGCGGCCCAACCGTTGTTTCGATTTCAGCGTCGGCCGATGCGCGCGTGGAGATTCGTGTAAGTGGCCACATGTGATGAACAATAACGATGGTGGTCACAGTGGCGGTGGTCCGAGTCGAAGACGCGACAAAAAACGCGGACGCGACTCAAAGCCGTACGCGAAACCGCCGCCGCGGGATGAAAAACCACCAGTCGACCCAATGTGGGGATCTGGCGCTCGACGAAGCGGTAATGAAGAAGAAGGAAATAAAGGTAGTCCAGACAACATCAACGCACGATTAGGTTGATAATGTTGTTTGTGTATAGAGCGAAGCGCTGTACGTATAAAATTGTAAGCTAACGGTACTAGAATTGCATTCGTTACAACTCGTCGCGCGGTTGCGCCTTCGTAGACGACGCGAACGCCTGCGCGAGCGTCTCAAACACCCCTCGTTCGTCAGCATATAGCTCGGCCTTTTTGCCAGCCGCGATGACATCGCGCGCGGCATCAATGCGCTCCCCAGCGCTGATGTTATACATATGCCACGCTAAATCCACGTGATGCGCCGCGAACTCAGGCTCGAGCTCCACCGCCTTTTGAAAGTACATCTCCACATCCGCATCGGACGCCCGATGACCTCCCGCGGCATCCAGCGAGCATAGTGCTAATAAATGCCACGCTTGTCCGTATTCGCTCGCGATATCCAGCGCCTTGTTGCACTTTTGCACGCACTCGTCGTACTTGCCGCTCGCCCGCAGTGTCCTGGCGAAACCGTATAACAACCCAGCGCTCCCATTCCCAATGCTATCAATCGCGCGCGTATACCTCTCTATCGATAACGCATGCGCACCGCGTTCGCGTTGGTTATTCGCGAGCGCTTCCCAGCTCAGCGCGTCGCGAGGACGCAGGTCCACGGCGCGTTTGTAGTGCGTCTCGGCGCGCACTCTATCGCCTCTGATTCGGCTCCACGCATCCCCGAGCGCAATGTGCGCGTCGACGTAATGCGGCCAGATGCTCAGCGCGCCTTCGTAGCTCAACTTTGCGAGTTCAAATCCACTCCCGCTCGCGCGGCGCGCAAAGGTTTCACCGACGCCGTACAACGCGGGTGGAAAATCCATCTTGTGTCGCAACGACGCGACAAAGCACGCGAGCGCGTCGTCCAGTGCGTCGCGCTTGAGCAGTTCCACGCCCACCGAGTTCGCACGGCGATGTCCAGCCTTGTGTTGCGCGCATCTCGTCACGTCCACGCGGTCGAGCGCCTGTGTGAGCGAAAGAAGATTACCGTCAGTGTCAACGAGATGCAACACGAACGAGTTCTCGAGCGTCGGGTCTCGAGCATCGCGCGCAACGCACCGCGCGTAAGTCTGGAGGGAATGTGTACGTCGCCGCAGCGTCGCTCTCGGCGCCACGTGCGACGGAGGCGAGGGCGAGGATGAGGGTGAGGATGAGCTTCATGGCGGCGCTTCGCGCAGTGACAACCGCCGGCGCGCGCGGATGGCTCGTGAGTCACGTTTCGCGTGATGAATAACGATACGTTCTATATATTCAATAATAACATGGGTTGTTTGTGTGTTTATATTGTTTTTCTGTGTCGTTCCATCAAATGACTGCGGAACGAGTCGGCGCCGCGACGGAGGAACCGCCGCGGCTGATTTCTAATATCGACGTGAATCGCGTGCCGTCGCCTGAGATTTTACACCCTGGCGTGCACCACAATACCGCGTTACGACCTAATATTTCCCGCACATTAGCGTGCACGCCGAGCGAGTACGGGTGCTCGATGACGTGCGGGATGTTGTTGTACTTGGAACGCACGCCTTCGTAGTGTTCAATGGTGGTTTTGTTATTCACCACGAGTCGCACGTGCCACAAAAATAGCAAAGCGATCGCCACCGTGAGCGCCAAAGCCAAACATAAAGACGTCGTCACTAAAGACGTGGTCATGAAATCGTCCACAGCAGAGCCGTGGGGGCTAAAAATTTCATCTCGAGAAAACGTCCCGAGGTGATACACCGCCTGCGCCAACGCCAGCGTCGTGTACGCCAGAAACAAGAAGAAGCTCTTATAATTATAATGCCCCACGCAATTGTTCACCCACACGCAGTGGTGATCCATGCGCAGCACGCACCGCTTGCACACGCGACAGTGATGCGTGCGAGGCGGTTTATGCCGCTCGCACTTTTGACAAAATCTGTGTCCGCCACCCTTACGTTTGGTTTCCACAAACATCTCCCCGCTACCACCGCCACCACCGCTCTCGACGCACGGCGCGTAGTCCGATGGCACTTTGCCCGGGTCTCTCAACACCGTGCACGCGTACATGACCCACCCCAAACCGGCGGTAATCACGAAAATTCCCTCGGCGAACGCGCCCGGTTGCCCGCTCGACGCCGGCGAACGTTCGCCGAAACCGTACCGCATCGTCATCTTATACACGTACGCATACACTATAAGCACCAAAATCACTGGTAAATTAAGCTTCCCAATGCATCTCCGCACGAATGCGCGCGTGCGCGCACCGCGTCGAGCCTCCATTTCAAGTTGAGCCCAACGCCAAACCGATCGATCAATCCTTATCCAAATCAACGCTCTACCGCTTCACGCTCCCGCACCGGCAATTCGCCCCGCACTTGCACCCAGGACCGCAACGGCAATCCTTCCACGGACACGCCGAGCCGCTCGAGCCGCACGCGTGCGCGCTTCCCGCCGCGTTCGACGACGCTTTCACGCACGATGCGTGCGCGGTCGATGATGGCTTCGTCGAAGACTTTCCCGCGAATAAACCGCCGAGGAACCCCATGAACGCGCGCGTGGGAGCCGTGAGTCGATGTCTTTTGTTGTGTTTCGCGCGATGGAATCGATCGATCGACGACGGTGGGTGTCGTGCGTGCGCTGTTGTGACGCGCAGACGCATCATCAACAAAGCCTCACACGCGCTCGCGCGCCCGACGGACGACGACGACGACGACGATGACGACGTCGCGCGCGCGCGCCGACGCGTGCATCCAACGCGTGAGGCGCGTCTCGCACCGCGCGACGTCGACGACGGCGCGTCGAATGCGAACGATTGCGCGCGCGGACGATTCCGCCGATGATTTCATCGCCAAGCTCGCGGCTCGCGCGCTTCGCACGATCGGAGGCACCGTCGCTGACGTCTTAAACGCCGGGAACGACGATGCGCGTGCGTCGTACGATGGTTTCCCCGCCGGTCCGCGCGAGGACGTGGCGCTTGAACTCGGGTATGACCCATTGATGTTTCTGGAGGATGCGTCGGCGACGTACGGCGACGCCGTCGGGCTACGTCTCGCCAACGCGCGCGTCGTGCTCGTGAGTTCTCCAGCGCTGGCGAAAAAGGTGCTGATGTGTGACGCTGTTAATGGCGTCCCGGAGTTTCAGAAGGAGGGTACGGCGTTTTTTCCTGGGTCGTCGCTGGCGGGGAACGGGTTGTTGGTGAGCGACGGCGAGACGTGGGCGAGACAACGACGTTTGAGTAATCCTGCGTTTCGTAAAGCCGCGGTGGAGACGTATGCGAAGTGCATGGTGGATGTTGGTGCGAAAATAATCGCGCGTGATTGGTCGAGGCGAGGGGTGAGGGATGTGTATGCGGATTTTAATGACGCGACGTTGGAAATCGTAGCTCGAGCGTTGTTTGGCGCCGACGTCGAAGGCGCGAGAGCGGCGACGATTAATCTCGCGATAAAGGATAGTTTTGAATTTTTTGGACGTCGTGCGGCGACGGGGATGATAATTCCCGAGTGGGCGCCTACGTTTGATAACGTACGATACAATGAAGCGGTGAAAAGATTGGATGAAGAGGTGTACGGGATCATCGCCAAGCGGCGACGAGCGACGGCTCGAGGCGAAGAAAACGAAAGCCTAGACTTGCTCGATCGATTGTTGCGCGCGACGGATGAAGGCGACGGGAGTGTTGATGGCGTTGGTGATGGCGGCGGCATGACGGATAAAGCGCTGCGTGATGAGCTCATGACGCTCATGGTGGCTGGGCAGGAGACGAGTGCGATTTTGCTCTCCTGGGCGTGCGCGCTCGTCGCCGAGCATCCGAATGTGGGCGATCGCATCGCCGATGAAGTACGCGAAGTACTGCGCATTAAAGGTACTGGGTCTACGCTCGATGCAGGCGACTTCAGCAAACTTCCGTACACGGAGGCGTGCGTGCTAGAGACGCTTCGCATCCGACCGCCAGCGTACATGGTCGGCCGATGCGCGGCTAGGGACGTTGAACTGCGCCCAGGCGTACGTGTGACCAAAGGCACGACCGTGCTCGTGGCGCCGTATTTGATCCAACGTGATCCAAAATATTGGAATGATCCGGTGGCGTTCAGGCCCGAGCGATGGTTGGTGCAAAGTCCGTATTCCGACGGCGCGCTCGCGCGCGACGCGTTGAAAAACTTGGGACCCAACGACGCGTACTTTCCTTTCGGCGGCGGCGCACGAGTTTGCATCGGCACTGGGTTTGCCATGCTTGAAAGCGTGTTGTTGCTCGGCATGGTGTGCAGCGCGTGCGAGATGCGCCTGCCTCCAAATTCTGGTCCGCCGAAACCAAAGGCGCTCATCACGTTGCGTCCGGAATCCATCGAGCTTGAAATTCGCCCGCGTCCTCGCAAAGTTTAGCATAATTATTTTAGAAGACAACGCTACGCTATAGTCACTAGTCATGTACTACCTAGTCATTTTTTATTTGCTACCAGTTGTTGATTTGTACCACGCCGACGGTTTGTTTACGCGCGTGATAACGCGTTCGCAACGCGTCCCTCGCCGCCGCCGAACCAGGCTCGCCACCTATCCATTCACGATAAAGCGTACCCACGTCCGCTACGGCTCGCGTGCGCGCAACATCTCGATAATGTTCATCCAGCGCATCGACGAGATCTTTATTCGACATGCCTTCACGCGCGGGAATTTGACCGCCGCCGTTCAAGCATCCAGACGGACACGCCATGACTTCGACAAACGCGTACGGACTCTTTTTCATCTTTAGGCTTCGCACCATATTTTGAATGTTTCTAAACCCATACGCCACCGCTACTCGTAAAACAACATCACCGTTCACCGTCAACACCGCCTCTCGCATGTCTGCGTTGCGTAATTTGACCCATTCAATGTCCCCGACGTCGACGCCGTGCGCCTCCGCCGCCCATCGACGAAACACATACTCCGCATACGCCCCTGAACTCGACACCACCGGTGCCGCGTGCACGCTCTCTGGCGCCGGCGTATTGACAGTCGCCCATGAATCCATCGGCGCCGTCGGTGCGTCGCGTAAATGACACATCCCAAGACGTTCAAACAGCGCGCTCGCTTCACCCGTCGTCAGCACCACGTCCACATCCTTGACTCCGTCGCGCACAAAATCCTCTCGACTCGCCTCGAGCTTCTTATCATAACACGGCATCACGCTAATGTGATACACATGTCTCCCATCCACGCCTAAATCTCTCGCCACCGCGGTCTTGACGAATGTCCCCATGATTTGTTGCGGACTCTTGGTCGTCGACATGTGCGGCAACGCCAGCTCCCCGTGTGTCTTTTCCGCGTAGCACACCCACCCTGGACACGCGCTCGCGAGCATCGGTGCGGGCACGGATACATCTCTCATGCGTTCGCTAAATTCTGCATACGTCTCGGCGAGACTCACATCACGCGCGTACGAGGTGTCGTATACGCGCGCCGCGCCCAGCTTGGACTTGAACGTCCCGCTCAACGCCCGAGCGACCGCTTCATCAGACATCCCGTACGCCGCGCACAAGCTCGCGCGCGATTGTGCGCTGATGGACACCACGATAGCGTGCGTGTGCGGGTTGTCGGCGCAGCGCGCGCACGCGGCGAGACATTCGTCGACGGACTGTTGCTCGAGGAGCACGCTTTCGGCGCTGGTGACGCAGCCGCTGCACGCAAGACAGTCGCTCAAGGACACCTTGATGGCGTCTTGCGCACCCGTGGTGTGTGTGGGCGTAAACGTACGCGCGGGTTCATCGGGTGCGGGCACGACGGGCGCGCTCGGGGTCTGACGCCGACGGCGGGAGGTGATGAGCTCACCGGTGGCTGGAGCGACGGCGACGTCGGCGTCGGCGAGCGAAAGCGCCACCTTCGAGCCGTCCAAGGCGACGACGCAGTCTTGCGATGGAGCAATGTAATCGTTCAGTGCGTCTGGGGCTATCTTCACCGCGCCGCTGAACCCTTGCATGATTGAAGCGTACGACACGCGCGAGTCGGCGTGTGCGGTTGTAGACACGAAAAAGCGAGTACGAATGCGAAACTGTAGTATTGCAACGAGCGTTGACTCTTCTATGACAATGATGTTGGTGTTAGTTTGCCGCGTTCTTGCTCTTTTTGTTCCCACGAGCCTTGATCGTGGATGAGCAATACGCGGAGACTAGGGATTTAATTTTCTCCTTGCGTTTGCTCGTCATGAACGCCTTGTCCGTATCGTTGACGCCGGAGGAATTTTCGAGAATCTTCTCCACGAGTTTCTCCTCAATCTTTTTGCATTCAGCTTTACTGACGATATCGCGTTCGCGCTTCTCCGCGAGCTGCTGATGGACGTACGCACGGACTTGTTTTCTAATGCGCGCTTGGTATTCATCCAAGGAGACGCTCGGCGCGGCGTCCTCATCGTCCTCGTCGTCCTCATCATCGCCAGCTTTACGCTTCTTACTCTTCTCCTTGGCACGTTCGCGCTTTTTACCCGCTGCGTTGCTAAAATCGTCAAACGATGAGATGACATCCTTCTTGGAGATGCGAATACCCGCCGTGGCGCTCAACTCGGCTTCGCGAGCGATGCGTTGCGCCTCCTCCGCCGCGCGCATCGCAGCTTCGACCGTTTCTTTCGCACGATCCGCAGCGATGCGTGCCGCGATCGCTGCTTGACCTTCCGGTAAATCTTGAGCTTTCGCGATCACTGCATCGCGTTCTGCGCGCTTTTGAGCCTCAGTCTTGCCTAAATCTATCTCGACGTTGTCGGCGACCAAGTCGCCGGCTACATCCACGCCGTCGTCTTCGACACTCTCCATCACCTTACCGCCACCAAAGAGCACTGCCGCACCTAAACCAGCAGGCTTCTTGCGCGGCGGCATTTTCATCGTCTTCTTTGCGTCTTCTTCATCTTCTTCGAGCGGTGGTAGGCCCGCTGACTTGCGGCTGAGCGCGCGCATCCACTTGTGCCCGCATTGCTTGGCGAGGAAACGAAGTCGGCCGCTTTCGTGAGTCTGGAATCGATTCTTCAACGTGCGCGGGATGCCACTCGAACGAAGTGCGGGTAAATCCGCTGGGGCGAGTAGCAATAACTCCAACATCTTCGTCGTTAACAGTAACGCCTCGGTGGACTTGATGTGGGCATTGATTTCAATCAACCATTCGTTGAGCAACTTGAAGCCGCCGTACTTGAGAGCCCATGCTCGACGGTCGCTCGCTGACACGTCTTCAAGCAATGCATTAATCAACGCACGACGACCGGGAACAGTGCGTAATCGATCCATCGTCGCCGCGAGCGCGGCGGGGACGTCCAGCTTCTCACCAAACTCAGCCGCGGATGTGATGCGATAAATGCGCTTGGCTTCCTCCTTGCCGGCGTCGGCGAGCAAATCCTCTTGCATGCGACGGTGTGACATCTCGGCGCGGTCAATCATATGATCAACCAAGTCTTCGTCTTCGTCTAACTCGTAGTCTTCGTCGACGTTGCGTTTGGCGATTGCTGCGCGCATCTCTTCGAGATCGAATATTTCAGTGCGCACGTCTTCGCCTTGCGCGATGGCGAGCGCCTGACGAGCCGCGCGCCAACCAGTGAGCATGGCGCCACCAACGGTATCGGGATGTTCCTTGCACGTGTGCTCGCCCGCAAATAACACGCGCCCTTCGGGTTTACCGAGCTCGTCGTAGTCGCGCGAGCCCTTAGAGCCGACGGCGACGTAGGAGTATGATCCGCGAGCATACGGGTCGGATTGCCAACGCGTGACGATGGATTGCTTCAACGGCGGCATCTTTGATGGATCATTTGGGAAGCAAATGCTCGCCAACGTCGCGCATGCAGATTTGACTATCGATTCCGAGCCTTCTGTTTCGGCGCTCTTGGCGGCTTCGCCTGCGATTAAAGAAATCAACATGGGCTTACCGCTGACGTTTTTCAAGTTCCAAAACATAAAGCCGCGGCCGCGGTTCTCCGTGCTATCGATAGCGGAGCCAAAGTAATCCACAGAGTCGTCCCAGAACACTTCGTCAAACTCCAGTACAACCTTGTTCAGATTGCCAAAACCCAGTCGCTGGACGGCGCTGGACTTGCTCGCACCCAGAGGCGGGTTGAACGCGACGTCGCCCGCTTTGAGGCACCCGAGCGGAATGGTGACGACGACGGCGCATCCCTCAATCTCTTGACCATCCTTCGTGCGCACGCGCACGCCGTTATCGTCGTGATTGATTTCTGTAACAGGCGTATCCATGCGAATGTCAAGACCTTCCGCTAAGCGCGCCATGATTGTGCTGTAGCCTTCGCCCACCATGCAGTGCGCGCCGCCGAAACCGCCGTATTGTTCGTCTTGGTTCCAAAACGGTAAAGAAATGTCATTCAACCCAGCGCTGCAGCCGTACTCGAGATTGGCCCAGTGCCAATCAAGCAAGCGACGTTCTGTTAAACCTGTGCGCGCGGCGGTGGCTTCGCGAACGGCTGCGTGCGTTTCGCTGTCGTCGCTGTCGTTGCCGTCATCTTGCACGAGACGAAGAAAGTAATTCTCCGTCGCCTCCTTCAACGCTTCACCCAACGAACTCTCCGCCGTGGCGCTCTCTCCGTTGGCATCTACCTTCGAACGCGCCTCATCCATGACTAAATCACGAATTCGCTCCACTTTTTCATCCATCTCCTTGGATACTTTCTCACCCGTCTTGGTGTCGTACAGCGGACATCCTTCGCGAAGCTCGACCAAGCGCAATCCGAGCTGTTTCGCGACAACCCCACTCGGGTCGGCACGCACGCCGAGCCAAGGCATACCAGTACGACGCTTCGGGTCTTCACTCACACCGGTGACGATGGACGCGCCTAAATCCACGGGCGCGCTAAACGTCTCGCGATCCGTGTGCACGCGACCGCCGACGCGGGAACGCGCCTCCAATATCATAACCTCGCCCCCTTGCGCGCGAATCAAGTTCGCCGCAGCCAAGCCCGCGGGCCCAGCACCAATCACGATCGTCGGCCGCGCATCCACAAACGGCTTGGCGGGTGGAATCTCCACAATCTGCGTCGTCGCTTCGTCCTCCCCGCTCGCCGCCTCGGCCTCGGCTCGCGTCGCCGCCGGATCCGCCAAATACTTATCAATCGTCTCACGAATCACCAGTTTAAACCCCTTCATCGACGACCCAATGCGTTCTTCTAATCTTGTGCGTATAACCTTCTCCGTATCCACTGTTAAATCGGCAACCTCTAACACCTCGCACAACGCGCGCTTCACCTCCGCCGTCGTCGGGACGCTCGCGCCCTCCAAACCATCCTCCTTAGGCGCCTCCCCTTGCGCAGCCTCGGTCGACGCGCGCGCACACACGCCGTAATTAATCCCCCCAACGCGTTCCAAATACCGAAACACGCGCGCACCGAACGCGACATCCTCCACGCCGATCGCGCGCGTCGTCGATTCGCACGTCAACGCCTCGCGACACCCCGTCGCCATCCACGCCTCTAATATCGCGTTCCGTATCCCCAAATACGTCCCTTCGCGCACCGCACCTTTCACGTCGTCTCCAAAGTGCTCGGCTTCGGCGAACGACATGCGCACGTGGTCGTAGCCCGCGTGCGACGCGGCGATCGCACTGGGCGGAACGACGCCATCGGGAAAATTCTCATCGTCGTTTGCGTCGTCATCCGAGTAGAGCTCGGCGAACACGGCGCGCGAGGCGCGGCGGCGAAATGCGAATTGTTTGCTCATGGCGCGAGCGAAGCGCCGCGCTCGCTGTGGGAGGCGTCACCGAATGAGGAGCTCGTGTTGATTATTAATCTTAATCCTCATTCACTGTCGCGTTCGCGTCTCGTATCGTCCTCGAACGCGCGTTCGCGGTCGGTGCGGCGGTGCGCGCGCGCGAATCGCACTTCGTGTGCGCGTTCGCCGCGCGCGGAGCGGCGATACGACGGCGAGAGTTAATCAATCATCAGTTGAATCACATTTGATTGGTCTCACACATGGCGCGTTCGTCGTCGTCTCACGGTGACGATGCGGGCGCAACGCCGCGGCGAGACTTGTACGACGTCTTGGGTTTGTCGCCATCCGCGTCACCGCCCGAAATCCGCAAGGCGTACCATAAACTCGCGAGAACACACCACCCCGATAAAGTCGCCGGGGACGCCGAAGCCAAACGCGTCGCCAACGCGCGGTTTCAAGAAATCGGACACGCATACAGCGTGCTGAGCGACCCAGACACGCGGAAAGAGTACGACGCGATAGGGATGGCGATGTTTGATGCGCCTGGAGCGTACGACCACTTCGAGGCGGAGCAGGCGCGGATGATGTATTGCGAGGCGTTGGGCGTGCGCGAGTGCGTGGTGCGCGAGCTCGAATGCGAGCTCGAAGAGTTATTTCATGGCTGCGTCAAGCGCATGGGCGTCGTCGTCGTCGGTTTCGATGAGCACACGCGGAAAGCTGTGTCGAGAAGTCGGGTGTTTACTGTGCGCGTGCATCGAGGATGGCGAGACGGGATGGAGTTGAAATTTGCGGCGACTGGGAGCGATTTGCAAAGCGTCATGTTTGTTATTCGCGAACGGACGCACGCGAGATTCGAGCGGGTTAATGGCGGTCGGGACGTTGCGACGTGGATTGCGCTCGAGCCACGTCAGGCGGTGAATGGATGCGTGATCACCACGTCAAGCATCAGCGGGCGAGAGATTAAACTCGCGATTAAACCGAATTCGCACACCATCGCTCGGGGCGAGAAGAAAGTCATCGTCGGCGAAGGATTTCGCGTCCCAGGCGACGAGAATCGCGGTGATATGATAATATATTTCAGAATTATGTCCAAGGCAGAAGCGTATCTCAAGCAAGGTAGTGGTTGGCGATGGCGATGGGCGCGTCGCGCTGCCATTGGCTTGGGCGTGTGGATCGCGCTCAACGTCGCCGGTGAAATTTTATTATACGTCGTGGAGAATTTGCTCCTCCTCGGCGGTATTCCCGATTCTTTCTTGCTCGATATGTTTCCCGCGCACTATGGGGTATTCGATACATCGGCCTGGTGGCCGAAATTCAACATTCCGGAAAGGTTAGTCGAAGAATGGACGGGTGAACTCGCACTCGCAAAGGGCGTCCCGTGGTACTTTATGGAACACGCGCCTTCGCGGGCGTTTTTGAGACGCATCGTCGCGGGCGTCGGCGCGCGTCAGACGCGTGGGCGATGACGCGCTAAAGTAGAGTATTCTTAGCAAAAACAACACACATTCATTAGCGCATTCTTAGCACTTGTATTCTTAGACGATTCTAGAAACCTACGTACAAATTTCAGTCCATTAAATTTGTGAATCCATGCTCCAATTCTGCGACGCCAGACGTAGAGCGCGAGGGTGGTTTCTGTGCCATCGTCGGCGCGTCGGCGGCATCGGCGTCTGAATCGCTTTCTGACGACGAACTCGAGGAGGATTCGCTATAGAAACTCTCAGGTTTGCCTCTGGGTTTGGGAGGACGCGCAAATTGTTGTGGCGGAGGCGTCGGGTCGTACGTTGCCTCGGGTGGGCGACTTACTTGTTGATATGATCTCGGTGCGTGTGCTGAGTGCTGGGCATAAGATGGCGTCGCCGCCGACGACGACGATTGGCCTTCGAGTTTCGCTGCCAAGTTTTTTAATCCTCCAGATAACCACCCTTTGGCGGATTGCAAAGAAACCTTCATCTTTTCTTGCCAGTCATCGGCGCGGCTCGCGCTCGGGGCGTTTGGATCCCAAGGTTGGCTGCCGAATCCGCTATATTTTCCCGAGGCACTTCCTGACGCCGACGCACTCGTGCCATGAAACTGCTGCGGCGAGTACGATGGCTTTTTCTTTTGCGGAACGGCATAGACAGATGTCGACGCTTCTTCGTGCGCTCGCGCCGACATTGAACGCTCTCGAGCGAGCGCCTTAGCCGCCTCTCCCGCTTCGCGCATGCGTCGCTCTAAATCAGTCTCTTCCGGGTTCGCCGACGATTTTTCTTTCTTCTCTTTCTTGTCCTTTTTGTCCTTTTTGTCCTTTTTGTCTTTCTTCTTCTTACCGACGTCGGCGAAGAAATCATCCGCGCTATCCGAATCGCCAAACGGATTCAGCGTCTTCAAATCACTCTTCGTAGACGATGACGCCACCGCCGCTGTTGACAACGACGCGCTTGAGCTTGAACGTGCGGGTATGGGCTGTCCTGACATCGCCGCTACGACTTGCGCGCGCTCGTCTTCGCTCATATTCTTCAAATGATACGTTCGGTCATCTTGACGCGACATTTGCTTCAACGCGTCCACCCACTGGTACGGCGTCAATCCGTGTAAAAATTGCCCCTTTTTCGCACCCTTTGGCAATGGCGGCGGTGGTGGTACCCATCCATCATTCGACTCTTCGTATCGACGCTGCAACAACGACCCCTGACCGGTGCTTAAATCGAACCCATTCTTCCCGAGGCTCGCCGAGTCCTTCTTCGACTGCGAAGACGTCGCCGCCGGAAACAACCCATTCACCAGATCCTTCTCCTTACTCTCGCCTCGTCCCGATGAAGATCCACCACTACCACCACCCGAACTCTTCAACCCCTTCGGTTTCTTCCATTCAATACCTTGCACCGCACACTTGAGCTTGTCCCGATACGCCTCCGCCGCGCGGCTCGCGTACTTTGTCCTCGCCCCCGTCGTCTTCCCAACCCCATACTTTTCCAAAAACCCATTCATCGCGCCGTTCCCCGACAATTCCATCGATTTCAATTGTTCCGGCGTCCAGCTATCCATCGTCGTGCTTCGTACGAACGATACGTGCACGCCCAGCGACCGATGGATGCCCGAGCAATTCAGACACAAAAATATCCCATGGTTCACCGATGCCCAATCGGGGTTCGTCGTCGCGCAATCCGCGCAGTGCTTGTTTTCATCGCGTTGGGACAGGGCGTAGAGCACGCGCCGGGCGTCGGCGTTCATCGCACCGCGCCGCGCCGCGCGCCGCGCTCTGGCGACGGGGTAGGGAACTTCCTCAGACTCGCAAGGGACTCGTCTCCTGGTCATGACTGGTCAATCGAAAAAAATCGGGGTGTTCAAGCCCAATCGGCCGATCGCTTGGCGGCGACATTGCACCGCACGCGGTCGCCGTCGCCGTCGCCGTCGCCGCCGCCGCGCGGTGCTCGACCCCGAACACAGCGCGCCAATCCACAGCGCGCGCGCGCGACGACGAAACTCGACGCCGAGCGAGGTGAGCCGTCGACATGACCACCATGGATGCAACACCCAATTTGTCGGTGAATGTGCAAGTGGTGGATGGGATGGTTCCGAAACACGAGTTCGACCGCGCGATCGACGCGGCGCAGCAAGCGTTACGGGCGAAGACGGCATCTTCGCAGCAGATGTTATCGCAAGCGTCGAGCGCGATGCGGAACGCGTTGACGGCGTTGAGCTTGAGTGAGCAAGAAGTTGCGAATTTGAAGCAAACGGTGAAGGAGTTGCAAGAGCGACCGGCGGAGGGTACGAATGAGATTATTGAGCGCGAGCGTGAGGAATTGCGTCGCGCGCAAGAACGCGTGGCGGATCTTTCTGGGGCGTTTCGACAGTTGCAAAGCGAGGTGGCGCGCGTGCGGTATGAAAAGGAAGGATTTGATATGCCGGTGGCCATGTCTTTACCGGTGAGGATCGCGCCAGAGTTGGCGTCGCGTGTGACGGTGATTGCGCAATTGGTGATGTTGGGGTATTCCTACGAAGATGGTGAGATGGCTTTGGATGCGGTGGTGGTGAATGACTTGCACTTGGCGTTGGAGTGGTTGGAGGGCAGACACGCGGCGAAGACACAATTTTCGCTCACGCAGCGACGTAAGGAGGTGCTCGAAGGCGAAAGCATGAAATATATCACGTCGCGTACGGATGAAGAAGTTCGTGAGGAGATACGCATGCGATCATTGCAACAGCCGGAACGTAAGCAGCAAACCACGGCGACTCGCGCGCCGCGCCGAGCTGGAGAATCCGTCGAAGAAGTTCGAGAAATTGGCCGCGTGCGCACGGCGCGTACAGGTAGATCATCAGTGTACGCCAAACGAGGACAATTGGATATGTATGACACTCGTAAACGTGCATGTTCGATGATGATTTGCATGGCGATCAATCCCCCGGGATCAGTGAACGGCTTGACGAAGCAGGCATCCGAACAAATCGCCCAACGGTGCATCGAAGGTTTGGCTCGTTTGGCACACTCTCGAAGTGCGTTTATGATTTTGTCCCTCGGAGGTCAGAGATGCGCGTTCGATTGCTTGAAGCTTTACGAAGGTAATCCGAAAATGGTGAGCGCCTGTTTCAAGTTGATCCGCGCGCTCACGTCCAATCCGATGACGATGATCCACGTAAAGAAGCAACAACGTTTCCGCTTATTACCCACAGCAATTTCCAAAGCCGCTGGTCTGCATCAAGATCGCGTTGACATCATCGGTGAAGGTGCGCACACGCTTTGGAGTGCCAACACTCTCGGGGGCAAGGATGTTCAAGATCGAGTGAGAAACGCTGGATTTTTGCCATATGTCAAGAAGATGTTGAGCATGTCGGACTTGGACGACCCGAAAGGTAAGCACCGTCGCAAAATGATGGGTTTGATCTTTTCCCTTGCGATGGGAAATCAAGCGGCGCAGAAGTTCTTGGTTGTCGAAGGCTACCGAGCGTTGCTACGAAAGACGCTGCAAGAAAATCCGCACCTTGCATTCGACGGTGAGTTTTCCTCGTTGCACGCGTGGCTCAAGGAAGAATTCAGCAACCCATCTGAGTTACCTAAGTTGGAAATGCTCAAGCACACGGTGCCAGTCGGGCGGGCGTTGTCTATGCAGTACGGCAAGGATGAAAAGGCATCTGCAACGCAAAAGCGTGCCGCCGCCATGCGCGAGCGTATGAAACGACGCGGAGCGACTCCGGAACAAATGTACTTTGCCAAAAAGCGAGTGATTTCAATGCTGTGTAAGATTGCGCTCAATCCACCGGGTTCGGTTGCGGGTGTTTCAAAGGATGAGAGCGAAGAAATTGCGTATCGCAGTCTTCTCGCGTTGGCCCGCATCGCGGAACGAGGAAGTGCGTATCTCGTCCTCACCTGTGGCGGTCCGCGAACCGCCGTGGATTGCTTGCGTTATTACCTCCATAATGCCGACATGATGTACGCCGCCATGCGTGTGTTACGTGCGCTTCTCACCGATCAATCTACAATGTCGCGGCTCAAAAAGCAAGTTCGCTTCCGCATTTTGCCGTCGGCGATTCTTGATGCCGTGGCAAGGCATCCCGACGACTTGGAAATGAAAGCGGAAGCCGTGCTCGCTCTTTGGTCGTACACCGGTATCGGCGGTAAACCCGCGCAGGAAACCGTGATGGACTGCGGACCGGTGTTGGATCACATCAAGTCTGGCCTCGCACAAGCGCGCGCGGACACCGGATCGAACCAGTACCTGCCCACGATTCGCAAATTTCTCGGGTGCGCGCTTTCTCTCGCCAAGGATAACAAAGATATCCAGGACAAGCTCGTGGAAGTTGGTTTGCGCAGCGCCATTCGCAAGACACTGAGCGAAAATCCAGGAATTTCTTTCCACGGCGAATTTGGTATGCTCAGAGATTGGATACGTGGTGACAGAGGCGGGGCGAAATCTGTGACACGAAGCACCACGCGTAGCGAGCGCAACGCGGCCGAGCGCGCTCTCGACGCCGGGACGCAAGATGACACGAAGTCGTCTGTACCGCATATTAACGCGTTGAATATGTTCAATGACGCTGCGGATGGTGATGACGAGTACGTAGGATTTGGTTCATCAAAGCAACAAACTCCCGCGGCCCGCCGTGCTGGCGCTGGCGGCTCCAATGCCATCGTTGGTGGCTCCAAGGCCGTCGCCGGCGGCTCCAACGCCGTCGCTGGTGGCTCCAACGCCGCGCAACGCTTTGGCTCCAACGCCGCGCAAACAAACGATGGTTTCGATACCCCAGCCAAAGCCGCAGACACGTCGAGCAAGCAATACCAATCATACAAGAATGCCGTCATCGACGCCAAGGCAGCACGAGATTCCCCACCGAACGAAGTCGCGCGCCTCAAGGATGGCGGTAAAGAATGGACTGTCAATGAAGCCATTCGAGTGTTGAACGCTCGCGAAACGCGCGCGCACGCGGCTGCGTCTGAGGCGCTCGCTGAAATGTTCGCCACCGAGCCTACGCTTGGCGTTGCCATCGTCTTAAACGGCGGCATCGCAGCGTTGGCGCATGCGATTACGCGAGGTAACGCTGCGTTTGGCGCTGGGGCGTGCGCGTTGCTTCACATGCTCACGACGAGCACGTTGTCGTACAAGCGCATCCAAGCCACAGACGCGGTGATCGATGGAACGTTGTTCACCGCTATTATTGGTGTTATGACGCGCTTTCCTAGAAACGCCGCGTTACAGCAATGGGCTGCGACCGCGGTTTGGGCCATCGTCAAGGAAAACGGCCGTGGGAAGACTGCATTTATGAAGGCGACGACGACGGATGAAGTCGCAGGCACCGTGACGTCGATGCGTGTGTTAAAGAATGTGCTCACACAGTTCGGTGGCGAGTCTGAAGCTACAGCGCAAGCGGTGATTGGTTGTGTTCTATCACTGGCGATTAACTCTGTCAGCTCGCAAAAGATTATCGCCGACATGGCGTTTCCAAACTTGATCATGTCGGTGTTGGGTAAGCATCCGACGATTTCTTTCCGCGGCGAATTCGACAATTTGCGCGAGTGGTTGCGCGACAACTCTGCGTACACCGAAGAACTTCACATGCGAACGCATTCACACGCAGACTAGCAGAACTATGTTATAAATTACAGCAATACTACTACTGTTTCCACTATGGACTACGGTTCCACCCGGCGCGCGCGGGGAGCTTACTTTGTCCCGCCTCGCCGCGGCTTGACCACTTTTTTCTTTGGTGGCTCGAGCTGCCAACGGCAGTTCGCCTTGTCACCAAAAACTTCAAATTTAGTGAGACACTCGGGAGAAATCATGTTACTTCGCAAGTCAATTTCTTGCAGCACGGTGTTCAGCTCAAGAGTTTTGAGCAAACACGACGCGCCTTCATCCGTGATTTCGTTGCGCTGCATGTCGACACCGAGTATCGTTGTGTTGTCCTCTAAAGCCTCGGCTATCTCCCACGCACCGTGGTCGTAAAGCTCGTTATACCCCACGTTCAATTGAATAAGCGCCGAATCTTCGAGCAATAAATCCGCGAGATCACCCGCGCACATCTTAGAAATCGCGTTGCCGCGCAAGTTTAAGATTTCAAGCGTCTGGTTGCCTTCGAGCGCGCGAGACAGCGCCTGTACGCCGGCGCGCTCACCACGCACACCAATATTATTTACCGCCAAATTTAAGCTTTTAAGCTTTGTGGCGTTTAATACTTTAGCAATCTCCACGGCACCATCTGATCCGACGACGTTGCAGGCCAAGTCTAAATGTTCGACTTCGGTGTCCGCCAAGGCAGCCATCAATCCTTTGACACCCTCCGCGCCGATGGAGTTGAACCCGAGGAGAATGACTCGAAGGTTTGGGGCACGCGCTTTCGATAGTCCTTCGGCAAGGGCGAGCACGCCACTGTTGCCAAATCCATTGTGTGCTAAATCAATCCGTCGCAACGTGTTCGACATGGCGATGCCGCGGCCGAGCGTCGACAGCGAATCAAACTGTATGCCATTCCCGCGCAGCGTGACTCGCGTGAGATTCACCCCAGGGGAGCCGATGGCGTCGCCAATCGCGCACGCACCGGGTCCGCGGATGTCGTTCGATCCGAGATCGAGCCAGCGCAGTTGACTTTTACCATCCGCGCCCGCGCGTTTAATCGCCTCGGCTATATTCGCGGCGCCTTCATCCGACACGGCAGCTTTGCGAATCGCCAAACGCTTCACATCCCAACCTTGCGCCAAGCACTCCGCCACCGCGTTCGCGCCTTCGTTGGCGATTCGTAAACTCCAACTCGCATCGAATGATTCCACTTTATTCGGCCCGTTTGCCGCGGATGCGATGGCCGCCGCGCGGACGCTGGATGGATCCGCCGAATGCAATTTCAGCCGTCTCACGCGCAACTTTTCGTTTTCCAGCGTGTGCACTAAATTTTTCACATTGTCATCGTACACATCAATGTACTTTGCCGTCGGGTCGCGTCGTATTGGGTCGTATACGATTTTGTGCCCCAAATCACACGTCATCCGTTGCACGCTCGGCGCCGCGTCCAAGCACGCCGCGACATCCTTCGTCGTCAATTTCCCAACATCACCCAAATCACACGCTCGTACATGCGTCACTCTCGCACACACACCGAGCGTTTCAATCAAATCCGCACGCTTCAAATTTTTCACGCCACTCCCAGAAACGTCCAACTCTTTCAACGTCGTCTTTGCCAGCGAACGCACCGTCGCCAACGCCTTCGCCGCGTCGTCCCCGCGTCTCAATGTCACCCTCCCCCACACCGACGCCGCCACTTCCGAATCACCATCCGTTAACATGGTCATTTCTGATTTCCGCGTACACGCCACTCGAGCGATATCTTTCGGCGTGAGCCATTTCAATACTTCCAGCGCCACGTCTTCGCTCAACTCGCTCAAAAACGTCCCGTCGCCGCCCTCCTCCTGTGCATCCATCTTCGGATCATCCCCACCGCACGCGTCGCGCGTCGCCACCCTCGCCGCGTGCCTCGCCCGTCTCTTCGCCCGACTCGCGTGCGCCCAGGGTCGTCCACCGCCTTGCGCCGCGCTCGGCGCTTTCGATGCGTCGTGCACGCCATCCGACTCTCGGTCTTGCGCATCGCTCCAATCGCTCTCGCTATCGCTCCAGAGCGCGTCGCCGACGTCGGAATCGCTCGAATGCGCGAAAAGAGGTTCGACGCTCGTCGTGCATCGCGCGGCGAACGCGCGCGAGAGGTCGTCGGCGACGGACATCGCGGATAAACTCTGCGGCGATGCGCCGCCGGACATCTTGTTTTTGGCTTTCTGGTGGCGTCAAGGGTCAAACGACCAATCGTAACCCCGAAAATACCCCTTGGGCGCCAAAATGTATCACACGTGGTGTCTCGTTGAGCGACGGATTACCCCGCGGCGCCGCGCCACTGCGCGTCGGCGCGCGCGAGCGATGGCGCGCACACGCTCTCGCACCGCCACGCTCGGCGACCGCGCGCGCTACGTCGGGTTTCTCGCCCCTTACGTTGCGTTCGTGGCGCACATTGTGCGCGTTGGATTTGAACTCGACCAGCGACGAGGCGCGGCGTTGGCGTGCGCGGTGGCGCTCGGGGCGCTTCCGTTCTGGCGTGCGTTCTGCGGACGGCCGGTGTTTGCGTTTTATGGGTTGGTGCTCAGGCGGTATCGGCGTAAGCGCGGGTTTGCGGCGTTTGAGAGGGTGGATGATGGGTCGACGGCGTCGCGGTGCGCAAAGGCGTTGCGCGAGAGCGCGCCGATGTTTACAAAGGAATTGGCGAGTTTTGTGAACGCCGTGTGCGTTGCGGGTGGGAATACGAATATTAGTACTAGTGGTGATGGTAGAGAGGACGCGAGGCAGCCGAGTGAGAAGATGCGGGATGGTGGTTGGTCGTTTATCGCGTTGCACGACGCGACGTTGGACGCGCCCAACCGACTGGCGGCGCGGTGCTTTCCAAATACCATTCGCGCCATGAGCGCTCTGGGTGGGTTTAACGGTAAGATTTGGGTGCTTGGTCCGGGCGCTGGTGGGGCGGAAAGCGCGACGAGTCGCGTCGCGACGGGATTAGCGGATGGATATTGGCGCGTACACGTGGTGTTGGCACGGGACGCCGGTTTACACGGCAAAGCCGCCGGATTGAAAGCTGGCGATGAGACCCGCGCACTCGATCTAGGATCGGTACACATCGTAAATGACTTTCATCCGCGCGCGTTTTGGAATGTCTCACGCGATTCAGGCGCGGTGTTACTGTCGTTTGATGTCGTTCGTCCAGAGAATGCGTCGTGTCGAGCCGCGCTCGTCGACGCGCGCGCGCGCCTTACGCAAGCATTTGGCGCCGCGCGAAGCGCGGATGATGAAGCGAGCGTCGTTGCGTATTTGTGGCGTACATTTTCGTTGACGTTGCTGTGCAATTTGAGCTGAGAATATGTCTGTACAACAACACACTAGGTAGTAATTACGGCGCCGATACCGGCGAGTCGCGAATAAATATGTAAAAAAATCGTCGGCGGAGCGAACAACACGTCATCGATACCCCAAATCCACCTCGTCCTCGCGTTCGGGGATGCCTAAGAAATCCGGAAACCCTTGCCAACCCTTATCTCGAAAATATTGACCCGGACGCGTAGGAATTCGATGTGGTAAGCCTCCTTCGCGACGCGCTAGCTCCCACCACTCGTGTTGGCTCGTCAAGTTTAACGATCTCGCGTACGCGCGACACGTCTCAAAATCTACGGGCGTGCCCAAGAAATCCTAATGACGGGACGAAGATGACACGTATACCGTGAGTCGGCGCGTACACCACGCGATGGCGTTGAGATTGTCGACGGGACGCTCGACGCGGCTGAGTCAGCCGACGCACCTCCCAGTCCACCCAACCTTTGCCGGCGTACGCCACGTCCGGGTCGCGGGGGATGAACACCGCGCCCCGTCGTGAGTTCGTCGCCCAGTCGCGGAAATCTTCCTCCGAACGCAGGCACAGGTGCCAGACGAACTTTCGTGCGGGTTCGTAGGACAACACGCGGCGACCTCGGTGGTTGAGCTTTGTCCCGAGTCCGTGTGCGCCGAGCTTGGAGTCGGGCTCGTGTCCGAGACGCGATAACGCGCTCGGTCGATCGGCGGCGGCGTCGCAGCGCCACACGCTGACGCGAGGGACGCCGAAAGTTGCGGCGCGCATGGCAAGCGGTGTGAAGTGCGGGTTCGTAACTGTCGCGGCTGGCGCTTTGGGCGCGGGACGTTCTCATCGTGAGCTGCACTTGAAAGACAAATGCGCGTTGTATTAACAAACGACCACAATCTATGATCTCTAATGATTTAGTTGATGCCTTGACGGATGTCGCGTGGCGAATTTCAGTTTTTTTTTCTAGTCTTGCTCGCCGCCCGGGGCGCCTCCGCCGGGCGCTTTACCCGCGTGCTTAGCCATGATGATGGAGTCCACCGAGAGCACCGTGCACACGGCTTCGACGGCGTACCTCAACGCCCAGTACTTGACGAGGAAGACGTCGTAGATGTTTGCGTCAGCACCGAGGTTGGTGTATGACTTATCGCCAGAAATGTCAACGCCAGCCGAGACGTCCCCGTTGGCGTGCGCGGCGTACAAGTTGTACACGCAATCCGTGGCGTTCACTCCAGCGTTTTCAGCCAACGTTCTCGGTACTACTTCAAGTGCTTGGGCAAACTTTGCGATGGCGTACTGATCCAAACCAGTTTGCTTGCGACCGTACGCGGCGAGGCGGTGGGCGAGTTCAATTTCTGTCGCGCCTCCGGCGGGAACTGTTCGTGAATCCTTCGTGAGCGCCTTGAATGCGTTCACGCCGTCATCGACGGCACGTTCCATGTCATCGAGGGCGCTTTCGGTGGAACCTCGCAGGACGACGGTAGAAACGCGAGACGTGTGGTCGTCTTGAGAAAGAACGATGCACTGCGTACCGCCGATTTCACGCACCTCAATCGACGACACATACCCGAGCTCATCACCTTCCGGACGCGCGAGCTTGACTAAACCCTTCGCGTTTGTCGCGCGGCACAAACGGCGAAGTTCAAACTTGGAAGGAATCTTTACCGCCATCAAACCGTAGCGTTCGATGAAGTGAATAGCCATTTCACCAAACGTTTGACCCGTGACTACAACCTTAGCACCGCTTTCGGCAATGTCTCTGATGTACTCCTCCATCTTCGCTTCTTCGCCCTTGGAGTACGCTTCGAGTTCTTTCGCAGAAGAGATCAACACCGTGCCCTTGGTCTCCGTGGATGACGTATCCACCGCGCATCCAAACACGGCAACCTTGACATTCTTCAGCGCGCGAATGGACCCTTCAACGCCACGGCGAATCACCATCCCTTGCACCACGGTGCAATCTGACAATGAAGAGCCTGGAATCTTGGATGTTCGAACGTTGTCGACGTTGAAGTTCATGGGATTCTTCGGCAAAACGTCAATGCACGCTTGCGCGACGACGTTGGACAACTTGTCTTCAAATCCGTGCTGCTTCGAACTCAAAGTGCCTTTGATTCTTCCCGCAGTAGCCGCAACGTCTCTGACATCAAGTATTTCACTACCCTCCACCACGAGCTCTTCCATCCACTCCAATGTCTTCGTCAACGCCTTTTCATACCCTTCGATGATTTCGCTCGGGTGCAACCCGTCGCGCACCAACTCCTCCGCCAATCCCAAGAGCTCACCCGCGAACGTCACCACGAGATTCGTCCCATCACCCATCTCACGTTCTTGCGACTGCGCCGCCATCACAATCAACCTCGCCGCGGGGTGTGCGACTTCCAATTCACGAACGATCACCGCCGCGTCGCTCGTCACGAATAACCGCTCAAGATGATTGATCACCATCTTATTCATCCCATTCGGCCCGAGCGACGTGCGCGTGATTTGACTCAACTGCTTACACGCCTCAATATTTCTCACCACGGCTTCGTCCAAGCCCGTGAGGTGCTTGGACCCGTCCTATTCGCGCACAAACGATTTCAACGTTTAGTCAACGCGCGCGAGAAAAAACACACAACCGCGCCGCGTTTGACCGTCGTCTCACGCGCGCGACACCGTCGCACACGCCTCCCGCGCGCGACGAATCGACGACACAACATCCCGCGCCGCGCACACCGCGCGTTCGCGCGCGCACCGCGCCTCCATCGACGCGCGCTGCGCATTAATCTCCCGCCGCCTCGCTCAAACGCATCATCACCATCCTCATCCGTCTTCCCGCGCTCTCGTCCGTTCGCGCACCTTTAACATCGATTGCAACCCATAGGGAAGACCGCCAGACATCGCGTCGTGCGTCGGTGAACGATCGAGCGTGCGCACGTTCGCGCCTGCGCGCGTCGCAAAGTGATGCGTCGCGATCCAGCGTTGACCATCGTCAGTGTTCACCGCGCACCATGTCCACCGCGCGCGCGTGCGCGGCGCCGTTCGCGCCGACGATGCGTCCCGCGCGCGTGCACCGTCGCGTGCGCGCGCGGGCGAGCGCGAGCGAGGACGACGCGCGCGTGATTTGCGTCGTCGGTGGCACCGGGCGCATCGGCGCCATGGTGGTGGAGCGCTTGCTCACGCAGCCGACGCGACCGACGCGCGTGCGCGTGCTCGCGAGAGACGATCGATCGGCGCGCGCGGAACGGCTCAAGGCGTTAGGGGCGGAGGTGACGCGCGGAGACGTCGTGAGCGAGGCTGATGTTGAGGCTTGGGTGTCGAGCGCGAGGTGCGACGCGTGCGTGGCGGCGTTCGGCGCGCA
>JACLAB010005821.1_pt1 | contig 37685 bp, 35 predicted proteins | sample 8027921 | NCBI WGS metagenome assembly JACLAB01 (sample SAMN15725117, study PRJNA655200) | protist metagenome | isolation source: fluorescence activated cell sorting (FACS) single amplified genomes of... | place: USA: West Boothbay Harbor, Gulf of Maine | collected 2000-07-19 | reverse complement strand
TTTAATTAATACTGGTAGGATTGATCATTTATATAAAAACCCGCAAGAAGAAAGTAGAAAATTTATTTTACATCATGGTGATTTGACGGATGCAACTTCTTTAATTAGAATCATTCAGGAAGTTCAGCCAGATGAAATTTATAACTTAGCTGCACAAAGTCATGTAGCAGTATCTTTTGAAGAACCTGAATATACTGCAAATTCAGATGCATTGGGAGCACTTAGAATTTTAGAAGCAATTCGAATTTTAAAATTAGAAAAAAAAACTAAATATTATCAAGCTTCAACTTCTGAATTATATGGGGCAGCTCAAGAAACACCTCAAACTGAAAAAACACCTTTTTATCCTAGAAGTCCTTATGGAGTAGCTAAACTATATGCATTTTGGATTACTGTAAATTATAGAGAAGCTTATGGTATTTATGCCTGTAATGGAATTTTATTTAACCATGAAAGTCCTTTAAGAGGAGAAACTTTCGTTACAAGAAAGATTACAAGAGCTTTAGTTAGAATAAAATTAGGAATTCAAAAAAAATTGTTCTTAGGTAACTTGAGCGCGTTAAGAGATTGGGGGCATGCCAGGGATTTTGTGGAGGCGCAATGGATGATGCTACAGCAAAAAAATCCGGAGGATTATGTGATTGCAACTGGAAAACAATATTCAGTTAGGGATTTTGTAAATGAGGCTTCAAAAAATTTAGATATGAAAATTGAGTGGAGAGGAAAAGGTTTAGATGAAGTGGGATTTGTTAATGGAAAAAATATAATTGAAATAGACTCAAGATATTTTAGACCCACAGAAGTACAAACATTATTAGGAGACTCTAGTAAGGCTAAAGCCAAATTAAATTGGTCTCCCAAGATATCATTTAAACAGTTAGTAAAAGAAATGATTGATGAAGATTTAAAATTAAATATTTTCTATCTTTATCAATCACTGAAGCTAATAAAATTTCAGAATCTAATTTTGCAGAATTTATACTCTTATTTTTAAGTATATTAGCACCTTCTAAAATAGCTGATTGAATATTCATTTATTGTAAATTACTTAAACTTTCTTCTTGAGCCTGCAAAGTTAACGATTCCACCATCTCATCAAATGCTTCTCCTTCTAAAAACTCTTCTAATCTGTGAAGTGTTAAGTTTATTCTATGATCTGTAATTCTTCCTTGGGGAAAATTATACGTTCTAATTCTTTCAGATCTATCACCTGTTCCAATTTTAGTTTTCCTATCTTTTGACCTCTCCTGGTCAATTCTAGATCGCTCTAATTCATACAATCTAGCTCTTAAAATTTTCATGCCTTTTGCCTTATTTTTATGTTGAGATTTTTCATCTTGTTGTGAAACGGACATGCCTGTTGGAATATGTGTTATTCTTACCGCACTATCTGTTGTGTTAACTGATTGTCCTCCTGGGCCACCAGCTCTAAAAACGTCTATTCTTAAGTCCGAGTCATTTATCTTAAGATCTACTTCCTCTGCTTCAGGCAGCACAGCAACGGTTGCTGCAGAAGTGTGAATCCTTCCTTGAGTTTCTGTATCTGGCACTCTTTGAACTCTATGAACCCCACTTTCATATTTTAGTGTGGAATAAATATTAGTTCCTTTAATTGATGCTATAACTTCTTTTAAGCCCCCCGCATCACTTCTAGATATGGATATCACTTCAAGAGCCCATTTTTTTTTATGACTTACTTTTTCATACATTTTAAAAAGATCTGAAGCAAATAAACTTGCTTCTAGACCGCCTGTTCCAGCTCTAATTTCTATAATTGCATTTTTTTTATCAGCCTCATCTTTTGGAAGTAAAAACAATTTTAATTTTTTTTCATTTATTTCATGTTGAGATTGTAATTCTATTAACTCTAGTTCGGCCATACTTTTAAGCTCTTCATCTCCAGCACTATCTTCTAAAATTTTTTCTATTTCTTTTTTATTATTTTCAAAAGAAATATAATTTTTAGCATTTTCTATTATCTCATTTACATCTGAATATTCTTTAGATTTTTCAGCAAATAATTTTTTATCTAAATCCCCAGACGAAAGATCTTTTTCTAAAGTGGAATGTTTTAATATTAATTCTTGAATTGTTTTTTCAGGGATCATGATTTTTTTTCTAATTCAGAAGCTTTTTTTTCGACTTCTGAAACGACTTTTTTTATAATGTCATCTGTTAGAACTTTTTCACTCTGAACTCCAGATAAATAAAGCATATTATTACCTTTTCCTCCCCCAGTAATACCTATGTCAGTCATAGCTGCTTCTCCTGGGCCATTAACAACACATCCAATAATTGATAGTGTAACAGGAGTTTTAATATGAGACAGCTTATCTTCTAAAATTTTTACAGTATCAATCACTTGAAAAGCTTGTCTTGCGCATGATGGACAAGATATAATTTTTACACCCCTATTTCTCAAACCTAGGGATTTTAATATTTCATTTCCAACTTTAATTTCTTGGGGTGGATCATCTGATAGAGAAATTCTTATTGTATCTCCAATCCCATCCATTAGTAAAGATCCTAGACCTATTGATGACTTAATACTCCCAGATACAAAACTTCCAGCTTCGGTTATTCCTAAATGCAATGGATAGTCTGTTATCTCTGAAAGTTGACGATATGCTGCAATTGATAAAAAAACATCAGATGATTTTACACTTATTTTAAAGTTGAAAAAATCTTGATCTTCTAAAATCTTTATATTTCTTAGCGCACTTTCAACTAAAGCTTCTGGACAAGGTTCTTTAAATTTGTCTAAAATATCTCTCTCTAAAGATCCTGCATTAACTCCTATTCTTATTGAACAATCATTATTTTTTGCTGCACTCAAGACTTCATGAATTTTTACTTTATCACCTATATTCCCTGGATTAATTCTTAAACATTTTGCTCCACTTTCTGCTGCCTCAACTGCTCTTTTGTAATGAAAATGTATGTCTGCAACAATTGGTACAGATACATGATTAACTATTTCTTTTAGTGCAGCAGTAGAATCTTTATCGGGACATGAAACTCTGACAATATCGGCACCTTCTTTGACAATATCATTAATTTGATTAATTGTAGCCTTCACATCTGTTGTTAGAGTATTTGTCATTGACTGAACAGAAATTGGATTATCTCCACCAATTTTTACATCACCAACATTAATTACTTTAGTTTTTTTTCGTTTAATATCTCTAAAAGGTCTAACGCTCATTATTAATCTAATTTAAATTCTTTATGTAAAACGGCTATTGCTTTTTTTACATTCTTTGTAGAAACTAAAACAGATATTTTAATTTCAGAAGTGGAAATTACTAAAATATTTATTTTTTTTAAAGCTAAAGCTTGAAACATTCTATAGGTAATACCTGGAGTTGTTATCATCCCAACTCCAATTATTGAAACTTTAGAAACATCTCTATCAAAGGATAATTTTTTATAAGATATTTTTTTATTCTGTTTAATTAATTTTTCTGTTTTTTTTAAATCATCAGATTTAATTGTAAATGTTAAATCTGTTTCTTTACCATTTAAAGAAATATTTTGAACAACCATATCCACATTAATTAAATTTTGAGACAAAGGTTTAAAAATAGAGGCTGCAATACCAGGCCTATCTTTAACTCCTACAATTGTAATTTTAGCATCATTTTTTGTTGAAGAAATTCCAGTAATAATTTGATTGCTAAAGATTTTACTGGAGCCAGTGATTAATGTTCCAGATTTTTTGATAAATGAAGATTTAACTTGAATATCAATTTTGTTTAATTTAGCATCTTGTACTGAAGTTGGCTGCATAACTTTTGATCCTAGTGATGCCATTTCCAACATTTCATCATAAAATATTTTTTTTATTTTTTTTGCATTTTTGTATTGTCTGGGGTCTGTTGTATAAACTCCATCTACATCTGTATAAATTATACATTCTTCAGCTTTAATAAATTTAGCCAACATTATTGCTGAAGCATCTGAGCCACTTCTGCCAATAGTAGTTAATCTAAACTCATTGTTAACACCTTGAAACCCAGTAATAATAGGAATTCCTCCACTTTTTAAATATTTATCTAATTCTTTTACAACTATTTTACTAATTCTAGCGCCAGAGTAAGGGCCTTCTGTTAATATTGGTAACTGCCATGACATCCAAGACCTAGATCTAAATCCCATATGTTTTAATCTTCCTGCTATTAGAGCACAAGATGCTTGCTCACCAGTAGATACTAATGTGTCATACTCTGCTTTATCAAAATTATTACTTATCAATTTAGATTTATTAACGAGATCATTTGTAACACCGCTCATTGCAGAAGAGATTGCTAAAACTTTGACGTTCTTCTTTTTAAACGAAGCAATAATCTTACAAACTCTTTTGATTCTATCAATATTACCAACAGAAGTTCCACCAAACTTTAATACAACAGTTTTCATTGATCAGATTTAATTATTATAATTTAATTAATATTTGATAAAATACATCTTAATTGCTATGTCAACTAATTATCTATCATGAACAGTGTAAATAAAAAAGAAATAGAAAAATTTTCAAAAATGGCTACCGAATGGTGGGATCCTAATGGTAAATTTAAACCACTACATAAATTTAACCCTATTAGAATAAGATATATTAAAGAAAATATTATTCAAAATTTTAAATTAAAAGCTAAAAAAAGACCTTTACAAAAAATTAATATATTAGACATAGGATGTGGTGGTGGACTTCTGTCTGAACCAATGACAAGATTAGGAGCTAGTGTAACAGGTATAGATGCATCTGATAAAAATATTAATATAGCTAAATTACATGCAAAAAAAAATAAACTTAATATCAAATATTTGTGCTCATCTCCTGAAAAACTTAAAATTAAAAAAAAATTTGATGTGATTTTAAATATGGAAATAATTGAACATGTTGAGGATATAAATTTTTTTATAAGATCTTGTTCAAAACTGCTTAAAAAAGATGGCCTAATGTTTGTTGCAACTCTTAATAAAACATTAAAGTCATATGTTTTTGCAATTATTGGCGCAGAGTATATTTTGAGATGGCTTCCAATAGGCACTCATGAATGGGAAAAGTTTGTAACACCTGAAGATCTTAAAAGTATTTTACTAAAAAATAATTTAAAATTAGATAGATTAGATGGAATGAATTTTAATATAATCAAAGATGAATGGAGTGTGTCCACAGATACATCTGTAAATTATATTGCAAAATTTATAAAAGTTTAATTATCTTTATCTTCAATCCAGGGTATCATTTGAGTATCAATCCCCTCTTCTTTTAATTCATTAAGATCTTTTTTGGAGGCATTTCCGTATATTCCTTTAGATTTCTTTTTCTTATCATAATGTATAGATCGTGCTTCATAAGCAAAATTTTCACCAACATACTTAAAATTATCTTTAATAAATTTTTGATAATTTTTAATAGTTTTTTTTACATTTTCATATTTGGTTAAATTCATACTATTATTTAAATTTTTTTTATTATTTATTAACGTTGGAGCCATTAGTGTTTTGTCCACTTTTAAAGAATTACAATTATAACAAATTAATAATTTTTTTTTTTTTAATTTTTCAAATTCTTTTGATGAAGCGAACCAGCTATCAAATAATAACTCACAATCATTACAAGCTAATTTATATTTGATCATAATATGTAGTTAATAATAAAAATTAAATTTACAATGCATTTAGCTTCTATAATCTGCATTTATATCTATATATTTTTTCGTAAAATCTATTGTATAGACTGTAAATCTTTTTGTTCCTGTAAAAATTCCAATATCAAAATCAATATTTTCATTTTTCATGTATAAAGAAGTTTTTTTCTCATCATAATTTTGATGTAACTTGCCGTCTTGAACGATTTTTAAATCACCAAATTTGATTGATAGTTTTTTTAAATTTATTTTAGGTCCAGCTTTTCCAATTGCCATCACAATTCTTCCCCAATTGGGATCTTCACCAGCAATTGCAGTTTTGACTAAAGGTGAGTTAGCGATTGAAAAGGCAATCTGTTTGGCTTCTATCTCTGATTTACATCTATTAACATTTACAGTAACAAACTTAGATGATCCTTCACCATCTGAAACCACTCTCTTAGCTAGATTTAATAAAACCTTATTTAAAGCTTTATCAAAATTTTGAATTTTTTTATCATTTAAATTTGTAATTTGAGAATTCCCTATTTTTCCAGTTGCAAAAATGGTTGCCATATCATTAGTACTTGTGTCACCATCACATGTTATTGCATTAAATGTTGTTGAAATATTTTTTTTTAATAATTTATTTAAAACATCATTTGATAATTTTGCATCTGTAAAAATATAAGCCAATGTAGTTGCCATATTTGGGTGTATCATTCCAGAGCCTTTTGCAATTCCATAAATCTTAATATTTTTATTTCCTATTTTGCACTCTTCCATTGCTAACTTAGGCTCAGTATCTGTAGTCATAATTCCAAGAGCAGCTTTCATCCAAATAAATTTATTTTGGGTATATCTAATTTTATTGATCAAATTAGGAATTTGATGAAGAATTTTTTCATAAGGAAACTTTTCACCAATAGTGCCTGTACATCCAAACATAATTTCTTTAGGAGAAATTTTTTTAGGGCTATCCTCATCCTGCTCTTGTTTTTTAGATAGAGCAGTTGAAATTTGGTGGGACAATTTCTTAAGACTATCATAACCTTGTTTGCCAGTAAAAGCATTTGCATTTCTTGTATTAACTAAAAGTGAATATATTTTTTTACTTTTTTGGTTCAAATTCCATTTAATATTTTCTGAAACTATTTTTGATTGAGTGTAAACAGAAGCATAGTTGGCCCCATCTCTAAAATAAAACATTGATAAATCATCTCTACTATCATTATATAGATTTGCACTATCAACAGAAATTGACAATCCATCAATATGATCTAGGTCTTGAAAATCAATCATTCTGGTATTTTTTGATTTAGAAGTTAAAAAATTAGATAAATTAATTCCCATAGTGTTTAAAATAATTATTTAATACATATATTAAACAATATAAGTAAAGAATAAATCAAATACTCATGTTTAACCCATTAAATTTCATTACAAAATTCATCAAGTCTAATAATCAAAAAGAGCTTGAAAGAATAGGTAAAATTCTCAAAAAAATAAATTTGCTAGAAGATGAATTTAAAGATCTTAATGATTTAGAGTTTCCAAAAAAAACACTTGAATATAAAGAACAATTAAAACAAGGAAAAACCTTAGACGATATTTTGCCTGAAGCATTTGCGTTAGTAAGAGAGGCTTCAAAAAGAACCCGTAATGAAAGGCATTTTGATGTTCAAATAATTGGGGGTGTTGTTCTTCATGAAGGAAAAATTTCAGAAATGAGAACTGGAGAGGGGAAAACTCTAACCATTACATTGGCTGCTTACTTAAATGCACTTGGTGAAAAAGGAGTTCATATTGTAACAGTCAACGACTATCTTGCAAAAAGAGACTCCTTTGAGATGGGTCTAATTTATAATTTTTTAGGCTTGTCTTCAGGCTATATTAATAATGATCAGGATGATGTTGAGCGTAAAAAAAATTACAATTGTGATATTACTTACGCAACAAATAGTGAGCTTGGATTTGATTACTTAAGAGATAACATGAAATTTTCAGAAAATGATATGGTACAAAGAGAACATTCATTTTCTATAGTTGATGAAATAGACTCTTGTCTAATTGATGAAGCTAGAACGCCCTTGGTTATTTCAGGTTCAACTGAAGATAAAACAGCTCAATATCTTGCTGTCGATAAACTGGTAAAACAATTAAATAATAAAGATTATGAAATAGACGAAAAAGAAAAAAGTATTCTTTTAACTAATGATGGGATTAACAACGTAGAAAAAATATTTTCTAATGCAGGAATTTTAAAAAATAATAATTTCTATGATCCTGAAAATTTACATTTAGTGCACCATGTAAATCAGGCCCTTCGAGCTAACCATCTATTTGAAAAAGGTAAAGATTATATTATCCAGGATGAAAATTTAAAAATTATAGATGAACTTACGGGCAGGATACTTGAGGGTAGACGATTCGGTGATGGACTACATCAGGCTTTAGAAGCAAAGGAGCAAATCAACATTCAAGCTGAAAATCAAACTTTAGCATCTATAACTTATCAAAATTATTTTAAACTTTATAAAAAAATTTCTGGATGTACTGGAACTGCTGCTACAGAAGCTGAAGAATTTTTTGAAATTTATAATTTACCTGTTGTAATAATTCCAACCAATAATGAAATGATCAGAAAAGATTATAATGATCAAATTTTTAGAACAGAAGATGAAAAAAATAATGCCATTATCGATAGAATTATTGAGTGTCATGAAGCTAAACAGCCAATTTTAATTTTTACATCGAGTATTAATAAGTCCGAAGTTTATTCAACTCTATTAAAGAAAAAAGATATAAAACATGTCGTTTTAAATGCTAAAAATCATGAAAACGAAGCAGATATAATTGCTAATGCTGGTAAAGAAAAATCAGTAATAATTACAACAAGTATTTCTGGAAGAGGTGTGGATATTCAACTTGGTGGAAAAAAAGGTTCTGTTCCAGAAGATCAACTTAAAAATGATAAAAGTAAGATAAAATCCTTAGGTGGATTATTTGTTATAGGAACTGAGAGAATGGAGTCTCGTAGGGTTGATAATCAGGCAAGAGGTAGGTCTGGAAGACAAGGTGATGAGGGAAGTTCTATATTTTATGTAAGTCTTGAAGATGATTTAATGAGAATCTTTGGATCCGAGTCTATGAATAAAATGTTAGAAAAATTAGGACTCAAAGATGGGGAGAGCATTGATCATCCATGGATAAATAAAGCACTCGAAAGAGCTCAACAAAAAGTTGAGGCTAGAAACTTTGATATTAGAAAAACTTTAATCAAATTTGATAACGTTTTAAATGACCAAAGACATGTTGTATTTTCTCAAAGAAAAGATGCAATGAATAGTGAAAATATATTTAGTTACTCTGATGAATTTTTAAATGAAATTATTCAAGATATTATAAAGTTAAAAATTAAGAACTTATCAAACCCTAAAAGTAATGAATTTAGCAATCGTCTTAAACAAATCATTGGAAAAAGCTTTAGTGAGGTTGAATTTAAAGAATTATTTTCTTCAAAAGATGATGAAATAAAAGAAAAAATCATAAATAAATTTTTAGAATCTAGACAGGAAAGAGTTAAGCTTTTGGGAGAAGATCACGCAAAAGAGATAGAAAAAAGAATATTTCTTCAATCAATAGATTTGAATTGGAAATCTCATATTCAATACTTAGAACAACTAAGACAAGTTATTGGACTTAGATCTTATGGACAACGAGATCCTTTAATTGAATATAAAAAAGAGGCGTTTGAATTATTCTCAAATCTTTTAGATAAACTAAAATTAGATTATGTGACTATTTTAATGAATTTAAAAGTTGTTACTGAACAGAGGCAAGAAAAAGAAGAAACAAAAGAGTCACTGGTAGAGCAAATTAAAAGTGGGAAAAAAATTGGAAGAAATGAACCGTGCTCTTGTGGATCTGGAAAAAAATTTAAGCATTGTTGTGGTGCTTTATAAGCGATTTAAAATAAGCTAAGTGCAAATGACAATAAAACCAACCCTGCAACTACTGATCCTATCAAAAATTTTTTAGATTTAAGTATTTCAAAATGATTATTTTTATCAATTAACATACTTAAGTTATCTGAATTAGTTACAAAACCTTTATTTCTTCCAATTTTTAAAAACTTATCTTTTCTTTCACTCATAATTTCATCAGCTGATAAATCATTAAAATATTCTAAATTTTTAGATATTGAGCTTCTTAAATTATCTAACATTAAATCTCTATCCCTATGAGCACCACCCAAGGGTTCTGGAATTATTTCGTCTATAATTTTAAGTTCTAACAAATCTTTCGCTGATAACTTCATTGCTTTTGCGGCATCAAGCATTTTTTTTGGATCTCTCCACAAAATAGTTGCACATCCCTCTGGCGAGATAACTGAATAAATTGAATTTTCTAACATAATTACTTTGTTCGAAGAGGCTAATGCTATTGCGCCACCTGAACCTCCTTCGCCAATTATAATTGCTAAAGTTGGAACTTTAAGCTCGATACAGCACTCAATTGACTTAGCTATGGCTTCTGCTTGTCCTCTTTCTTCGGCTCCAACTCCTGGATATGCGCCAGGCGTATCGATGAAAGAAATTATAGGTATATTAAATTTATTCGCTAAATTCATTAATCTAATTGTTTTTCTATAACCTTCTGGTCTCATCATTCCAAAATTTCTTTCAATTCTACTTTCTAGGTTTTCCCCTTTTTCCTGACCAATTATTAATACTGAATTACCATTAAATTTTGCAAAACCTGCAATAACTGACTTGTCTTCTCCATAATATCGATCACCAGACAAGGAAATAAAATCTTCAAATAAGTTGTCGATAAAAAATTTTGATTTTGGTCTATCTTCGTGCCTTGCAACCATTGTCGTCTGCCATGGATCTAGATTAGAATAAATATCTTTTAGCTTTTCATCTAATTCCGTTTGAACAGTTGATATTTTTTGAGTATCTACTTCTGAAAGCCCATCTTGGTTATATGGATCCTTTAATTTTTCAATCTCACTCTCTAGATTTTTTATATCTGACTCAAAATTAAGATAATTTTTCATGCTTTATTTATAAAGCATAGTTAATTCTTAAAAAAGGCAATAAAATGTTTAATAAAAAAATTGCTTCATGATAACAATTGACTTAATTTTTATTCAGAGTAGAAATTAGCAGTCGGGAGAGACTAATTAGTCATATTTAGCGCCGAAGGAGCAACCACCCCGGAAACTCTCAGGCAAAAGGACCGTCAAAAAGCATAACACTCTGGAAAGAGATTAATTTCCGCCGAAGGAGCAAAACTCTCAGGCAAAAATACAGATGGGGCAAATATTAGGTGCTATGCAAGAAAAATATATAAATATTAACAGTCTTAAAGTTTCAGAAAATTTAGCAAAATTTATTAGTGAAGAACTACTGGAAGATCTAAATATTTCACCTGAAAAATTTTGGATTGGTTTTGAAAAAGTAGTCAATGAACTTGCACCTAAGAATAAGGAATTAATTAATATTAGAGAAAATTTACAAAAGAAGATTGATGAGTGGCATATAAAAAATAAAGGAAACGAATTTAATTTAAATGAATATAAAAAATTTTTGATTGAAATTGATTACCTAAAAGAAGAAGGTCCAGATTTCTTAATTGAAACTAAAAATATTGACGATGAAATAACTAAAATTGCAGGACCTCAATTGGTGGTACCAATTATGAATGCAAGATATGCCCTTAATGCTGCTAATGCAAGATGGATGAGTTTATATGATAGTCTTTACGGAACTGATGTTATTGAAGAGTCTGAAGATAGTGTATCTGAAAGATATGATCCGTTAAGAGGTGAAATGGTAATTAAATATGGTAGAGATTTTTTAGATAAATATTTTACTTTAAAAGATTTAAGTTGGCACAAAATTACTAGCATTGCTATTAAAGAAGGTCATTTAGTAATTTTAAAAGGTGCTGATGGTTTTGGTTTAATTGATGAACAAAAATTTATAGGGCATAGAGGTGAAGCTGACAATCCGTCTGCCATAATACTTAAAAATAATAACTTACATATAGAGATTTTAAGAGACCCTAGAGCTTTTAGCGCTCAACAAGATCACGCTGGAATTAGTGAAATAATACTAGAGTCTGCTGTGTCAACAATTTGTGACAACGAGGACAGTGTTGCTGCTGTAGATGCTGAAGATAAGATTATTTGTTATAGAAACTGGTTAGGGTTAATGAAGGGTAATCTTAAAACACAATTTGAAAAAGCTGGTAAACTATTTGAAAGAAAACTTAATCCAAACAGAAGTTATATTTCAAAAGATGGTAAAGGACTTAAATTACATGGCAGAAGCCTTTTATTAGTAAGAAATGTTGGACACTTAATGACTAATCCCTCAATAATTTTAAGTAATGGTGATGAAGTACCAGAAGGTATTATGGATGCTTTTATTACTTCAACTGCAGCACTTCATGATATTAAAAATAAAAATAATTCTAGAACTGGTTCAATTTATATTGTGAAACCTAAAATGCATGGCCCAGATGAAACTGCATTTACCAATCTAATTTTTTCCAAAGTAGAAGAAGTTTTGGGGTTAGAACAATACACTTGTAAAATAGGAATTATGGATGAAGAAAGAAGAACATCTGCTAATCTGAAAGAGTGCATAAGAACCTTAAAAAATAGAGTATTTTTTATCAATACAGGATTTTTAGATAGAACTGGTGATGAAATGCACACATCAATGAAGGCTGGGCCAATGATTAAAAAAGGAGATATGAAATCTTCTAAGTGGATTTTAGCTTATGAAAATAACAACGTTGATATTGGTTTAAAATGTGGATTATCTGGGAAAGCACAAATAGGAAAAGGAATGTGGGCAATGCCAGATAAAATGAAAGATATGATGGAGCAAAAAACTGGTCATTTAAAAGCGGGTGCTAACTGTGCTTGGGTCCCCTCTCCTACAGCTGCTGCTCTGCATGCATTACACTATCATGAAATTAATATTTTTGGCGAGCAAGAGAAAATTTTAAATAGAGAGCAGGCAAAACTTGATGATCTATTAACAATACCAGTTGCTGATAGACCAAATTGGTCAGTTGATGAAATCAATAAAGAAATTTCAAACTCTTCACAAACATTGTTGGGTTATGTGGTTAGATGGATCGACCAAGGAGTTGGATGTTCAAAAGTTCCAGACATAAATAATATTGGACTTATGGAAGATAGAGCAACACTTAGAATATCTTCACAGCATATCGCTAACTGGATTCATCATGGAATAACAACTAAAATTCAAGTAACTGAAATTATGAAAGATATGGCAAAAATTGTTGATGAACAAAATAAAGGAGATGAAAAATATATTAATATGAGTGATGACTTTGACCGATCTTTAGCTTTTAAAACTGCGTGTGATTTAGTTTTTCAAGGTATGGAGCAGCCATCAGGATATACAGAACCTTTATTGCATCAAAATAGATTGAAAAAAAAACTTAATCTGAATTAGAATTTAAATTAGCTCTATTTTTAAATGCAGAAAATAAAGTTCCATCATCTAAACTCTCAATTTCTCCACCAACAGGTAAACCTTGAGCTAATTTAGTAATTTTCACTTTTGAATTTTTTAAACTATCTTGAATGTAATAAGCTGTAGTTTGCCCTTCAACAGTTGCACTTGTTGCTAATATTACTTCTTCAATATTTTCTCTATTCACTCTTTCTACTAGCGAGTTAATTAAAAGATCTTCTTTTCTTTGCCCGACAGAGGAAATGGTTCCTCCCAAAATGTGAAAATAACCCTGAAAAATATTTGAATTTTCAATTGACCATTGATCGGCAATATCCTCAACTACACAAATTTTAGTATATTTTTCTTTTGTATCCTCACAATTAATACAACCATTTGAATTTGATTTTAAAGACCCACAAGAACTACACCTGGTTACATTTTTATAAACTTGATCTAACGTAATAGCCATAGGCTTGACAAGTTCATCGCGATTATTAATTAATTTTAAAACAATTCTTTTTGCTGACTTAGGGCCTAAACCAGGAAGTTTTGATATTAACTTTATTAATTCTTCAATCTCATTAATATTTTGCATCAATTACAATGGCCATTTAAAACCAGGAATTCCAAAACCTCCTGTAGCTTTTGAAATTTCTTCTGTGGTCTTTGATTTAAGATGAGACTTAGCACTGTTGTGAGCAGCCACTATTAAATCTTCTATAATGGTTTTATCTTCTTTCATTATATCATCAGATAATTTAATGTTTTGCATCTCGCCTTCTCCATCTAGTATAATTTTAACTGAATTAGATCCAGAAACCCCCTCTGCCCTAATCTCTTTGATTTTTTCTTGGCTTTCTTTCATTTTAGCTTCAAGTTCCTTAGCTTTATCTAAAATTTTAGTAAAATCAGTCATTTTAATCCTCTTTTTTATTTAATTTAACATCAGTCAATTCAGCATCTGGGAACTTTTCTATTATAGTTTTATAGATTTCTGAATTTTTAACTTCATTTATTAATTCTTCTCTTTTATTTTTTTGTTTCTCTTTTACAGACATTTCACCTTTAGATTTACTAAATGTAATTATCCATCTTTCACTAGTCCATTCAAAAAGTTTTGCGGACAAATCTTTAACAAAATCTTTATCTAAATTATCATTGAAAGAAATTTCTATTCTATTTCTCTCAAATTTAACTAGGTTAACATTTTTTTCTAACTCATATTTTAATTTGATTTCTTTTTTTTCTGAACAGGCATCTAACAAATCATTAAATGAATTAATTAAACTTTTATCTATTGCTTTAATTTCTGTTTCAATTTCTGGTTTAATTTTTTTTTCTTGAGCAATATTTTTAATTTGATCTATAGCTTTTGTAACATTTTCTATGCCAGTTTGTTTCGTGACTGCTGCACTTTCTAAGCTTTCATCCGTATTCAAATCAGGTGTTTTTTTTGGTTTTATAGAACTTAAATACATTAATCTTATTAAGAACATCTCAATTGATAAATGCTGATTAGAGACAATATCTAATTCTTCAAGCGACGAGATTGCAAATTGCCAAAATAGAATTAAAACTTCTGCATCTACTTGACTAGATATATCTTTAATTCTAGTAAACTCCTCATCATTAAGAGAAAAATTAGTACTTTCTAAAGTTAATGAATTAATATTTTTAAAATAATAAAGAAGTTCTAAAAAATCATTAATAAAAACTTTTGGCTCAACTCCTTGATCATATATTTTTCTGTAAATACTGATCACCTTGTTTTCTTCACCATTTAAAATTAATTGAAATAAATCAATTAATTGAGATTTATCAAAATAACCGAAAATTTTCTGCGCTGCATTTAGATCTAATTCTGTATTATCGTCTAAACTTAATAGAGCTCTATCTAACAAAGATAAGGCATCCCTCACAGATCCTTCTGATATCTTAATAATTAATTTTAAAGCATCGTCTGAAACTTTACCATTTTCTTTATCCTTTATCTTTTTTATAAATTCAAATAATTCTGTTGATTTAATTCTAGATAGATCAAATCTTTGACATCTCGACACAACAGTAATTGGAATTTTTTTAATTTCTGTAGTTGCAAAAATAAACTTAAGATATTCAGGTGGTTCTTCAAGTGTTTTCAATAATGCATTAAACGCTTGTTTACTTAGCATATGAACTTCATCTATGATAAATATTTTATATTTTGCTGAAGTTGGCCCGTATCTTGAAAATTCAATTAAATCTCTAACATCATCTACACCTGTTTTGCTTGCAGCATCCATTTCAAGAACATCAATATGACTTGAGTTTGTTATTGCCTCACAATTTTCACATAAATTTTCTTTACATAAATTTTCTATACTATTTGAACAATTGAGTGCTTTAGCAACTATTCTTGCGGTCGTGGTTTTACCAATTCCTCTTATTCCAGTGAACAAATAAGCATTGGGAACTTTATTTGCTTTTATTGAATTAGTTATAGTTTCTACCACAACTTCTTGACCTATAAGATTATCAAAACTTTGTGGTCTATACTTTAATGCTAATACTTTTGAGTTATTATTCATTTTTTAATTTTCAGGAGACTAGAACCTGAATAACTGTCTCTACGACTGCTTCCGTTAAGATCTGGTCGGGTTCAAGCAGCATCCACCTCTAGCCTCCGAAACTATTATAGCAGTTAAATTTTCTATTCTACAAGAAAAGATTATTTTTTTTTCTCTCTTAATTTATCTGCCTCAAAAACACCTAAGACGTGAAAATCCTCACAATGAAGACCTAACTCTTCTAAAGATTTTTGAACTTTTGGATCTTCAATATGTCCATCTAAATCACATAAAAAAAAGAAGGAATCGAATGTGTTTTTTTCTGGATAGCTTTGCAACTTTGTTAGGTTTACACCATTAATCGCAAACCCTCCAAGAGACTGGTAAAGAGCGGCTGGCTTACTTTTAAGCTTAAACAAAAAAGAAGTGATATATTTTTTGTTTCCAAACTCAGGTTGAGCAATATTTTTTCCCATAACTAAAAATCTTGTTAAGTTTCCACTTTCATTTTCAATATTTTTTTTAATAATATCTAATCCATAAATTTTTGCACTTAATGAAGAGGCTATCGCAGCTTGCTTTTTATCTTTGGTCTTTGAAATCATCTCAGCAGATCCTGCCGTGTCTGCTCTAATATATTCTGCTATATTATTATCTTTTATAAATTTTGAACATTGAGACAAACCTTGAGCATGAGAATACACTTCTTTTATATCACTAAGTTTTGCTCCTGATTGACCTAATAAATTATGTTCAATTTTTTGAAAATGTTCCATATAAATATTTAATCTGTATTTAAAAATTAAATATTCAATACCAATATTTCCTGTAATTCTGTTTGACTCTGGAATAATTATTCTACATTCAGGCTCTAATGCTGCATTATTAAAACAATCATCAAAAGTTTTGCAAGGTATTATCTCTGCTTTTGGGTCGACTAATAAAGCTGCTAAATGGGAATATGCTCCAAAAGTACCTTGAAAATAAATCTTACTCATTAAACTTTATATTCCATAATTTTTTTTAAGGCCAGATAATCTTCTTCAGTATCAACCCCAATTGGACTTGATTTAGCAAGTGCTACATTTATTTTAATATCATTATCTAAAGCTCTTAATTGCTCTAATCTATTTTTAATTTCATTTTGAGACTGACTCAATTTAACAAATTCCTCAAGAGCTACAGATGAATAACAATAAATTCCTATATGATGATAAATGTTATCTTTATTTGAAGAATTTCTTATAAAAGTCTTTGCCTCTGGAAACTGATCGTTATCTAGATTTTTTTCAGTTATGACTTTTACAATATTTTCATTTTTTAAATCTTTAAAATCTTTAATTTTTGCTGCAAGAGTTCCTATTCTCGACTTACTATTAATCATTTTTTTATTTAAACTAATAATGTCTTCAATATTTATTGCTGGCTCATCCCCTTGTAAATTCATTATTAAATCAATACCTTTAAGGTCTATTTTCTTTAATGCTTCATAAATTCTGTCAGTTCCGGTTTTGTGATCTCTACTTGTTAAAATAGCATTACCTCCGTTATTTGTGACATCATCGACTATTTCTTGGTCCTCAGTTGCAACAAATACCTCTCCTAGATTTGCTTCTTGAGCTTTTCTAAAGACGTGTGAAATAATTGATAAATTATTTATCTTTAACAAGGGCTTACCTGGCAATCTTGTGGCTGATAATCGAGATGGTATAATGGTTAATGTTTTCATTAATTTTGCAATTTATTATACCCATTAAATAGAAATAGAGGCAAAATTATACATTAAATTTTGGTAATTTTTTAATTTATCATGCTATACGTTCAAAATAATATTTAGAAATATGGATTCGTTTGAATTAAATAAAATTATTGCTGCTGTATTGATGGTTGCTCTTTTAGTAATTGGTATTGGCAAACTATCAAATATTATATTTCACGTAGAAAAACCTAAAACTCCAGGATATGCAGTTGAGGTGCAGCAAGCTACAACTGTGTCATCATCTGTAAAAACAGCTGTGGTAAAAAAAGTTGATATAGCTGCATTAATGGCAATGGGAGATATAGCTGTGGGTGAAAAGGTTTTTAAAAAATGTGCTGCATGTCACTCAATTATTAAAGGTGGAAAAAACAACATTGGTCCTGCACTTTGGAATGTAGTTGGGAGAAAAACTGGTGCTGTTACAGATTACAAATATTCTAAGGCCCTAGCATCATTCGATAAAGAGTGGACTTTTGAAGAACTCAATGGTTACTTAATTAAGCCTGCTAAATGGATTAAGGGAACAAAAATGGCATTTGCTGGATTAAGAAAAGAAAAAGATAGAGCTTCAGTAATTAAATACTTAAATCAAAATTCTGATAGTCCAGTACCACTACCTTAATTTTCCAAAACAATATAATAAAATACTTTTTTGAACATGAACTCTATTAAGAGCTTGTTGCCAAACATGAGATTTTTTTCCTAAAAAAACTTCATTACTCACTTCAGATCCCCGAGGCAAACAGTGGAGAAAAATACAATCTTTCTTTGCATAACTCATTAATTTTTTATCTATCTTAAATTTTTTAAATTGTTCAATTTTTTTCTTTTTATTAACTTTATCATTTAAAGATATAACTTTATCTGAAAATATCACATCAGCTCCTAAGACAGCTTTTTTAGGATCATTATTAATAAATATTTTTTTATTATTTGCATTTACCCATGCTCTAACTTCTTTACCTGGTTCAAAATTTTTAGGACATCCTATGCTTAGTTTAAATGAAAATTTAACAGATGCAGCTATTAAACTATCCAAGACATTATTAGAGTCTCCAATCCAACAAATATTTAATTTTGAAATTTTTTTCTTCTTTATCTCTTCAACGGTAAATACATCTGAAAGTACCTGTGTTGGATGTGAGGATGGGCTTAAACCATTAATTACCGGGATTGTTAAATGATCTCTAAAATTTTCAACTTTTTGATCACTATCTGTTCTCAACATAAAACCATCACCATAAGTCGAAAGTATTTTTGCAGTATCAGCAACACTTTCGCCTCCTTGACCAAGATGAAGTTCATTTGATCTAAGCGTAAGTGTTCCTCCTCCAAGCTGCTTAATTGCTAGATAAAAGCTCAATCTTGTTCTTAAACTTGATTTTTCAAACATTTGTATAAGCAATTTACCTTTTAAAGGTGCTCCTTTATCAACCTCTAATGTGCTTAATTTTTTTCTTAAGTTTTTTCTTTTTTTTGCATCAGCAACAATCTTTTGAAGATCTTTGGCTGGGACATCTTTTAAATTTATAAAATGATTCATTTTAATTTACCTCTATGCATACTTTTTTAATTACTTTTATAGCTTGATCAATTTCATTTTTTTTAACATTTAATGGTGGCAAAATTCTAACTACATTTTCAGCAGCTCTAATAGTTAATAGTTTATTATCCATTAGTTTTTTAATAAAATTAGTTTGATCAGTATGAAGCTGTATTCCAATCAATAAACCTTTTCCTCTAATCTCTTTTATAACTCCAGGATATTTTTCTTTAATCTTATTGAGATTTACTAAAAAATATTTTGAAATATTTTTAACATTTTTTAAAAACTTTTTATTGGCAATAATATCCATTACTGCATTACCAACGGTCATAGCCAAAGGATTGCCACCAAAAGTCGAACCATGTGTTCCAGCTGTCATTCCAGAAGCCACTTTTTTATTCATTAACACTGCTCCAATTGGAAATCCACCACCAATCCCTTTTGCAATTGGGACTATATCAGGCTTTACCTTTGATTTTTCAAAAGCAAAAAAATCTCCCGATCTTCCAACTCCACACTGAACCTCATCTAATATTAATAATATATTTTTTTTATTACAAATTTTTCTTAATTCTTTTAAACACCAATCAGGTATTACTTTTATGCCACCTTCACCCATAATAGTTTCAACCATTATAGCTGCTGTATTTTTTGTTATTTTTTTTTGTAAAGATTTGTGGTCTCCAAATTCAAAATGATCAAATCCACCAACTTTTGGTCCAAATCCCTCAGTCATTTTTTTTGATCCACTAGCATAAATTGCAGCTAGTGTTCTTCCATGAAAAGAATTTTTTACACATAAAATTCTATTTTTTTTTGGCTTTCCAATTGAATAAAAATATCTTCTAGCAACTTTTATTGCCGCCTCTGTTGCCTCCGCACCACTATTTTGAAACATAACATAATCAGCAAATGTTTTTTTAGCTAACTTTTTAGCTAACTTTTCCCCTTCAGGGATTATAAAAGCATTTGAAACATGCCAAAGTTTTTTAGATTGAGCATTAATTGTTTTGACTAATTTAGGATGAGCGTGACCTAATGAATTTACAGCTATTCCCTGAACAAAATCTAAATATTTTTTACCATCAACAGAATATAAGAAGCTACCTTTTCCCCTTTTAAAAGAAATTTTTTTTCTGTTATAATTTTTTGTTAAATAGCTCATAATTTTAAGTCAGTTTTTATAAATTTTAATAATTAGATACAAGTTATGATTGAAAATACATCTAAACAAATTTAAGCTTATTTTTGTTGATAACTTTAAGATATTGCTTGTTTATTTACATTTTGTATCAGTATATTGTTATATTTAGAAAACTTAATACAACATATAGATAATGAGCTGGAACGAAGAAAAAGTATCAAAACTAAAAGAACTTTGGGGCAAAGGTAATACTGCAAGTCAAATCGCTGAGATTATAGGTGGTATCAGCAGAAATGCAGTCATTGGAAAGGCTCATAGATTAAATTTATCAGCAAAAATAAAAACTAGAACCGCCACTTCAAATCAAAATTTTGAAAATTCTATCGAAGAAAACAATAATAAAACCAAAAGAGGTAGAAAAAGTAAATTTAAATCTTTAATCATTGAAAAAGATTTTGAACCAGAAAACCCTAAACAATTAGAAGAGCTTGACGAAAGTTCTTGTAAATGGCCAATAGGTCATCCGGATGAAAAGTCGTTTTATTTTTGTGGCAGATCATCTCTAAAAGATTTTTCTTACTGTAAATTACACCTTCTGTATGCATACCAACCTAAAGGTAAAAAAGAAGAAGTCACAGAAAAAGAAGAAGTTCCAGAATTTATAGAAAAAAAAATACAGTCAGCCTAAATTTTTTAATTAACTTTTTTTAAATCTTCAGAAGTATATTTTTCAGTAGAAAATTGGCCACCTTCTCTCCACATATAACAATATTTTTTAACTTCTTGGTCAAAAAATTTAACACTAGGAATTCCAATTTCTGAGTTAGTTTTATATTTGCCAGATGAAATATTATCGTATTTTAGTAGTCTTAATTGATCTCTAGTAAGTAAAGGATTTGGCAATATTTCAAAAAACCTTGCCGAAAATTGAGCTAGCGGTAATGGAAAAGGTATTAATATTCTTTTCTTATTAATTAAAATTAATAATTTTTGCAATAACTCTTTAAAAGATATTATTTCAGGTCCAACACATTCGATTATTTTAGAGTAGATATTTTTTGAAATTACATAATTAATTGTATCTGTTAAATCTGAGCAATGAATTGGCGCAAATTTTGTTTTGCCCTCGTAGTAAAGAGGAAAAATTGGTAATCTATTTAGAAGGGTCATAAAATTAGTTGTGAAATTATCGTCTACCGAATATACAATTGAAGGTCTTAAAATTGTTGCTAGTGGAAAATTTTTTAAAACATTAGCTTCTCCCTCTAATTTACTTTTTGCATAGTCTGAATCTATTGCATCATTTATTCCCAAAGCTGATAAGTGAATAAAATGCTTTAGATTATATTCTTTACAAAGTTTAGCTAATAAGGATGGAAAAATAGAATGAATATTTTTAAATGTATTTCCACCTTTTTTTTCAAACAAAATTCCAATTAGATTGATACAAATATCTGTTTTTTTAAATAGATTTCTTATCTTATTTTCATCAAAAATATTTGCCTCTACAATATCAATATAACCAGCATTTGCTTGTGTTTTAATTATATAGCTTTTTTGATGAATGTTTCTTGTTACAACGGTAACTATATAATTATTCTTAGTAAGTTTTCTAATTAAGTTTCTACCAATTTGACCACTACCACCAAAAATTAGAACTTTTTTTGCTTTCATAAAATTTCTATTATATATGTTTAAAAATGAGTATTAATATTCAATTGCACAAAAATGATCTACCAGATGATTTTAAATTGGGCAACACTTCATTAGCTGTAGATGGTGAGTTTATGGGATTAAATGTTAGGCGTGATCCACTTTGTTTAATACAGATATCTTCAGGAAATTCAGATGCTCATATAATTCAATTAGATAGACAAACTTATAATGCCCCTAATTTAATAAAAATTTTAAGTGATGAAAATATTAAAAAAATTTTTCACTATGCTAGAGCAGATCTGGCTCATATTAAATATTATTTAAAAACTGATGTTAAAAATGTTGAATGTACAAAAATTCAATCTAAACTTGCAAGAACATTTACCGATTCTCATTCTTTGAAAACTTTAATCAAAGCATTTACAAATATTGATGTAAGTAAACAGTTTCAAACTTCTGATTTTGGAGGAGAACTAACTTCTGATCAAATGAAATACTGCTCTAATGATGTAATATATCTGCATAAAATTCATGAAGAACTTAACAAAATATTAGAAAGAGAAAATAGAATGGAACTTTATCAAGACTGTATAAAATTCCTAAAAACTAGAGTCGATCTCGATCTTGCTTTATTTAAAGAAGATATCTGGTCACACTAATGAACAAAAAAAAATTTACTCAAGTTGCTAGAAATGTAATTGATCTTGAAATTAAAGGATTACAAAAATTAAAAAATAGTATTGATAATTCGTTTGATAAAGCTGTAATCGAGATAGCAAAATGCCAATCTAAAGTAATTGTCTGTGGAGTTGGTAAAAGTGGACTTATAGCATCCAAGATAGCAGCCACCCTATCTTCAGTTGGAACACCTTCGTTTAACTTATCTGCTAGTGACTCTTCTCATGGTGATTTGGGTTGTATTCAAAAAAAGGATGTTTTAATCTTAATAAGCTATTCTGGACAAACTAATGAACTCAAAAATATAATTCAATATGCAAATAGAAATAAAATATTATTAATTGGAATTATGTCAAAAAAAGAGTCTATTTTATATAAAGCTTCAGATATAAAATTATTAATTCCCCAGGTAAGTGAGTCGGGGGGTATAGTGCCCACATCAAGCACAACTGTTCAGCTTGCTCTTGGTGATGCCTTGGCTATTGCGGCAATGCAATATAAAAAATTTGACAAGTTAGATTTTAAAAAAATTCATCCAGCAGGTAGCTTAGGTGCTCAATTAAAAACAGTTGAAGATCTTATGGTTAAAGGTAATAAAATCCCATTTGTTCAAGAAAATATCAAGATGAAGGTGGCATTACAAATATTAACTAGAAAAAAGCTTGGATTTTTAATCGTTCAAAATAAACATAAAAAAACCTCAGGTATTATTACAGATGGTCAAATTAGAAGATTTGGACTTAAGAAAAATGATCTGTATTCACTTAAAGTAAAAGATGTCATGACAAAAAATCCAATAAGTGTTGATAAAGATATGTTAGCTGCAAAAGCGCTCACTATAATGAACGGTAAAAAAATTACCTCATTAAGTGTTTATAATAAAAGAAATAAATTAAAGACAATTGGAGTGATTCACATTCATAATATTCTTGCCTCTGATATTGTGTAAATGAAAAAAAAAAATCTTATAATTTATTTAGCTATATTTATTTCAATAATTTCAATAATTTCATATTATAAATATTCAAAAGAAAAAAATATTTCAACGATAGAGAAAGTTATCTCTGACGAAGATTCATATAAATCAAACACTATGGAGAATGTCAGTTATTCATCAAAAGATGCTAAAGGAAATGAGTATATTGTAGACGCATCTCAGGGGGAGATAGATTATGACAAGCCCAATGTAATCTACCTTACAGATGTTAAAGCTTTTATTAAATTAACCAATTCAAATAATGTAACAATTACTTCAGATTATGGCAGATATAATTCTAATAATTTTGATACAATTTTTTCAAAAAATGTAATAATCAATTATCTAGAAAATAAGATTACAGGTGAGTATCTTGACTTTTCAATGCAAAGAAATTCAATGATTATCTCAAGAAATATAATTTATACAAATTTAGAAAATATTTTAAAAGCAGATGTTATTGAAATTGATATATTTACCAAGGATACAAAAATTTTTATGTTTCAAGATAACAAAAAAGTAAATATAAAAAGCAAAGATTAAAATGGCAGTCATAAAAAAATTTAGAATTAAATCATTTAAAAAAATAAATTCAGTAATTGAATTTGAAAATATTTCTCTTGCTTATGGTAACAGGTTAATTCTAGATAATATAAATTTTAAGATCAATGAAGGACAAATTTTTGGAATGTTAGGACCAAATGGTGTTGGTAAATCAACAATTTTTAATCTGATAACAGGGTTAATTACTCCTAAAAGTGGTAAAATTAAAATTAATGGAGAGAATGTAACTCTATACCCAATTTATTTAAGAAGTAAAAAATTTAGAGTTGGTTATGTTCCTCAATATGGAGGTTTTTTTAATGAACTTACACTTCATGACAATCTAAAAGCGATAAGTGAGATTGTAATTGAGAACAAAAATTTTAGACATGATAAAATAAATTATTTAATTTCTAAGTTTGAGCTTGATAATTTAAAAGACATAAAAGCAAAATTTTTATCTGGAGGCCAAAAGAAAAAGTTAGTGATTGCCCTATCACTTCTAAGCGAACCAAAAGTATTATTATTGGATGAATGTTTTGCAGCACTAGATGTTTTAACAATTAAAATGTTACAAGAAACTATTGTTAACTTGCAACAAGAAAACACTATAACAATTTGTATCTGTGATCACCAAGCTAGAGACTTGCTTGCTTGTGTTGATGTTGCAATGATTTTAAATAATGGAAAAGTGATCGCTCAAGACACGCCATCAAAACTGGTAAATGACATCAATGCTAAAAACGCCTATTTTGGTGAGAGCTTTAGTTTTAAATAAGTGTCAATGACAAACTCAATAGTAATAAAAAAGAAATTAAAAAACTTTAATAAAGAAATTGTTGTAAGTGGTGATAAAAGTATCAGTATTAGATGGGTATTATTTGCATCATTAGCAAGTGGAAATTCTAAGGCTCAAAACTTATTGATTTCAGAAGATGTCAAAGCTGCAATCAAGACAGTAAGAAAATTAGGTATTAAAGTAAATTTAAACAACAAACTCTGCAAAATTTATGGAAAAGGCATTAATGGCTTTAACTATAAAAGAAACCTAACTCTCAATGCTGAAAATTCAGGAACATTAGGAAGACTTATTCTGGGATTTTTAATTAATACTACAAAACCAATAAAACTTATTGGTGATAAAAGTTTATCCACAAGAGATTTTAAAAGAATTTCAGATCCTTTAAGTAAATTTGGAGGAGTTTTTAAACTAAAAAATAAAAAAAATTTACCTTTAACAATCTATGAGTCAAAGAATTTAAGATCAATATCCTACTTAGAAAATAGAGGTTCAGCACAATGTAAAAGTGCTGTGATTTTTGCTGGTATGAGAACAAATGGCGCCACTTTGATAAAAGCAAAAAAATCAAGAAACCATACTGAGCTTATGTGTAAATATCTCAAACTTCCTGTAACAGTAGAAAATAAAAAAAATTATGACCTAATCAAAGTAAAAAAAGTAAAAGAAATAAAACCATTTGATTATAAAATTCCATCAGATATCAGCTCAAGTGCTTTTTTTATTATTCTAACTGCATTGTCTAAAAATTCTAAATTGCTTATAAAAGATGTAAATATTAACCCTACAAGGATAGGGGTTATTTCTATTTTGAAAAAGATGGGTGTAAATATTATTTTTCAAAATCAAAAAATCTATAAGGGAGAAAAATTAGCTGATATTAAAATTGAAGGTGGCAAAAAGCTAAAACCAATTAATTGTCCCACAAACCTTAATAGTGGAGCTATAGATGAATTTTTAGTTATTTTTTTAGTTGCAGCCAAAGCTAAAGGAATTTCTTATTTCAAAGATTTAGCTGAATTAAATCAAAAAGAAAGTCCAAGACTTAAATGGGGTGCAAAAATTCTCAACAAGATGGGTGTAAAAAATATTGTAACTAATAGTTCTATTAAAATTTATGGAAACCCTAATTTAGAAATTAGGAAAAAAATAATTATTAAAAATTATTTAAAAGATCACAGGGTATTTATGACTTCTGTAATAGCAAGTCTTTCATTTGGAGGTGAATGGCATATTTATGATAAAGATTCTATTAAGACATCATTTCCTAATTTTCTTAAAATTATAAATGAATTAAAAAATTAATGATTAAAAGAAAAAATATTTTAAAAATAGCAATTGACTCACCAGCTGCGGCTGGAGCTGGCACATTAGCAAAAGCTATCTCAAAACAGTATAATCTATTTTACCTCGATACTGGAAAAATTTATAGAATGATTGCTTATTTAAAATTAAAATTTCCAAAAAAATTTAGTCAAAATTTTATAAAATTAAAAATCAAATCTTTGAAAGTTAAAGATTTAGCAAATAAAGCTTTGCTATCAGATGAGGTAGGTACAGAAGCATCTATTATATCAAAAGTAAAAAGCACAAGAATGCTTGTTCATTCTTTTCAGCTAAATTTTGCATATAACCCTCCTAAAAAATATAAAGGATCATGCTTAGATGGTAGAGACATCACTTATAATATTATACCTGATGCAGAATTTAAGTTTTTTATTACCGCAAATGTAAAAACAAGGGCATTAAGAAGATATAAAGAGCTTAAAAAGTTAAAAAAAAAGATTTCTTATGAAGAAGTCCTTAAAAGTATCAAAAAACGTGATAAAAGTGACTATAATAGAATGATCTCACCTCTAAAGAAAACAAAAGATTCGGTATTGATAAACACCACAAATTTATCTAAAAGAGCGTGTTTTTTAAAAATAAAAAAAATTATAGACGGGAAAATTAATATTTAATGGAAATTTACAAAGACTTATCAAGCACAGCATCTCAAGAATTCGAAAAACTACTTAACAGTCAACTTTCAAAAGTCCAAATTGAAGAAGGTAAAGTCATAGAAGGTAAAATTAACAAAATTACTGAAAAATTTGTTTTCCTATTTGTTGAAGGTTTAAAAAGTGAACCTGTATTAGATATTAACGAGCTAAAAAGTATGGGTCTTGCTGATAAAATTAAAGTTGGCGAAACAATTAAAGTTTTATTAGAAAAAATTGAAGATAAACATGGTGAAGTTTTAGTTTCTGCTAGTAAAGCGCAAAAGATAGCTGGATGGGATAAACTAGTTGCAGCTTATGAAAATAATGAGCCAATCATGGGCAAAATTACCTCTAAATGTAAAGGCGGGTGTATCGTTGAACACATAGATACCGGCTCACTAATGTTTTTACCGGGATCACAGATTTCAGATAAACCATTAAAAGATATTAGTCACTTAATGAACGAACCTCAAAAATTTGCATTAATTAAGTTAGATAAAATTAGAGGTAATGCCTGTGTTTCAAGAAGAGAAATTATTTCCTCTTTCAAAAAAGAAGATAAAGCTAAAATTATAGAAAAATATAATGTTGGAGATATTATTAAAGGTGCTGAAGTAAAAGGCTACAGTTCTTTTGGATGTTTCTTTAACGTTAATGGTGAGCTAGATGTTTTGGTTCACTTACAGGAAATTTCTTATTCTAGAGTAAATCATCCAGATGAAGTTTTCAATATTGGTGAAAAACACGATTTAAAAGTAATCACAGTTGATAAAGAAAAATTACAGGTTGGATGTTCAGTAAAACAATTATCACCTGACCCCTTTGAACATATTGAAAATTATGAATTAAATAAAATCTATAAAGTAAAAGTAGTTAAACTGATGGATTTTGGAGCATTCTGTGAATTAGAGCCAGGTCTTACAACTTTGCTTCATTCAAGCGAACTTAGCTGGACTAAAAAAAATATTTCAGCAAAAAAAATGTTTAAAGTTGGTGATGAGATTGATTGCATAATCACAGAAATTGATAAAGAAAAAAGACGTGTTGCAATTTCACATAGATTAACTCAAGATAATCCATTTGAGACATTTGAAACAAAATTTCCTGTTGGAACAATTGTTGAAGGTGAAGTGGTTAATAAAAATGAATACTCATTATTTGTTAAAGTAGAAGACTTAGATGTGGATGCTTTTTTACACTGTAATGATTTAACTTACCTAAACAATGGTGAAGAAGAATTAGAAAAATACAAAAAAGGTGACAAAATTAAAGTTAAGGTTCTTGAAATTAAAGCATCTGAACAAAAAATTAGAGTTGGTTTAAGACAAACTCAAGCAGATCCTTTTGATTGGTTTAATGACAAATCTAAAAATCAAACTATTACTGTCAAAGTTATTTCTACTGACAATAAAGGTTTAACTGTTAGACCTGAGGGATGTGAAATGGATTTTCAAATTAAAAAGTCGGCAATTGCAATTAACGCAGCTGACGCTAGACCAAGCAGGTGGACAGGTGGCGAAAAACTTGATTGTGCGATAGCGGATATGGATCTAGATAAGAGAAAAGTTACATTAAGTATTAAGTTACTAGAAGAAATTGATAAAAAAGAAGCTTTAGATAAATACGGATCTGAAGGTTCTGGTAAAAACTTACCTTTCTCATCGCTTTCTGAGGATTTAAAGAAAAAAGAAGAAGATAAAGAGTAAAAAGAAGATTTAAATTGGCTATTGTAAAATCAAAGCTTTTAAAACAACTCTCAGATAATTATCCAAATTTTCTAAAGAAAGACCTCGAGAAATTTACCAACATTATCCTTGGTGAAATCAAACAAGCTCTTAAAAGAGGAGATAGAGTTGAACTAAGGGGTTTTGGGGTATTTTCAACAAATATTCAAAAAGCAAGAATATCAAGAAACCCTAAAACAGGCGAAAAGGTTAATACACCGGAAAAAAAAACAATTCACTTTAAAATGTCAAAAGACTTGTTTAAAAAATTAAACGATGAAACATAAAAACATTTTTGTTGCTTGTGATACCTCTAATTTAAGTGAGATAAAGAAAATAATAAAACAAACACAAACAACTAAACTTAAGATTGTTCCAAAATTTGGGCTTCAGTTTTTTTATTCTAAAAATGGAAGAAAATTTTTAGAAAATTTTAAGAAAGACTATTGGTTGGATCTGAAGATCAATGATATTCCACAAACAGCACTATCCGCAATAGATAGTTTAAAAGATTTAAAAAGATGCAAATATATAACTGTCCATGCAAATGGTGGTCTTGAAATGCTTAAAGCTGTTAAGAAAAAAACTAAAACAATTAATAAAGGTATAAAAGTTTTAGGAGTAACAATTTTAACAAGTCTTAATAATAAATCTCTTAAAGAAATAGGTCATACAAAATCGGTAGATCAATTAGTCTTAAAACAAGCTAGTCTTATAAAAAAATCTGGTTGTGATGGTATAGTTTGTTCTGCAAAGGAAGTAAAAATTGTAAGAAGAAAATACAAAAGCTTATTTATTGTAACTCCTGGAATAAGATTGCCTGGTGATAGTTTAAATGATCAGTCAAGAGTAATGACCCCTAGTGATGCTTTTAAGAATAAAGTTTCAGGAATTGTTATGGGTAGATCTTTAATTAAAGGTAATATCAAAAATAATACTCAAAGATTAATTGATCATTTAAGTCAATGATCAAAGGATCTAAAATCTGTGGGGTCTCTGATCTCAATACACTTAATTTTATTATCAACCACCCTTACCCACCTAAATTTATTGGTTTCATTTGTAATTATAAAAAAAGCTCAAGATATGTTGAGATTGAAAAACTAAACAAACTACTAAAGTTAGATAAAAAAAAATCTAATTTTGTAGCAGTTCTTGTTAAACCAGATGAAGATATTTTAGAAAAAATTAAACACCTTCCTTTTGATTATTATCAAATTTATGACTGCACACCTGATGAAATTAAATCAATTAAAGAAAAATATAACAAAAAAATTATTACCGCTTTAACTATTAGGGATGAAAATGATGTTCAAAAATATCATTTGTACTCTGATGTAACTGATATTTATTTATTTGATAGTAAAGGCTACGAAAAGAGTATGGCTTTTGATCATGCACTTATTAAAAAAATCAAAATTAATAAACCACTTATGATAGCTGGCAACATTCAAGTAAATGATAATCTTGAAAATTATAAAAAAATAGCAGATATTATAGATATATCTGGGGGTCTAGAAACTTCTGGGGTAAAAGATAAATCCAAAATAGAAATTTTTTTAAATAAAGTAAAACAGATACATAATGAAACTTAAAAAAGGAATTCCTTTAATTGATCAACATGATCAAAATGGCTTTTGGGGTGGTAAATTTGGAGGAAGCTTTATTCCTGAGACCTTAAAAAAACCTGTAGAAGATTTAACAAACGAATTTAAAAAATTAAGAAAAGACAAAAAATTTTTAAAGAAAAGAGATTTTTATTTTAGAAATTATATTGGAACTCCTACTTCATTTGTAAAACTTGATAATTTATCAAATCATCTGGATGGTGCTCAAATTTGGGCAAAAGTTGTTTCTGAGGCAAATGGAGGTGCGCACAAGATATATAATGCAACGGTCCATGCTTTAATTTGTAAAGCAATGGGTAAGAAATATATCGTTGGTGATACAGGTGCTGGTTATGCAGGAAAAATGCTCAGTATGGCTGCTAAAAAATTTGGTCTTAAATGTAAAATATTCATGGGAGCAAAGGATATAAAAAGACAAAAACCTAACTGTGATGCAATGAAAAAAAATGGGGCTGAAATAGTCCCTGTTTATTCAGGTAGCCAAACACTGGTTGATGCTGTCAGTGAGTGTATGAGGTATTGGGTATCTAATTGTGACAACACTCACATGTGTGTTGGCAGTACCGTTGGTCCAAATATATTCGTTAAAATCTGTGGTTGGAGTACAGCACAAATCTCTAGAGAATTAAAAGTACAATTGAAATCAGAATTTAAAAAAATTCCTAATAAAATAAAATTAATTAACTGTGTGGGTGGTGGAAGTTCTGCCTATGGTTTTTGGAGTGAATTTATTGATTATGATAAAAAACAAATTGAGTTAATCGGTGTTGAGGCTGGTGGACCAAAAAAATCAAAACTTCATGCAGCACCATTGAGTAGAAATGCTAAGATTGGAATTTTACATGGAGCAGCTTCTTACCTTTGTCAGAATAATGAAGGACAAATAAATGAGACTGAATCTATTAGTGCAGGACTAGATTATCCTGGAGTTAGTCCTATTCATTGTTTTTTAAAAGATACTAAAAGAGCGAGATACACGTATGCTACAGATGAAGAAGCGCTTGATGCTCATGTAATGGTTACAAAACATGAAAATATAAATCCAAGTTTAGAGCCAAGTCATGCATTTGCAGAAGCTATTAAAATAGCACCCAAACTAAGTAAGGACACCATCATCATCGTCAATTCATGTGGAGATGCTAAAAAAGATAGGGATATTTTAAGAGAAAGATTGGGTAAAAAATAATGGCTTCTTTAATAAATCAAGCATTTAAAAGAGCAAAAATTGAAAATAGACCTGCATTACTAACGTACACAGTTGCTGGAGATAATACTAAAAAAAAGTCACTGGAAATACTTAAATCAATTTCTAACTACGCAGATATTTGTGAACTAGGTTTTCCTCACAATACTCCAATTGCTGATGGAGGTCAAATTCAAACTAGTGCTTATCGGGCAATTAAAAATGGTATTAAAATTAATGACGTTTTTTCAATTGCTAAAGAATTTAAAAAATCAAAAAAAACTAAACCAATTATTTTGATGGGTTATTATAATATGATCTTTCAATATAATGAAAATAAATTTTTGGAAAAATGTAAAAATGTAAAAGTTGACGGTTTAATTGTTGTAGATCTCCCTTATCCTGAAAATAAAAAATTTGCTGCTAAATGTAAAAAAAAGGGAATTAATTTTATTCAACTAGTCTCTCCCACAACATCGGCTGTAAGATTAAAAAAAATTATCAAAGACTCTCATGATATGATTTATTATATCAGTATGCTTTCAACAACTGGGGGGAAACTAAAAGTTTCTCCTAAAAAGATACTTGAAAGATACAGTAAAATTAAGAATCAAAATAAATCTAAAAATGTTGTTATAGGATTTGGGATCACTGAAAAAACAATAAAATCTCTTAAAAAAGCAGACGGATTAGTAGTTGGTAGTGCAATTTGTAAGGAAATTTCAAACTCTATTAAAAAGAGACAAAATCCTGTCACAAATGTTACTAATATCGTGAAGAGATTAAAAAATAAAATTAAATGAACTGGATTACTAAAATAATAAAAGCAGGTGAAAAGATTAAAACTGCTTTTCATGAAAGAGCTTCAAAAGAAGATATTGCAAAAAGTGATTGGACAAGTTGTTGTAGAGGCCCAATTCTTAAAAAAGATTTAGAAGAAAACTTATGGGTATGCCCAAGTTGCTCAAAACATCACAGAATTAAACCAAGTCAAAGATTTGATATTTTATTTGGTAAAAATAATTATGAAATATTTAAAACGCCTATTCCAAAAGATGATCCTTTAAACTGGACTGATTCCAAATCATATAAAGATAGATTAAAAAGTGCTCGTAAAAAAACAGGCATGGAATGTGGAATGATGGTTGCTTGTGGGACAATAAATAATATTAAAATTACAGCAGTTGCATCAGACTTTGATTTTCTTGGTGCCTCTATGGCTGCAGCCGAAGGTGAAGCTTTTTTATATGGCATTCAACATGCTATAGAAAACCAAACACCATTTTTATGTATTAGTGCTGGTGGTGGAATGAGAATGATGGAAAGTTTAATTTCACTTTCTCAAATGACCAGAACAACACTTGCAATTAATGAATTAAAGAAAAATGGCTTACCTTATTTGGTATGTATCACCGACCCTACAGCTGGTGGTATCACTGCCTCTTATGCAATGTTAGGAGATATTCATATCGCAGAACCTGGTGCATTAATTGCATTTGCGGGAGCTAGAGTTATACAAGGAACTGTTAAGGAAGAATTGCCTGAAGGATTTCAGAAAAGTGAATATGTTGAAAAAACAGGCTTTGTTGATTTAATCGTTGAGCGTAAAGATCTTTCATCAAAAATAGGAACTTTATTATCAATATTGTTAAAGCAAAATTCTGTTATAAGTTCTGAGCAAAATGAAACTTCAGAAGATAGTCAGTCGCTTACAAGAGCTGCATCCTAAGGAAATAGATCTAAGTTTAGATCGTATTCAAAATCTCTGTCAAAGATTAGGAAACCCTCAAGATAAAATAAAAGCAATTTCAATTGTAGGAACTAATGGAAAGTATTCAACAATCCAAGCAATGTTTGCTATTTTAAAACAAGCAGATATTAAATGTAATATTTACACTAGCCCTCATATCAAAAGTATTAATGAAAGGTTTGTTTTTAATAACCAAGAACTTGGTGATGAAGAGCTAGCAAGCTTATTTGAAGAAATTGAAAGTGCTAATAATAATGAACCCATTACTTTTTTTGAAATACTCACCACAGCTTATTTTTTAAAATCTTCTCAATATCCAGACAATATTAATCTAATAGAAACCGGCTTATTTCATAGGTTTGACGCTACAAATATCCTTAAAGATAATCTGGCTAGTATTGTAACTTCTATTGGCCTTGATCATTTAGACTGGCTATCTGAGAATGAACAAACTGTTGAAAAAATCATTTATGAAAAAACTTCAACTCTATTAAATTCTAATATCATTGTTGCAAAACAAGGTTCTAAAGAAATTACAGAAAGTATTAAAAAAACTATCTCAAATAATAATTCAAATAAGTTTTTTCATAATGAAGATTACAGTTTTACAATGAAAGAAAATGATTTCTTTTATTATGAAGATCAATTAGGTGGAATAAAATTACCAATGCCAAATGTTAAGGGTCAATTTCAATTAGAGAATATATCGACTGCTATTGCAACGTTAAGAACTATAAAAAATTTTGATATAAAAGATGAACATATTCAAAAAGGCATTACAAAAATAAACAGTATTGCAAGATTGCAAGAAATAAAATCTGGCAAACTTAAAGAGCTTGCAAAAGATCATCAACTTTTTGTTGATGGCTCACACAATCCTTTAGGGGCAAAAGTATTAAATGAATATTTAGAAAGTTTAAATTGTAATAAACACATTATTTTAGGAATGATGGCAAACAAAGACCATAATGAATATATGAGTTACTTTAAGGATGTTAAAACCTTGACCACTATAGATATCCCTAATCAACCAAACTCAATTAAAGGAAAAGATCTTAAAGATAAGCTAAATAGCTACTCAAACATCAATTATAAAGAAAGTATCGAAGAAGCTATTAGGTCAATTCCAGTCAAGGAAAACGACATTATCCTTATTACTGGATCTCTTTATCTTGCTGGAGAAATATTGAACTTAAATTAGATATTTTTTTCTAAAAATTCTTTCATGTGACTTTCAGGTACTCCACCAACTTTTCTATCTACTTCAACACCTTTTTTGTAGATGATAACTGTCGGCACACCTCTAATTCCTGCAGCACTTCCAGTATTAATTCCACCATCTTCGATGTCTGCGTAATAGAAACCGGCTTTATCTTTGTATTCATCTGAAAGCTTAGTCATTACCGGAACAAGAGCTTTACAAGGTCCACACCAAGCAGCTGAAAACTGCACAACTGAAATATCTTCGTTTTTTATTTTACTATCAAAATCTTCGTCTTTAAAAACATTAAGCATATATCTGATATAATTGATTCAATTAATTATTCAATGGGCAAAAAGAGGATTTTTTAGTTTATTAATCTATGCGTCTGAATACTTTTGCTCTAAATTCATTACATAATCATTAATTCCATCAAGAAATTTGAGCTTCTCATCAACAGTTTTGAACGAAAACATCTTATCCTCATTCTCTCTAATTTCATCACATTCTGAATAAAAGGCAGAAATTGTCCACCATTTTTCCTTATTAGTACTTAAAATTCTAGAAGCTATTCTACGTTTAATTTTTTTATGAATTTCTTTTGGTAAAATTTCTGGAGCTTCATTAAATATTAGACCGTGACCAAAAGTAATCAATCTTGCATCTTCAAATTTATCAAGTAAAGCAAATTTTTCTTTCCAATCACCAGCATGAAATTTAGGAAATAATGCCTGATCTTTAGCAGAAGTAAATCCTCCTGAATATATAGACTCTTCTGGTTCTATATCTTCTTGGGAAGAAGTTTCCATCTTTTCTTCTGCAGCTTCTCTTAAAATATTACAAACATCTATTGCAAATTTCTCATTAGTTTTAACTAATTCAGCTCTTTTATTAATTAAGTTAAGATCTAACTTACTATAGGGTTGAACTTTCATACCATAACTTTGATCTAAAATTATTGGTGCTTTATTTGATCTAATAGTTCTTAAAAACTTAGGGGATTTTTTCATCTCTTTTTTTAAATCTTCATAACTTAATTTTTGAATGGCTTCGACATCAAATCTTAAATCCACCGACTGTCCCCATTTATAAACTGGGTGCATACAAGCATTTGGATGAAGTGGAGCACATAGATACAAACGGCTTGTTCCAAAAAAATATTCATTAAGTGTAAAAATTTTTTCTTGTTTAACCATGTTCTCAACAATAATTTTACTACTTGTTTTAAAGTATTCTTGCCAAAGTATTGGTTGTTTTTGTTTTATTAAATCTAAAACTTTAACTGTTAGTTCGGTATCAAATAATGCTGAGTGTGCTCCAGAAGACTCAAAACCATTTAATCTTGCTAAAGACTCAAGCTTCATTGATTTATTGCCTTTTGGATTTAACTCCGTCTTTAGAATATTGTCATCTATTGCAAATGCAGCTCTAACTATATTTAAAGCATCATGTCGAACATTTCCTTCTGTGTTTGTTAAATATGGCTTTCTTAAAGATTTAAAAAATTCTTTTCTAATTACTTCGTCATCAAAGTTAATACTTGAATAACCTAAGAAAGTTGCAGGTGACCATTCTCTAAATTTTTGCTCAACTTGGCTTAACATTTCATAATGGCTCAGATTACCCTTAGTTAATAAATCGACATTTGATTTATTAATACAAAGTGCAGTAGCACTTGGAACTCTATCTTGAGGTAGCCTACATCTTGCTTGAAAACGCTCTAATTCTTTGAAGTTTTCATCTAATAATATTCCACCTATTTCAATAATAGTTGCCCAATCTGTCTGAGCTGAGTCTGTCTCAATATCCCATACTACGTAATTCAATTTGCTCTCCTTTGTGCATAAAATTGTTCAACTTTTTCTAAAAATTTATTTTGATAATCTTTAAGTCTGTCACCATCTATTAAAAACCTTTGAAACATATTGTCTTTTGTACAAAGCAATATGGCAGCTTGGGTAATGTTAGATCCATGAACTGTATTATGTGCTAAAGCATACGCTGCGCATTGCAAATAGTAATCTTCAATCCACTCATCTTTTTTAGGCTTATTACTTTGTTTAAAATCAATAATAGTTTCTTTATTTTCATAAACGCCAACACAGTCAGCAGCTCCTGCATATTTTCCAGGATAATATAATGTTGCCTCACAACCCCAAATTTCATCAAGTTTATTTCTTAAACCATTTTCAATAATTTGATCTGCCATCATTCGTTCTTTAGTATTATCTCCTAGTAAATCTAAATTTAACTTACCGAGTAAAAATTTTTCTAAATATTCGTGCATTGAGCTTCCTCTACTGCTTGCTTCACGTGTAATAATTTCTGCTTGTTTTTGACCAACTCTTTGCTTCCAGGCTTGAAGAGAGGCTTTTTTTTCCTCAGACTCAGTTGCTTTTAATATTGTTGTAACCGATGGTAATCGTTCTTCATTCACAGCATAATGTCTGGAGCCGTCAACAATTGATCGAGTAGATTTTGGATAGATATATTTATTATTCCACTGCATGTGATTTCTTATATTCTTTATTGGAGAAAAATAGAAATTAATTTTTTGCTTGTTTTGAGTGATCAACAAATTTTTCTACATTTTCAGTTTGAACAGCTTTTTCAAGTTGTTCGGGATCTTTAATACTTTCAAGAGTTCTAGTAATTGATCTAGCATCAGTACCAAACTTATCAACAACAGACATGGCTTCTTCTAATTTCTTTCTAAGAGAAATTATATTTTCAAAGTGCTTTCCAAATCTTGAACTAATTGTTTTTAAATGATTATAAATTTCTGTTGCTCCTTTTTGAACTTTTAATGATTGAAAGCCCATATGTAGTGATTGTAAGTATGCTGAAAGTGTATTAGGGCCACAGATTACAACTTTATGTTTTTTCATTAATTCTTGGGTTAATAATTCTTTAGTGCTTGGATCTTGATATTCAGTTAATTCTTTATATAAGCTTTCAGTTGGTGCATAAACAATTGCAAAATCTGTAGTTTTTGGTGGAACAATATATTTTTCATTTACACTTTTAGCTTTAGCTTTAAAAGCAGTTGCTAATTTAGCCCTAGCATCAGCAACAGCTCTTTTGTCATCCGCGTCATAACCATCGGTAATTGCTTTAAATTTTTCAACAGGAAAATGACTATCAACAGGAACTAAAACATCTCCTTGAAGCTTAATTGCAAATTCAACATTCTCACTTGTGTCCTCTTTCATCTTAACGTTAGTCATAAATTGAGAAGCAGGTAATAAATCTTTAATTAAAGCATCTAATGAAAACTCAGCAAGTGTTCCATACTTTTTAACCCCTGCTAAAATTTTAGTGATCCCTTCTTGGCTTTGATTTAATAATTGCACTTGTCGGTTAAAGTTTCCAACTTTCTCATCCACTTTAGTTAAAGCTTCTGTCATATCTTTAGTAACCCCAGTCGAT
>JACLAB010011890.1_pt1 | contig 37725 bp, 23 predicted proteins | sample 8027921 | NCBI WGS metagenome assembly JACLAB01 (sample SAMN15725117, study PRJNA655200) | protist metagenome | isolation source: fluorescence activated cell sorting (FACS) single amplified genomes of... | place: USA: West Boothbay Harbor, Gulf of Maine | collected 2000-07-19 | reverse complement strand
ATTATATACGCAATCATCATCATCATCATCATCGATCGGTCGTTCATAAATAGTGGCGTACTCAACGACGGCACGAACAAGTTGAAGTGCACGTTCGCGAAAGACCTGTTCGCGAAGGAGAACAACAAAATGGTGAAATCCGGCGCGGTGGTGAAACTCACCGACGTGGTTTTTGAAAACAGCGAAGCGTTGGTCAGGGAGTTTTCGTTCGTGGATGAAAACGCGAGCCCGGAGTTTAAAACGCCGGGTGCGACCGGTGGTGGGAAGACAGTTCCTGGCGTGGTGAATTCGAGACGATCTCAACCGATTGCGAGTTTGAACCCGTATCAGCCACAATGGACGATAAAAGCCAAGTTGGCGGTGAAGGGAAACACGAGGACGTACCGCAACGCCAAAGGCGAAGGGAAGGTTTTGACCGTGGAATTGGTCGATAGCGAAGGGACGGCGATTCAAGCGACGTTGTGGAGAGAAGCCGTGGAAAGATACGAGAACGTTTTGGAAGTTGGCAAGCTGTATTACGTTTCCAAAGGATCTTTGAGACCGGCGAATAGACAGTATACCACGGTGAACAACGACTACGAGATGTCTTTGGACGGCAAGTCTGAAATCGTAGAGGCGAGCGAGGAGGAGCAATTGGAAAGCGCCGCGAAAAAGATTTTCGAAAAGGCTTTTGAGTTTGTGTCTATCGGCGACTTGGCGAAAAGAGTCAACTCGAAAAGAGCGACGTGCGACGTGTGCGCGGTTGTCAAGTCCGTCGCCGACTTGAGCGCGGTGAAGCGAAAGTCGGACAACTCGGAGATTCAAAAGAGAGAGTTGACGTTGTGCGACGAGAGTTCCAGCACGGTCCAGTTGACGTTGTGGAACGCGCTGGCGACGGAACAAGGCGAAAAGTTGAAAGAGATGACGAACCCGGTAATTATCGTTCGCTCGGTTCGCGTGACAGAATACGAGGGCGTTTCTTTGGGGACGCTCGGTAAATCCGAGATGCAAATCTTTGAATTGGACGAAGCCGCGAAAGCTTCGGTCGAAGAAGGAGAAGTTCCGGAGAAAGCCATCGAAACTGCGAAGTGGTTTAAAGAAAACGGCGAGAACGCGACGTTTAAAACCGCCGCGGAAGGTGCCGGTTTGTCCGTTCAACAAAGAGGCGGTAAACTCGCACCATTGGAGAGACAAACATTGGTTGATTTTCAACCGGAGGAAATCCCGTCGGCTTCGGATAAACCGAAGATGTGCATCGTTCCGAGAGCGTCTATATTGACTATTCGCGAGGGTACCATGTGGTACTGCGCTACGCCGGAGGAAGGCAACAACGCTAAGGTTGAGGAAGAGAATGGACAGTGGTATTGTGCCAAGAACCAAAAGACGTACGCGATGTGCAAACGCAGATATATCATGGGCGCCAAGATTGCGGATGAAAGCGGATCTTGCTGGTTGACCTTGTTCAACGACGACGGCGAGAAGTTGTTTGGTCACACCGCGGACGAAATGCACGAGTTTCAAGAGAATGATAGCGACAAGTATGATGCAATCCTCCGCGCGGCGCAAGGCGCAAAGAAATCCTTCACGTTTAAGTTGAAGAGTAAAGTCGAGGAGTACAACAACGAAAATCGCAGAAAAGTGTTGACGATGAGCATGAATCCGATTGATTTCGCCGCGGAGAGTCGATCGTTGTTGAGTAAAATGGGGATTGAAGCGTAAAGAATGCGCAGAGAGAGAGAAAGAGAGTGCGCAGAGAGCGAAAGAACGACGAAACTACCACATCACAAATATAATTAAAATATATCATTATTATAAATACACACAGGTATTAGTAGTAACGCGACGCGAACAACGACGACGCGCACCGATTGGTCTCTCTTTGGGTCTCTCATCGACACAACTCTTCTTCTTCTCTGAAAATTTTGTCCGCGCTCGCACAGCAACGCAAATTAGTAATGAGAGGCATTTTTCATTCATTTTTGTTTCTTTCAATCTTCCTTTAAAAAAAACACATGCAGTCAAGATTTAAAAAATTATCTCTCCATACTAATCACATTCTCCATCATCCTCCCATCGATCTGAAATCATCTTCGATCGTTTGAGATGAATCGTGTAATCTTGTGTTTAAAACAACAACACATCTAATACGTCATTATTTTGAAGAACAACGAGAGGATAAGAAAGAATGGGGTGCGCGTCTTCGAAAATTGAATCGAACAATCCGACGGGGAAAAATGCTTCGTCAGCATCTTCGTCGGAAGAAGGACGCGCGACAACGAAAGAAGAAGAAACGGAAGAAAAGATGAGCAAATTATTCGACTGCGCGAGTGAAAACCACCCATCGCAGGCAATTTTAGACGAGACGAGAGCGAAAGATGTCCTGTACGTGTATCTGCAGTCGTTTCGCTTAAAGGAGGATGAGAGCAAAAAATCGCCTAAAGACGAGGACAAAGGACCGCCGCGGTTGAGCGAATACAAGTGCGAACTGATGATGCGGAAGAAAACGGGAGGGAGAGGAAATAAAGATACAAACAACACGAGCAGTACAAATTCAGAATCAATCGTCGTCTCGGAGACGAACGATTACAGAGACGAGTGGATCTCGTTAGGGACGAAGGAGTTTTGCTGCGGCGTGAGCGGATCGCTGGTGCCGTATCTACCGCGAGCGAATTCAAACGAGAAGAACGATACGATGAGCTCAATAATGAAACCGATGAATTGTGCGCCGGTGTGGCCGATACCAGGTGCGGTAGAACTGTCCACAGCGTTTAGGGTGAAAGTGTTTTCGAAAGACATGGAAGAAGATATTGCGGCGGGAGACACAGACGAAGCAGCTAAAGAAGGCAAAAAGAGAGATGAGAGCGAACAAGGAGCAGCAGCATCGGCAACAGCAGCAATAACAACACCAACAACAAAGGCGACAAATGCAACAGTGAACGCGCTGGTCGAGGATGCCAAGAAATCTTTTTTGGAAGAAAACGGGCGCGCGTCGCCGGATCTCATCAAGAAAAGCATGGGCGAAAGCGGCGATACGGAAGACGCGGAGGAACCGATGGAATCTTTATTAGTCGACCCTCGTTTGGATGAAATTTTTAACGAAGACAAAAAAAGCGACGGATCGCTCGGGTGTGTATTGTTCACGCTCTCGACGCTTTTGCCGCCCAGAAACGACCGCGAAAACGCCGAAAAGAAGACGTATGAAGACAACGATACATCCAGTAGTACGACAGCTGGAACAGCAGGAGCAGCAGGAACAGCATCACCACCACCAACAACACCACCACCAACAACAACAACAACCAACGACTCGCCGACGATGGGAGGTCGTCGCGACTCGGGTGAACTCGTCGTTCTCGACTCCAAGGTCTGTTACTTCGACGTCGGCTACCGAGGCGTCGTCAGCACTCTCGCCGCGGCCAAGTTCACCGACTGCTTCGAAAACCAAGGCGTCTCCTTAGACTCCATAACCTGCAAACACTATTGCAAAGAGATGAAGTTGGATTCCAAAGCTATACAGGCGTACACCAAGGGTGGGTTTCTATCCGTCTTGAAGCTGAAAAAGATGTTAGATCCGAGCTTATCGCCTTACGCGTCGCCGTCATCGACTCCGCGGAGACTGTCGTTAGACGTCTTTCGGAAATCGATCGATCGAGAGAGATAAATAATAGATAGATACTAATAGATAGAAAAGGATAGATTAGAAAGAGAGAGCGAAAGAAAGAGGTTGATCTCTTCAGAAGCGCTTGTAACAATGTACTCTTCTTTGGATGCATATGTATTGATTTTTTGTTGCGCGCGTTTTTCTATTATTGGATGGTTCTGCTGGTTAGAGGACGAATACCAAAACACGAGCATCATGCACATTTCTTTGCACGATAAATTCGTCATTATCTTCGCCTATTCAATCGCTTTTGTCGCGTGCACACAGCAAGGAAAAGAGGAAAAAAAGAATAAATATATCACGCGCTTCTACTTAAGCGCTTTGATGATGCCAACCACCACCGCGATGTACAGTCATTCCAGAACAACTACGATGATCATCGCGAGTAGTAGCAGTAGTAGTAGTCATAGTAATCTCAAAAGTCGCGAGGTGAATCGTCGTCGTCTCAAAAGTCGCGCGTGTTTTGGAAACATCGATGCGATAACGAACTCGGATTTGGACTTCTTCGCCGCTCGGCGGAGGAATACGACTACGACTCCTACGACTCCTATTACTCAAATGAGAAGCAGAGCGAGAAAATCATTGTCAATGGTTTTAACGCGAAGTACATCGAGAGATGAAGACGAACCGCCGTATTTTGATCGACCAACGGCGTTTCCTAAAACGGAGAATTCAGGCGACGTGGCTTTCGGTGGCGAAGGATCTTCGTCGGACAGCGCGTCGTCGTCGACCTCGAGTTTAGGCGGCGAAATGGAAAAAACGTTCGTGGGCGTGCCGATGACTCGCGTGACCATGGTATTGTCCAACGCTTTACCGGTCATGGGAGGGATGGTTTCTCAAAACGTCTTGAACTTGGTGGACGCGGCAATGATTGCTCGACTCGGCACCGTCGCCGTGGCGGCGGTCGGGTTAGGATCGACCGCGAATTTTCAGTGTCAAGCGTTGCTGCAAGGCGTTTCCAGTGCAGTGCAAGCGATTGCGGCGAGAAGTTACGGGAAGTCAATGACGGATGTGGCGTTCGCGGAGAAGAAGGAAATCGCGAGACCGTTGAACGCGGCGATTGTTATCGTATTGTTCTTTGGGTTTCCTTTGGCGTGGTGGTGTTATCACAACTGCGCGTGGTTCGTGCCGACGTATTACGCCAGTCGAGATGCGGCCGTGGCGTCGGCAACGGTGCCGTATTTACGAGCGCGGTTACTCGCCGTACCTGCGGTTGGGATTAACTTTGCGTTTAGAGGATTTTGGAACGCCATTCAGCAACCGCAGGTGTACATGAATACGTTGGTCGTGATGCACATAACAAATATCACGGTATCGTTTATGCTCATCTGGGGGGTACCTGCACTTGGAGTACCGAAATTGGGAGTCGCTGGTGCTGGATTAGGGACCGCGTTTAGCGTCTGGGTTGGAACGGCGATGTACATTTATCAAGGCTTCAAAAGAGCGAAAAAATATGGGTTTGGGTTTTCCTTGCGAAGGAGAGAAGGCGGCGCAGAATTGGACGAGGAGTTTAGTTCGTTCCCGACGAAAGAAGAAATCATGCTGTTGATTAAACAAGCGCTGCCGACAGGAATTACTAACGTTTTATACGCCTCGGCGATGGTGTTCATGTACGCGATTGTTGGCGCCATAAGCACCACGTCCGTGGCGGCGGTGAACGTGTTGATTAACCTCATGTTGGTTTTAGTTTTGCCGTGCATGGGTATGGGGTTAGCCGCTGGTGCGTTGTCTGGACGAGCTTTAGGCGCAGGCGACGTGGAGGATGCGAAGCAATGGCCGTGGGATGTATCTAAAATCACCGCGGCGGGCATGTCTATCTTTGGTTTACTCATCGCGCTCTTCCCTCAACCGATTTTGTCCGTCTTTTTAACCGACCCGGAAGCTATCCGAGTCGCGACGATGCCGCTACGACTGACTGGTTTGACCGCGTGCGGTGATGCGGTATCGTTGACCATGCAAAACGCGTTGTTAGGTGTTGGCGACGTGAAAACCGTCGCTTTAGTTTCTATCCTCGCCCAATGGGCGGTGTTTTTACCCATTGCCTGGTTTAGCGTACACAAGCTCAACCAAGGCTTGTTTTGCGTCTGGGCGATTTACGTCTTGTACAGAGTTGGCGTCGGGATGGTGTACGCGTGGTTGTGGAAGCGAGGGAAATGGTTAGACGCTTTGAATGTTTAGTATATCGTTGCTCTGTATTGCGCGGGTGTTGTATTATTTATCGTTTGTGCTATTTGTCGTGTTGTTCTACTTTCGTTCTCACAATGTGCTGTAAATCACCTAACCGGTCGCCTCCTCAAAATCTCTTCCACCCACCTCTTCCCGTTTTCGGTTTTAAAGCTCCCATCGCAGCTCGAATAGAACTCCGTCAAATCCACGTCTTTATATTCGTTCTCGTATTCGCTCGCTTGCAATAACATCTCCAACTTATCCAACTCTTTCACGACCCTCGCTTCGCGCGAGCTCCCGTTTTCGTACTCCAACCACAACGTCTCGATCGTTTCGCCGGCCACATCCCCTAACGTTTCTTTCAGTTTCTCCATCGCTTCCACCTCTAACGTATTCTTCTCTTCTTTGGAGATGCCGCAGTGCGGCGTGATGTCCCCGACGATGCTTTCTGCGATATCGTGGACCAACGCCATGGTGACTAATTTTTGCACGTCTAATACTTTTTCTTCTTTGTCTTCTTCTTGTTGCAAACCAAACACAAAAGCCATCAGCGCGATCCGAAACGAGTGATCCGCCACGGATTCAACCCGAGAAGTAATCTCTTTATATTTCGTCCACCCAGTTCTCTTTGTTTGCTTCAGTTTCCCGCAGATGGAGAGGAAATCGATGGTGTTTTTCGTTTGTGACGTTCGTTCCTCTTCTCCGTCCCCACGTTGGCTTTTGCTCGTCATTTTCGCGTTTTCCGAAACGCTACTGCTTTTCGTGGTGTTGTGACGCCTCTCACTGCTAAAACGACTCGTCCTCGTCGAACGCAAAGTGTTTTCTGCTCCTTTTCCTCGCGTTGTTGTAGAAATACGAGTGCTCTTTACGGTAAGTAAAAGTGTACTCGTGTGAAGCATTACTAGGGGAATTTAAGCGGTTTGAAATGGAGTAAATCGCTCTACAAAAACAAACACAATTATCTCATCAATGCGATGAATACTTTACGCGTGAATAAATAAGAGCACATCATGAGCAGCAGTCACGGTACCACCACCACCGCTGCTGCTGCTAATGTTGTCGCTGTTGTTGTTGAGGGAGAAGCGACGACGACAAAAGCGGCGAAAGAGAACACGCTGAAGAAGAGAGAGACTTTAACGGATGAATACGAACCACCGTTTGGATTGCGCAACGTAGATTGTATTTCTGTTCGTAGATTGAACGTTTTGGATGCGTTTTTTAAAGATGATGATGATGATGATGATGATGGAAACAACAGTGACAACATTGCATCGCAACTGAACTCTATCGAAGTGTACTTCACGTTGAAACGAATCGTGAAAGATTCGTCCGTCTTTCTCGGGGGTGGCATTAGCAAATCTTCAAAACACGAACAGAACTCGATTCGCGTGTGCGACGATTCGTTGAAAACGTTCACATCGAAAGCCATATCGTTCAAAAAAGATAATAAATCGGTATGCGATCCAGATTGGGATATATTTGAGAAAGAGCAAAGACGGTTTCGAGAGGTGTTGGAGAGAGACGGTATCGACGACGACGAAGAAGAAGAAGCGCTCGTGCCGGGACTGTTTGAGTTCGCGGTGTATGGGAGAAGGGTGAAGGAACATACGAGCAACTCCTCGAACGAGAGCAGTTCTTCACACGACGACGACGAAGAAGATGAAGAAGAAAACGAAAAGGAAAAGGAAAAAGAAGAAAAGAATCGACGAAGAAGACGGGGCAAAACATCAATCGAAGACAAATCGAAAGAAAACCTCTTGCACAAAGCGCTCATCTCCTTTCGCCATGTAAAGAGAGCAACTGCGCAATTGAAACAACTCTCGCAAAATTCTCGAGTGCCAGTGGTTGTGTTGAGAGTAAAATCGAGCAGAAGGAACGGGGCGATGACGTATTACGCGAGGGATATTCGAGACGTGAAAGAATTCGAGAATTTAGACGTTAGAGAGAAGTTGTTGAGGGAGGAGGAGAATTTGCACGAAATGTATAATGGCAGTCATCACGTGAATAACAACAATGGAAAGGAGAACGAATCTCACAAAAACGAAGACGATATCAGTTCTGAAACCACTGGTGGAGGTGTTGTCATTACGGATGATATTCTCGCCGCGAGTAAGAAGAAAGGTAGAACGAACAGTTTAGATGAACGCGAATTAGTGGGATTAGTGTCAACGATGACGCCAAAGACAGCAACGGCGTCTGCATCGTCGCCTTTTTCGTCACCGTTTCGAGGTGGCCCTTTCGGTAGTGGTGGTGAGAGAGTTGGTGACATCGTAAAAGCTGCTTCGCCGCAATCTAAAGCGAGAAATGCGAATTTTAACTACAGAGAAATCCTCGAGCAATCCGTGCAAAAGCTAAACACGGAAAATGCTTTACAAAGCATCTCGAAAGTCATGCTCGCGAGTGACCGTCGTGAAGAATTGAAGCAAGGGAAACTTATATTGCAATTAAAGTTGGAAGAAGAACTTCGCAATAATCGTCACATTTCGCAAAAGACGCAGTTCTTGTTTGAGATTGAACAAAAACGAGCTTCATCGGAGAAGAAAGCGGACGAGTTGAAGCGCGCTTTAGAGAGCGGGCAAAAGCAAAGCTCTCGATTGGAAAAGTTAGTCAGTGTGAAAACGGAATCGATACGAACGAAACGAGAGTTATTGATGAAAAAGCGTCGCCAGTTGGATGAATTGCGGATGCACTTGGAAGGTCCGGAAATCGACGGTACCTTACGCCGCACGGTTTCCGCGCTGCAAAATAGAAGATGGCAGTTGGTCAGAGATTTAGCCGAGGCGTTTCCGACGAAGAAAGTGGGGCAGATGTCGGCAGCTGTCGCCAGACCATGGGCTATATGTGGTTTAAAATTGGATTTAGCGGATCGGTTGTTAGGTCCGACGAGTGATTCGAGTAGAAAGCAGCACCAACATCCAGACCAACATCAGCAGCAAATGCTTCCGCAAAGCGAAAAAGGCACGACGGAGAATGTAAAGTCACTCGTTTCGAACAGTGCGAGTGGTGGTCTAGAGGATGTGAGGAATATAAAAAACGTGAACAACGCCGATAAACCTGCCGGCAATCAACTCTTCCAAACTTTAGCAACGTTATTCGGGTACGAGGACGACGAAGACGAGGAGTTTCTCAACGCCTCCGAAGCAGAATCGAGAGATGGTCGCGCACGAGGAGAGAAGAGGAATACGAACGCGACCGACTACACGCAGTTTCACTCGTCCGCAGCGAGAGATGACGCTGAGGTTGCCGCCGCAGCGCTAGGCACGGTCTGTTTACTCGTCGCTCGTCTTTCGTCCATCTTTGATGTTCCGTCTCGGTACCCGTTGGCGTTTGGTTCATCAAGGTCGTTCGTAGGTGATTTGAAGGAGATCAAACGTGAGAACGAGAGCACCAGCGATTCGAACAGGATGGAAACTTCGCAAAACAATGGCGACGACAGCAGTAGTCCGAATCTACTCCTCGGTTCGCCACAGAAAAAGAAGAAATCTTCGTCCTCGTCAATCACGTTGACCAAATGGCGAAGAGTTGAGTTTCCTCTGTTTCTGGACGATCACGCAAAGGCAACTGGAGACGCTCGGAGGTTTGCGTACGGCGTTTTTTTGTTGAACAAGAATGTGCAGCAGATTTTAGACGCTTACGGTTTAGAATCCAGAGGTCCTCGGAAGACTTTAGAGAACGTGGCGAGAATTTTCCAACACGCCGCAAAACTTAGCAAAGAGAATAGAGCAAACTAGACTGCTGTACATTAAGTAACACATACAAAGCACGCTATAATAATACTAAATCACTATCACTAAACTAAATTCTTCGACTTTTCCCGTTTGTATCAACAGCCATGGGCACGCCATTCACGCCTTCGCAGACAAAAGCTTCTCGTTTCCGACCTCCGTAGGCGTAGCTCATGCCGGAATCGATGAGGACCAACTTTCCGCCGCAAATAGAATTCATGCCTTGCCATTGGACGGTGTGTCCAATAACCATGCGTTTCACACCTAATAAATCCACGATTTCCTTAATCTTATCGCATCCGCCGTTCGTTTCAGACGCATCTGGTGGTTCTCGAGTCCAAAACACGCCGTCGCCTCCGTTTATCCAACTCGGCAATCGGCTTCGCTCTTGCCAACTGTTCCCGGACATTTGTACTCCTTTGCTGCTATTTCGGTAGTGTTCGTTGATGACTTTATCTAAGCTTTTTTTCAACCCACTGTCATCGGTATTATCGTAATCCTCGCTACGAATCTTCATTTCTTTCAAATGTTCAGGCAACACTCCGGCGTGCGAAAACGCAGATTTACAATTCCCTTCTCCGGCTACGGTAACCACGCTCCCAAACTCTCTAATTTCTTTCCCGAACGCCTCATCGGGCGCAAAAAGTTTCTTCCACCTCAACAAACCAACTTTTTGCAACGCTTTCTTCCCAATCGTGGAATCTGGATGAATCTTCTCCTGCTCTCCGTACTTCTCCATTTGCGCTTCGCCGAGCGCTACCAACTCCTCCTTCGCGACGAACCGATAATCCGCCTGTATCGCCATCAACTCGTGATTGCCCACGAGCAACCGTATTTGCCGTCTATCCACATCATCTTCATCTCCTGGTACTAAAACCTGCGCTCTGATATCTCTGATAAACGTAAAACTCCCAATCGAATCCTTCCCTCGATCGACCACGTCTCCCGTTTGAACTAAAACCGTTCTCTCGTTTCTCTCTTTCACCCACTTCACATCCTCGCCTAAAACTTTATCCGTCGCGCCAGTCGCGAACAGTAACCGTCGCAAAACGTCCTCGTCGCCGTGAACATCCCCTATGGCGATAACTTTTGTTTTTAATCTCTTTTTATTCTTCTCCGTCTTCGTTTTTACGAACACTTTTTGTCCTCGCGGTTCTTTAAAGTACAGAGAGACCACGAAGAGGAAAAAACAGATTAAAATTCCAATCGCGACGACATCTTTCAATAAAGAACCATCTTTCCCGCTTTTTCTCTTCTTCATCTTTTTTCGTCCACCAAACGTGTCTTTTTCCTTCTCCTTCTTCCAAAGATCGTCGTCAAAATCGTCGTTTCCCTCCTGCTTCTTTTTCCTCGCTTTTGCTCGACGCATTTTTGCATTTGTGTGATTTTGTGAGAAAAAACGTCAGAAGAATTTGTTCCAAAACACAACAAAACAACTACACTAAAAAAAAAGAAACATCATGATGCGAAGAGCTTTGAGCCAAGCGTCGAGACGTTTGCGAGCGTCGGCTTCTTCGGGGACGTCGGGTTCGTGCCAAACACCGTCACCTTTTCCGAGCATCTGCAGAGCCTACGGCGCGGGAGGGGGCTTTTTGGACAAAGACCTCGTCAACGATCGCATCGTCGCCGTCGTGAAAAATTTCAGCAAAGTGGACCCGTCGAAAGTCACGAAAGCGTCGCACTTTGGAAAAGATTTAGGTTTGGATTCCTTAGATACGGTTGAAGTGGTGATGGCGATCGAGGAGGAGTTTGCGATTGAAATACCAGACGCGGAGGCGGATAAGATTTTGAGCATCGAAGAGGCGAGCGCGTATATCGCGAGTAACCCGGACGCGAAGTGATGAGAGATCAGAGAGAGAGAATGAGAGAGACAGACGAGAACAGAGAAGGAGTGGTTTCGCGTATGAACTCGCGGAAGAAGAAGAAACGAGATTCACAAACTCTTAGAAGAGTACCGTATACTTTTGCGTTTGTAATTTGATATTTAATTTAATTTATAAAAATACAACAAGTTCTGTCTCTGTTTGTGCGTGTATTATTAGTACACGACGAGAGCAGATGTGAGCGTCTCTTTATGCTGACTTTAATGTACAAGAGGAGACAGAGAGAATTTGCGTGCGGAGCGTCATCCTTTTAAATAAGCGTTCGCCCACACAAACATACCATTTCTTTTATCATCTCTCTCTTCCTCTCTCTCTCTCTCTTTCTGTTTGTTTAGTAATAAGTTAGTAGAGCAGCTTTTCAGCTTTCTTATTCTTCTTCTTTTTCTTCTCCTTCTTCAATACTTATCTCGATAAGGCAGAGACGGCGTCGTTGTCTTTGTTGTTCAAATCGTCCCGCAAGTCGCTCGGCAACTTCAAGGAGGTGAACAAAATCAACAAGCGTCGCTCGTGCGGAACCGCCCAGACGAAACCCAACTCTGCGCCGCCGGTAAGTTGTCCTCCTTTACCGTCCAAAACCAAAAGTTCGCCGTCCGTCCAAGAGGCGTCTTCGAAGCCTGGTTTTGCCACTCGACCTTGGCCTTTGTATCGCGCTAAAACGCCGAGCTCTTCCGGGTAGGTTTGTAAACCGTTGACGGTGAGTTTGGGAAGCTTATTTTCTTCATCGATTTTCGCGCGAAAGGACGCCGCACCAGCTGGAACGTTCGCATCGCCGGTAAGTTTGATGCCGGTGATACAATTTGAGTCTTCACCCAACTCGTCACCATATCGGCCTCGAACGATGCGAACGATTTCGGCACCGTGTGGACCAAACGCGCCGACGTAGAGGCGATCGAACGGATCTTTCGAGGTTTGCGTCGCGACGTGATCCGGGATGCGTTCGAAACGAACAGTCGAAGCTGCGACGGATCGGTGATGTTTCTCTTCCGTTTCTTCCTTCACGTTTTCGGCGTTGATGCCTAGAACGTCGGTATCGACGGATAAGCCCTCAGATTTTAGAAGGAAAGAGGATTGCGAGACTCGAGTGCACTCCGCAGGAACTCTGACGCGATCGTACAAGCTCGGATCGCCGTATAAATCCTCGATAGATTTCATGCGTGAATCAAAACCACCCTCGGATTCGACAATGTTCGACTCATCGAAATCGTCAAAGTCGCCGTCGTCATAATCATCGTTCTCGTCAAAATCGTCCTCGTCGTCCGCATCGTCGAACAACGCATCTCCCAACGCCAGCGCGTCATCTCCGAATCTTTCCAACTTCGCCAAAAAATCCGGCGAATTAGTTTGAATCTTGCGATCGATCCCACTCCATCGTTCAAAGAATTCCTCTTCAAACAAAGAGTCCTCGTCAGCGACGTCTGCGTTTTCATCCGCGCGGAGCGCGTTGAGTAAGCCACTGCCATACTCATCCAACGTATCGTAATCTTCCAACATTTTAATCAATTCTTCTCTGCTCGGAGGATCCTCTGGAGTCGTGTTTTGATCGTACGCGTCAAAGATTGTGTTGATGACATTATCGAGCTCTTCTTCTTCTTCTTTTATGCGTTCCGTGCCCTTTGCGATAACTGCGTCTCGAATTTCTTGGACCAGCTTGAAGCGTTCTTGTCGTCTCTTTTCCGCTGCCTCGTCGGTATCTAAAGTAATCTCGTCAATCGCACTTGTATTCTTTCTCATCTCTTCGCGCAATAAGCTCACATTCGTGAGCAAATTTTCTTTCAATTTCCTTATGCGCTCTTCGCGAGTGGCGAGCTCTTTCTCGTGGGCGCTGAGTGCAGCTTTAGTCGAGGCTAATTTATCCTTGTATTCTTGCAAATCCGCGAGCAATTTTTTCTTCGTCTCGTCGTCGATGGTTTCAGGACCACCGTCGTCGTCATCCGTTTCTCTTCTCACCGTAATTTTCTGTCCATCTTCGTCCGCGTGATCATTCAAATCAACTACTGGGATTCTTCTGAACGACTCCACGTAATGAAGTCTCGCCGGTTGCGTAACGAATTTTATCTCTTTCGAGTCCTTATCGTACTCTTCGCGAACGTGCAGCTCAAAATATGGCGTCCCAAACGTTTGGTCTTTCACTGAATACTTGATGGCAGCGTCTTCTTCTTCATTAACGTCGTAGGCGTCGCTACCTTCTTCTTCTTTGCTTTTCTCTTCTTCATCACGTTTATTCGTATATTTTTCGTACTGCGTGTCGAGGATTTCTTTAAGCTTATCGAGTTTGCCATTCACCGGCGTGTCAGACGCCGAAGGAGCCCAACTTTTGAACGTGTCCAACGGCGACTCATCGTTCGCGTCCGCCAACTCCCTCGCGGTGAACGATGTGCCAACCAAACGTCCACGTCTCACCGTCACGTGAACAATTGTACCTTTTGTAAACTTTTTCGGCGGCTTCGGCGATTGTTTCATCGCTTTCGTCCCAGCCTCTTCTCCTTCTTCTTTTTCTTCTTCTTCTTCTTCTTCTCGTTCTGGTTGTTTATAAACCAACTGATCACCGTTCACGCCGTACGCATAGTCGTGCATTTTATCGCGTTCTATTGAATACGACTGCAAATAGTCCGTGATATCAACCCCGTGCCACCAACCGAGCAAACCGGCTCCAGAATCTCGAAACTTTGCCGCCGCGCCGTAATCCTCCGTTTCCAACGCTCTCAAAAAGCCTCGGCGAATTTTCATCGCCGGGTCAACCGTTAAAGCTGCCTCGATGGCGTCTCGAATCGTTGACGCGCGACCGTAGTCCTCGACGTCGATTGCCTCGGCCAGTTGTCCGTTGAGCGCGACCAAGGCTTCGTCTTCTTTCGCCAATTGGTCGAAACGTTCGTTCCATTTCTTCCAATCCGAAACGGCGTATTCGTCTTCCTCTTCCTCGTCTTCTTCCTCGCGTTCTTTCTTCGTCTTGTTCGCGTTGATCCCATTCGCACCCGATTTGCCGCCGATAAAATTCTTAGACGACTTACTGTCACTCTTCCCCACTCTTCGTTCTGTTTTCACTTTGACCGACCCTCCCGAGGTCGTCGCCTTTGCATCCGAGTCGTTCAACTCGAGCTCCAAGTCAGACGTCTCGAACGGTTGACGAACGAGAATCGTGTGCGTCTCGTCTTCATCTTCATCCGTGTTCTCGATGTTGTTCTCCTTTTTGTTCTCTTCTCCTTTAGACGAGACGGTGGTCTCTCTTTTCGCTTTCGCCACCGCCGCCGCCGTCGCCGGGTTCACCCTTCGTCTCGCCACTCGTATATTCTTTTGTTCTTTGTTGGTATTCTCTCCGCCGGTCGTTTTGGCGTTATTGGTGTCTTTTTTCAAAGCCATAAACTTCGAGGACGAGGCTTCCACGTTCGAATGTGTTGTCTCCGTCGCAGACTGGGACGAGGAGGATGCGCCTTCCTCCTCGTCCAACTTTTCGCTCTTCCCCTCTTCCTCGTCCTCCTCGTTTTTCCCGAACGCGTTCTGCGAATCTCCTCCTTCGAGATGGGAATCTTCCTCCAACGCAAACCTCGCGAGTCGATTTCTCTCTCTCCCGAGAGATTTTCGCATCGATCGACTTTTATTGATCGTTAAATCAGACAGTTTAGGTAGGTTTACCATCGCTTTCGCGGACGAAACCATCGCAAAAGGAGTCGGCATTTCTCCTCAAATTTAGCGGTTATATAAAGCGCTTTTTTACAAACCGATGCTGCTCGAGATGGGAATAAACCTCGAAACTTCTCCTCTTTGCGACCAACGCGAGGCGAATTAAATAACGGCTAAACAATAAATAACACGCGCGAGATGCGTATTTCAATCGTTTTAATATATATATATCGCGTGCAATCCGTTCTGTTTTATGGCGGTAATTTATCCAGATTTTCGGTTTTACCCCGACCGATTTTGCTGCCCCTTTTCTAAAAGTTGGGAAAAATTCACCTCCTTGCGCAGTGCTTTTGCTCTTTCCTATCTCTCAACGTCGATTGTAAATGACTTCTGAATACATACACATATATACACATGTACTATGCTAGAGTAAACTACGCTATCTTCTTCTATATTCACGCGAACAAACTCGGCACTTTCTCCATTAACTCGCTCAGAACAGGTTTGTCTATTTGAACGAACCTCTTGGAGACTTCCGAACCGTCGTTCTCCTCGGCGAGCGTTTTGCCTTTAATCAAGACGCCGGTGATGTTGAAATTATCTTTCGCGGAGACGAGATTTTTGAGCGAGTCTTCGAACATGAACACCTCGTCGTCGTCGAACGGTTCTTGAATGCCTTCGTTTGCTTCTTCTTCTTCCGTGATATCGTCTTCGTCGACACTGTGAACATCATCATCGGTACCGCCGCTACGAACACCATCCATCGCTTTCATCCTCCGCTTCACGTCTCGAAGTACTTTCCCAAAAGCCTCTTTCGATGGTTTGCACGTGTCGCCCATAAAATCCGCCCCGTACACGTAATCAAACTGGTCCAATATATTCAATCTTTCTAACGCCTGCTTCGCTTCCGTCTCCGCGCAATTCGTCAACACGAATTTCGGAAACGATTTTGACATTTTTCGTAAACATTCTCTCACCTGTTCGTCCGGTTCCAGGTGTTGCGAACAGTCGCCTCTCGTGAACTCCCAGTACGTTTCTTTCTTAAAACGTGCGTGTCCTAATTCTCTCAAGGATTTCAAGGTTTGATTGTGCTTCGTAAACTCTCTTTTCCATATCGTTTTCGCTTTGTCGATGGTTTCGTACCCAAGTTGTGAAACCATGAACTCAAACACTCGAGCGCGACACGCGTGTTCGTACCCGTTCTCGATGGGGTATAAACACCCGTCCAAATCGAACAACGCAAACTTTACTTTTTTTGTGGTGTTTTCAGCAGGAGTAGTCGTCGTCGTAGTCGTCGTAGTCGCTCCCATGGCGCGTAAAGTAAACCACTTGTATAAATAGGAATAATAATATACGAGAGAGAAAAAATTCTGAAGAAGATTTTAAAGAAGAAGATGCTCACATGCGTTCACACATGCGAAGAATATTTCAATACGAGTAATAATAAATATATGTATATAAATAACATAGTATGTTCATGATGCATAGTACCTGATACGAAGGTGTAGCAGTAAAATACTCTTTCATCGAATTAGTTCAACTTTTGCTTCGGGAGCTCGTTGTGAATCCAAATACCGACTTCGATAAACTCTTCGAAATCGATCGAATCGGAAAGATTCTTATCGAACTTGTCGAAGATCATTTTGAGCACTTTTTCCGTGGACTCGATTTTGAGATCCGTTAAAAGAACGCGCATTTCGTCTTTATCCAAATCGCCGGAGTAATCGCTGTCGTACTTTAAGAAATCGCGTTTTGATTTTCGCATTTCGATGGACTCGCTGACGCCGAGCGCGATGGAGCACACGAAAACAAAAACCACGGTGAGAACGAGGTAGACGTCCATCATGGAACATTCCCATTTTTCACGGATGCACACTTCGTTCTTGATTGCCAAACCAAACGTCGCGACGGCGCCGAGTGAGAAGTGTGCGAGTTGGGCACACATGTTGTCTTCCCGCTTGGAATACGGATGCGCGCACGCGAGAAAGAGGAGGAAAAGAGAAGAAAGAAACATCGCGACGTACAGCTGCGTGTCTGAACCTGGATCGACGAATATAACCACGGCACCGAGAAGAAACTTTTTGATGATGTCCAAGATTTCCCAGAACCACCACTCTTGTTTGTAATCTCTGTAAATCCAGCCGTACGTCTTTTGATTGTAAGCGATGACGTCCTTGTGCGTTTCCGCGTATTCTCTTGAAATCTCTGCGTTTTTAATGTGACGCATACCTCTGGCCATGACGGTCAGAAACAATAACGGAATGCCAACAGGAAACAAGATGACAAAGAAAATTGCCCCGCCTTTAAAATTTTTATATTTGTCGTCTTGGCAAGACGTTTCGATCGAGTATCGAATAAAGAGATTGTCGTCGCCAACGTCTTTGCAGCTGAAATATTGAAGAACCGTGCCCGAAAGGGATGGATATATCAAAAACAACAATAAGAACGAACACTTGGTGGCGTAACCTACGTATCTTCGACCGAGATTTACGAGATCTTTCGATCCGGTAACGAGTTTCCACGTCTTTGCTAAAACGTATCTCACGAAGAAGAACGCGCATATAAAAACAATCAAAACCAAAGGCGCGACGGTTGCGACCGTGAACTTTGAATAGAAATCGCGCGTGAACGCGCAATCCAACGGCAAAATTCGGAAATCCAAACTGAATAGTTTCAAAGCTTCGGTCATCTGAGTAAACTCTTTAGGCCAAGCGACTGCTTGCAATTGAGTTGGCCAAAGCACTAAAATCTGACCGAACCCGACCAAGATTTTTACTTTTGTTCGCATGGTGTTTTCGCCGTTCCATATCATTTCACCGAGACGATATCGAGCGGAGTTCGGAAGCTTTGGTCCTTCCTCTATTCTCTGTTTTAAAGTCTTCTCAGGCTGCACGTATTGCAATTCTTTGTTCCCGTTTTGCACCTCGCCTTTAAAGATGTCAAATCGGAGTCGATATTCGCGTCGCACGGTGCTCCGAAAATTTTCAATCTCCTCGAGGCTATCAACCACGGGCAAGAAAAAGATGAGCATCAACGCAATGAAAATGATCCCCACCACAGAAATAGCGATTAATTCGTTCGAAAACATGCCTTTTAATTTACCAGCTTTGCATTTCGTGCACTCCAAATTGTTTTTGTCCCAATAAAAGTCATCTTTGCAAACACCACACAGAGGTCCGGTAGAACCGTCTTCGCATCCGACGCCAAAAAGTCCCGTCGCGTTCAAGGCGCAGACATTTTTTTCAGTGCACTCGAGCGCTTGCACTTCTGGTTCGAGTTCGTACACCTCAGCTTCCGTGGTTATCATCTTGGATTGTACAGCGGGAACGTTCGAGCTTTTTGGAAAGTTCCAAGTCCAACGATCGAATTTGAAACGGTAATAATTCGTGAGAATTTGCACGGGCGCGCCGTTGAAGAACTCGACGCATTCGCTCGGGTACTCTTTCAAGTTGGAAGTCATGTCCTGACAATATTTGATCGGGGAGACGCACGGAGACACAGATAAGGACGAAGTGATTGTGAAATTTTCAGGCAACATCCCGGGAAGTCTTAAATCGACCAAACCCGGGATGCACTTGCACATCAGTTCACTCTGGGCTTCCAAATTGCTCGCGTCTCTCACTAAAGCCGTATTTTTTGGACACGGTTCGCACGTCAGAGTCCCTTCTGATATTTTCTTCACGTAGTAGTTATCGACGCAACCAATGGTGACTTTCGATTGGCCGGCGGCGATGGTACCAGTGTGTGTTTTCGTTGAATCGTACTCGTATTCTTCGGACATCACGTAACCTTCCACTGGCGCTATGGAGTATTCGATTTCACCGACTTCGGTCGCGTACACCGAGAACGTTGTCGTTTTTGTATCCGGAGTGAGTTTCATAACCGCGGCACCGTCGAGGCTAGAAAAAACCATACCAGACGCGATGAAAACGACCGGTAACGTCTTTGTATCTGACCAAACGTACTCGTCAGCAGAAACCGCAGCTTTCACGCGTCCTCTCGAAAAGTTCGATGGAATTCCTTCGAGGTATAATGGAAAGTTGTAAGTATTCGTCGTGAAGAGAATATCGTTCTCGTTCAACGTCGGCTTGAAAATTTTCTTCTTTCGAGCTACCACTTGAAACGTATTCACGGGAGCATTTGTCGATCGATAACTCGTGTACCGAGCGGTCGGTTGATACTTGTTCCACGTGTTTTCTCCGGCCAAAGCGACTCCGGTGTGCACGAGCTCAAAAATATTCGCGCCCGCTTTTCTGGGAATAGCGAGAAATTTGATCGACGTAATTCCGGGCTCAAATCGTATCGTGCGATTAAAACTAAAATTTTGCTCTGGAAACGCGTCTTCGTCGAGTAAAGCGAAATCACCGGTGTAAAGATTTTCGACGTTCTCAACCGTGTCGTGACTTAACAACTTTCTTCTCTTTTTTGCCGTAACCGAAGGGCTTCGGAAGGAGTTCATGCCGATTTGAAAATCAAAGAGCTGGTTATCGGCGAAACCGGCTCCCGCCGAAGCGGGGATTTCTCGAGGAATGCGAACTTCTACGACGGTCCATTCGTTCACTAACGATACACCGTCGTACGATGTGCCAATAGACCTATCCAATCCTGCTGTCTCGTACACTAAATCTGGCATCCCCAAGGATCGGATGTGGTAGCAGCACGTGAAATGATTCGAACCGGTTTTCGTCGGCACCCCGTTCGCCGGCACGCTCGAGGCGGATTGAATAAAATTTTCCGCGTTCGGCGTCATCGGTTCAACGACGAACATTGGACCAAAGCCACTTGGAACTCTTTGCATCGATCTTCCTGCCACGCTCGACGTACCGTCCACGTAAGGGATACTATCAATGATATACCCAGTTTCGGTATAAAGCGTGCATCCTTGCTTTTCGCGCAAGTCCCAATCGTAACCGAGCGTAATCGAATTATCCGTATCGGTACTTTTCGAGCAAAATAACTTGTAAGATTGCGGTCCAATCGTCGTACCGCTGGGAATGATGTAGTGAATCCCGTCGTTGACGTGCGCGACCGTACTCGGACCGGCTCGAGCGAGAACGAACCCAGATAAATCTACCGTCGTGGTCGCGTGGATGTTGTACAACTCGATAAAATCACCGCCTTCGCATAAATCGATGCCATTATCCGAAAATTCGTTTATAACGACTGGAAGTTGCAACCGGTCCGAGTTGTATATCCCCGGCGAGCCTGGCGCGAGTGCAAAGTCCAAATCTTTACCGATCGGGAAAAAGTCGTTATATAACACGGAGGTTCCGTACGCCGTTACCGTGTTCGTTTCCGTTGGGTCGTACGTTCTTTGGCGTTGCCAGGAATAAAATTCGTTTGCCGTCCCAACTGTGCCTTCTTCGACGACGCCGCTTTCGTCCACCACCGCGCCTTCCTTGGAGACGAGTTTATAATTTTTTCCCGCTGTAATCGTCCCCGCCGTCGGTGGTATCGAGTACCAAATATCTTCCGAAGAATCTCCCGTGCACACCACCCTCGCTTCTCCAGCTTCGATTGGTTTCGTAAAATCCGAAAACGTGAATATCACCTCCTCGTCCGCTTGAATCGTGTACCCAGCCAAGTCAATTTTTCCTTCCTGCGCCATGAATATCTCGAAGTAAGACGTTCCGTCCATACAGGTTGCGCGCGTTCCCACTTCTGAAATAATCAAACCGTCCGCAATTTTCCAATGCGCTTCTGTTCTTTCAATTTTCATCACACAAAACGAAGCGTAAAAGAAGAAGTTTAAGAAGTTTACTAAAAAGAGAGAAGAAGAAGAAGTCTTCTTCTTTAACTTCTTTACCTTCTTCATCGTCGTCGTCTCTTTCGTCGTCGTCGTCATCTTCGACAACGAGTATTTTTAGAGAGAGAGAGAGAGATTAAAGTGCGGAAAAAGGAATCTCTCATATAGTCCCTTTTTTACGCTTCTGCCCCTTGTGTGAGTCAGCACATTTGCCCACAACACAGAGCAAAATTGCCCACAAAACAGAGCAAAATTGCCCTTAAAATATCTCTCTCTTCGTCGAGTGGCCAAACGGTCGTTAAAAAAAATCAAAAAGGTGCAGTCAAACATTTAAGTGCTTTTCATCAAAAAAACATCAAATCAGAGATCCAACAACAGAGACTTTTCCGCCTTAAAATAAGAAGAACAACAAAGATCTTCTTTTCATCAGAACACGACATAAAATTTCTCGTACGAAAGAAGACAAAGGTACGCGAAAAAAGAGGTTTATATACCACATATATGTACCAAGTTCTCGCTCTCTCTGTGTGCGTGTGTCTCTCTCTCGAGATCACGCACCCGTATTCACAGAGAGTATTCTTTATTCCCTCTTTCGTTCTCTCTTCTTTTTCCGATGATGATGATGTGTGTTTTGGATTATTCGTCCTTTTTTTAAGGCGAGATGAGATGGTTTTTATTCTCTTCTCTTTTCAAAAGGGTTGAGATCATCTTCCAGCGGGGGCAGATCCGGCGTCAAAACTCGACGATATACATTCGTCGATTTGAACGATGTTGAGACGATCGTTTCGTCCGATCTCGTTTTTTAATCGGTTTTGGAAACTAACAACCAAACTCTTCTTTCGCTTGTTTTCTCTCAGGATCAGGATCATCAAAATGTCTTCTTTCCGCTTACCGCTCGTCAACCGAGACTTATACCAACCGTCCTCGCAAACGATGGAAACGCTGCTGACGAAAGAAGTCACGTCGACTTCGACTTCGTCGTCTGAATTCAAACATCCAACAGCGTTTACCGCGCACTCTAAGAAAGAGTACGGTTTGGATTACTTCCTGAGAGGCGCGCTCGCCGGCGGTATTTGCTGCGGCGTGACCCATGGCGCGTTGACGCCGGTGGACGTGGTGAAAACGCGCATGCAATTGGACCCGAGTAAATACAGCGGCATGATTTCCGGCGCGTCGAAAATTGCCGCCGAGGAAGGTGCCGGGGCGTTGTTGACTGGTTTAGCGCCGACGTGCTTTGGCTATTTCGTCCAAGGTTGGTTTAAGTTTGGCGGCGTCGAGTACTTCAAAATCAAAGCCGTGGAAACTTTGGGAGAACAAAAAGCGTGGGATAACAAGACGAACATTTATTTGGGCGCGGCGGCTGGAGCGGAGTTTATCGCGGATGTGTTTTTGTGCCCGTTGGAAGCGACGAGAATTCGATTAGTGTCCAACCCGTCGTACGCGTCGAGCATGCCGGGGGCCATGGCGAAGATGGCGAGCGAAGAAGGCATCGTCAACGCGTTTTATTCTGGTTTCGGTCCGATTCTCGCGAAGCAGATTCCGTACACGATGGCGAAATTCGCCGTTCAAGGCGCCGCGGCGGACGAAATCTACAAAGCCATGGGCAAAACGAACAAAGAATGCACCAGCTCTGAAAACTTATCCGTTTCCTTAGGTTCCGGCGTCATCGCGGGCGTCTCCGCGGCGATCATTTCCCACCCGGCGGATACGTTGTTGTCTAAAATCAACAAAGCCGGCGCCGGTGGCACTGGATCTATGATGTCCCGTTTGAGTAACATCATCGCCGAAACTGGTATGGTCAAGTTAGCCACGCAAGGTTTAGCCGCGAGATGCGTCATGATCGGTACCTTAACCGCCGGTCAATTCGGTATCTTCGACGTCGTCATGAACGCCTTGGGCGCGAGCAAGTTTCACTTTCACGACCCGAGCGATACCAGCGGAGATGGGCACTAAATAATTAAAAGAGAGAGAGAGAGAGAAAAGAGAGATGTAAAATCTTCTCTTCTGATATTGCAGAATTTTTATTATTATAATAATATCATCATCATCATCATCACGAGAGAAATTTTTTTCCGCATTCGACCAAAAAAAAAAAAAAAAAAAAAAAAAAAAAAAATTCCAAAAAAAAAAAAAAAAGCAAAAAGAAACAGGTTTCTCTCTATCCAAATTTGCCCTTTAAAGCGCATATTAGTAAAAGAAAACGTCACAAAATACGTCACGCAAGCACACGCGCGAACTTTCGATCGCTTCGAACGCATTAAATTCACGTCAGAGACTATTTGTAACGTCTGAATTTTACTCTTTGTTGCGTAATACTACTACGCGCACACGTATATTAAAACGAAGAAGAGATGTTTACTTTATCATCCTCCACGCCGTCGTTGTTGACGAGCAGCATTTACCAAAAGAACCAACAAAACAATAGAAGAAAATCGACGGTCGTTCACGTTTCCGCGAGTGGTTTATCGCCGTCAAAGTTGAAAGCGACCGGCAAACGATTGTTAGTCATCCCGGACCAAGAAGAGGCGCAAACGGCGGGTGGTATTTTGTTGATGAGCTCCTCCGCGAGTGCAGGACCGGGGTCCTCGATTTGCGGGTCCGTGTCCTCGGTCGGGGCGGATTGTAAGACGGTAAAACAAGGCGACTCGGTCTTAATCAACGGCTTCGCCGGGTCGGAGATTGAGTTCGAAGACGGGTCGAAAGGGAAGTTTGTCACCGAGGACGACGTGTTGGCTATTTTGGGTTAATAAACGTGTTTCAGTATTATGTCTAGATAGAGAGAAGAGATGTGTGATTTGTGTTCGGAATCGGAAAGAGAGAGAAGAAGTTTGCGTTCGTAAATCAATACTATACTACTAAATACACATCGCAAATTTAAAGCACAAAAAGCGTAAACGTTTTCTTTACATGATACACTTTACTAGGATGACAACGCGTTCTTATTAAATCTACACAACTTAAAACGGCAGCTTCAAATTGAAACCTCCCGAGCTCGTTTTCGCCTCTCTCTTCATGTCCTCCTTTATGCCTTTATCCACGTCTAAAACGGTCGTGCACTTTGCTCTGCCGCTCGGTTCGTTCAAACAAAACTCAATGGCATCCACAGCCGCGACAATCGACGCCTCCTCCCCTTTATCCGCCCAATAAAACTTCGTCCCGTATTTGTTCGCCAGCTTCGTCCAGAAGTTTGGCGGCACCTCTAAATCGACGTTCGCGCCGATGGAAAAGTTCAAAATATTCCCGAGTCCAGGATCGGCGACGAACACCACCGTGTCGTCGTCTACGCCCCAATAGTCTTTAATCGCCAACCCGGGCGTTTGTGGGTACGCTTGCGCGAGAATTCTCAGTTTCACGCCCGTATCTCGCTGTAAGTTTTCCACTCGAGTTTGCAAACGTTTCACTTCTCGAGGGGTTAAATACCCGGCAACGTCGATGACGAGATTTTCGGACTGAGGGCCATCCGGGAGAAGTTTTGGATTGTTCACGCCTTCCAGACGCGCTTGGGATATGAGAGGCGAGGTGAAGAAGATGGTCGCGGAGAGGAGGAGAGACGTCAAAGCGGATTGGAGTTTTTCGTGTTCGTTATCCGTTTTTGTCGATGATTTTGACTCCGCGACTTTGACGGATGACGAAGACGAAAACGCACTCTCACTCAGAAGAGCTTTCGTTGTTTTGAAAACGCGCCGTATTCTTTTCGTCGAAGTTTGCCTTTTTACATCCGGTCGAAGAGAAGAGGTGGGAACCAAAGCAGACGATGATGATAACGCGGGGAACATTTTTTTCTCTTATATAAAAGTGCGTGCGTTTGTTGTTGTGTCAAGTTGTGAAGCGAAGAAGCACATCTCCTCGATGAAAGAAGCGCTTCGAGAAATCTACTGATACTTTTCTTATTACATTCAATGACAGTATATATACACACACGTTCACTCACGCGTACTCTTAAACGAGTTGGGAGATGAGAGATTTTATTTTATTCCAACTGGCCTTGCTTCGAAGCGAACCTCACGAAGACTTGTTCGAGCGTCGTTTGCGAGACGTAGTAATCTATGATTAAACCGCTCGTTTTCACCTCGTGCAACTTTGCGAAGACTTGCCACAACTTGATTTCGTCTTCGTTTTGCGTGTGGTTGACGCGTAATTTCAACTCCGAGATGTGAGATTCCGCGATGGAGGCTTTGAGTTCTTTCAAGGAGAAATTGACAACTTCGGATTTTTTGGATTTGTCAAAGTTTACCGTGACGGAGTAACCTTCGCTGAATCGGTTTTTCAAGTGTTGGAGACTCCCGATGCAACTGAATTGACCGGAAACCATGATACCAACTCGATGGCACAAAGCTTCGCACTCTTCCATGGAATGCGAGGTTAAGACGATCGTCCTCGATTTTGCCGCCGCGGAGATGACGTCCCATAAGAATCGTTTAGCTTCTGGATCCATTCCCGTGCTTGGTTCGTCCAAAAGGACGACGCAAGGCGCGCCGACCAAAGCCAGCGCGACTGAAAGTTTGCGTTTCATTCCACCGGAGTAGGTACCGCAAATGCGATCGGCGGCGTCGGTGAGTTGGATTTCGTTGAGCAGTTTCGAGACGGTGGAATCGATGGAGCCATACGGCACGCCACGAATCGCCGCGTAAAACTTGATATGTTCGCGCCCCGTGAGGTTTAATTGTAAGCCGTCAAATTGAGGACAGTATCCCATTCTTTGTCGAGCGGCAGTTAAGTCGTTGGAGATAGAAAGTAAGCGACGATCGGTGCCGGAAGAGGTGTTTGTGCTCGTGTAATCGCGAATGAGTGCGTCACCAGAGGTTGGCGCAAACTCGCCGGTGATTGTTTTGAACGTTGTCGTTTTCCCGGCGCCGTTGACACCAAGTAAACCAAAGACTTGCGAGTGCGCCATACCAACCGAGAGATGGTCGACTGCGTTTGCCTTCTTTGAACCGTAACTTTTGACGAGATCTTTAATAATCACGCCGTCGTTGGCGGTCAAATTGGATTCGGTATTGAGAACGCGTCGTCGTTCGGCAACGACGTCTTCATCTTCTTCGTCCGGTTGTTCTGACGCGACGGTTGTCAATTGCTGTTGATACTGTTGTTCCGATAATTGCTGTTCTTCGAGACCCAAAGACGCCGACGACGGCCGCTCTGTGAACCCATTTCTTCCCCTGCTCTGTCGCGCCCCTCGTCGCCTTTCCGCCGCCAATCTAATCTTTTCGTTTTTCTCTTCCGCCTTCCGTATTCGCTTTAATCGTTTCTCCTCTTTGTACTCGGAAATGTGTTTTCGTCCTTTCACGGATTCCAATCTTTCCAAGACGCACACCAGGAACGTAAACGTGACAAAATTGACAAACAAATAGAGATAATGCATCCACATAGTCTCGCCAACCGAATCCGATTCCACGAATTTCAAACAATTGCAATCGAAATCGAACATCTGTCGTTGCTTTTGCTCGTTGAGCATGCCTAAATCGAACAAACCTCGACCTAGGGAGTAATGAGGGACGACCAACGCAAAAACGTGTTTGCTTATATCCGAGCCCTGTTTCGTTGCGTCGTTCAATTCTCGGAGGTTATACAAGATGATACCCGCGATGGTCGTGATGACACCTAAGAAGGAAACGATACCAATTTCCCCTACGTACGCGGTGAATCCAGTTTTAAAGAAGAAACCACCGGCGTGCGCGTACGGAATAGACGCGAGGAGGAAGACGAAGAGTAGCGCAAAGATGTCTCCAATTCTTCCGCGGAACATTTCCACGTTGTACCCAGCAAAAACAATCGTAATGGTAATCAACGGTATAATCATTTGGAACATATCTGCGATGAAGTGTGACAGCCAATACATGGTCTTGTTCACGCCCGAGACGAGCTGTAAATGCTTCGTATTGTTCGCTCTTTCGTTGACAGGAACAACGGCAAACGAAGCGGTTAAAATCGAAGCGCCGAGGACGGAGAAGACCGCGGTAAACATGAGGACGAGAGCATTGTCCGCTTCTTCAACAATCTCACCATCTTCGTACTTTTCCTTTGATTCAAACCATTTCAAAGTGGTTTTGATCTTCGCATTTGCGTTCCCGGATCTGTGTCGTAAAATTGCCGTGTTGGCTTCGTTCGTGGACACGCCTATAGCGTGGAAAGCGGTGACATCAGTGTACAACGTGTGTCTATACACGCCTCCGGTAACTTTATTCTCGGCTCCGTTCTCATCGACGTAGGAGTCAACCCAAATTGCATCGCATGGGGCGCCGGATGGGCGCAAATTACACGGTTTTTGTTTGTCGCCGAATTTACCGAGCAAAGTGCCGTCGAAGGAAGTGTCCGCACTCGCTTCACACGAGCTGTTGATTTGGGTATCGACTCCATGAATCGGGCTCTTTGCACAATTCCCAAGAGCATCTCTCGCGGCGAAACCGACAACTTCTGTTTGTGTTTCCGTGTATCCGCACGCATTCGATAACGTCGCGATGGTATTGTTTTCGTACTTCGGTTTTACAAGCGTTGGATCGCTCATGCAGCACGTCAATGCGGCGTAATACGCCTCCTGCTTCGGCGCTGGGCAATTGCATCTACACGATATTTGTTCGCCAAAAGCCTCCATAATCTGCGTTCGCTGATCAGGCCACGCATTACGAACGACTTTATCCGCTATATCATCGTTGTTACGATATGTTGCTAAAATATCTCGCCCGTCGAGATGCGCGCCCCGCGAAAACGTCACGGGTTTGTAGACGATATCTCTTTTGAATTCAACCGTCGTCAAAAATAAAGCCAAGGCGAAGAACGCGCACGGTAACAACAGTTGTAAAAACGTCGTGACTATCGTCCGTTTCCAGTTCAAGTACCGTTTCCAAAGTAAGAATCGAATCTGTCTCGAAAGCAGTTTCGAACCGGTGACGTATTCTGCGCGCTCTTCATAGTTCGCCACGAACGCTTCTCTCATGCTCTCGCCGTGTACTTTGTCCACGATACTGTCCGTGTTCGCGCGCGAGTGTTGCTTTCGCCTCTCGTGCTCTTCGTTTTCTTTCTGTTCAATTGACAAATGTTTCGCGTTCGAGGCAACTTTCAAAAACACCTCCTCCAACGTCGTGCACGTGATCCCGTACGAGGTGAATCCCAACGTCGGTAACTCGTGGTCAATTTTCTTCAAAAGTTCTGCAAATAGATGCGTCGCATCCAACGGCAAGGAAATGGTAACTTCGGTACCAACGTCTGAAATTAAAGATGAGTTTGTTACCACGCTCCGGACAAAATGTAAGGCCTTTCGAGACCCCTCTTTTTGCAACCCGGTTAAGTATTGCGCCGAGTTGTCGCCATTCCTACTGCTACTCTCTTTGTCGAGGTCTTTCGCGAGCGTGAGAGTGTACCCGCTCCCAAACCTGGATTTCAAAAATACCGGACTTCCAACGCACGCCAATGACCCGGCAGACATAATCGCAACTCGATCGCATAATAAATCAGCCTCATCCATGAAATGCGTGGTTAACATAATCGTCTTGCCCGTTTGCGCTCGTTTTCGAATGACTTCCCATATGAATCCCCGAGAGTACGGGTCCATCCCACTCGTAGGTTCGTCTAGAAATACAATCGACGGGTCACCTATAAATGCACACGCTAACGACAATTTTCTCTTCATACCGCCCGATAAGTTTTTACTCTGTTCGTCTATTTTATTCAAAAGGTCTACCTCACGCAACGCGCTTTCGATCGACTCGTCTAAATCCGTCATCACATCTTTATTTTGAGACAGAGAAGCGTACAATTTCAAGTGCTCCCGGCACGTTAAAACTGGCCATAAAACATCAAATTGAGGACAAATACCCAATGAAAGACGAATGGAAGACATTTGCGTGGCGACATCAAAACCGTTTATGGTCGCTTTCCCCGCCGTTTGTGCCATGGCGCCGGTCAAGATATTAATCGTTGTCGTTTTCCCTGCGCCGTTATGGCCTAATAATGCCGAGACTTGTCCAGGAACGAACGCGACGGATAAATTGTCCACCGCGGAAACGCCGTTCGGGAAAACTTTTTGTAAATTTTCGACGGATATAGACTCCGTGCTTTCCTCTGGTAGCGGTTCACAATACCGCTGTCTCATTTCTATTTCGCTCTGATTATTGTTATTATTGTTATTATGCTTTATCAAATGCACTTCCGTCGTGGGAAACCAATAACTTTTCGTAAACAAAAACCACGGAGGTTTTCGTTGACCAAACTCTTTCGGCAAGACGTTGTCGAAATAAAACGTCATAAACCCGTAAAAGAAGCAGTTGAAAACAGTGATGGCAAAAACTGAGCTCGCGCTCACGTCGACGTTTTCGACGACTGATTTTGACCACGTTTCAGCGGTGATACCATCTCTGGTTAACTCCAACTGCGAGAGCACATGACCCCACATGTTTAAAGACCCAGCTGGGAGTAAACACGTCCAAAGCCACGCGGCAGAACCTTCCGGTGCGACAATTCGTATTTGAGTGGACGGTTGTATGGACAAGTTGTAAATAAACAACGACACAATGGTCGCAACCAAGCTTCGATCGAACCACGTGGTGATCATAAAATTGAACAAAATGTTCGATAGCACCCACACGCTGTAAAACAAGAACTGAAACCATTGATTCGTGTACTCAAACGGATAGATTCCAACTAAAGTCATGCTGGTCACTGTAATCATAGAGGCTGCCCAATGCGTAACTAACCAACTCGACCAGTACGTGAAATCAGTCAAGCCCATCATTTTCATCCCTTCTCTTAATTTTAACTCCTTTTCTACGACTATGGTTTTCATGACTAATACAGCAGAAGACTGAAACGCTATGGTGCCAACAAAACCGATAAACGACGCGGCGATTATACCACCCAAGTTGTACGTGTAGCCTACCGCCGGGAACGGTTTGATAGAGGAATCAATTTGGACGCTAAATTTTTTTGGCACACCGTCATCTTTGTCATCTTTCATATCCACTATGGCTTGATCGACGGCGTGTTGGAGTTGTACCGATCGTTCGAACCGTTTCCAGTAGTCTTGCTCGCTCTCGCCCTCCCACTCCGTAGAGTATTGTCTACCGGTAGCGCGAGCGAGCTTTCTCTGGCCTCCAAAATGCGTTCGGTTTAATCGAATCGTGTACCTCGTTTCTTCGTCTACAATGCTGAACGCGTTTGATGTGGACGTATCGCTATCGTCGTCGTCTTCAATATCGCTATCACCATCGCTACTACTCGAAGAAGAAAACACAATTTCCGCCAGTACCTCTCCGGTTTTTTCAAATCTGTGCGTCTCCATCGCGTCTTCCGTCTCGAAACCTTTCACGAATTCACTCAATATCGGTAACCACTTCGTTTTAAAACATCCGCTTTCATCTTGCAAACACGTATCCGAGCACCTTTCCTCTCGCCACTCTTTCACGCCATCTTCGTCGAAGATCCTCCCGTTTAGCAACATCTCCGCCGCCGTCGCCGTTTTATTCTTCTCCAGATCGCTAGGATCCTCGCTAGACTCTGTTACCATTTGTTCCAACGCTCGTTCGTTCCAACCCATACCCACCATCCTAGGAACGCTGAAGCTCATATTTTTCACGTCCGCGTTCTCGCTTCGACTATCGGCGCACAAAAAATTCACGTACGCCCTTTCGACGATATCCGAAGTCTCTTCCGTAATCGGCGTAAACGTAAACTGCCATCCGCTTCCTTTCAACGAAGATGAAGTATCACCACCCCCATCTTCTTCCGACGACCCAAATTGCCCGATTGGATTCCACCCAGCGCCTATCGAAAAGCTCCTGTATAACACGTCGTGGTTCTTCTCGTCCGGGACGAGTGCCTTTGGCAAACACATCAAAGCCACGAATGCGGTCGGGACGAGCAGTTCGAACAAAGAGCAACACCACAAGCCTCTTCTTTTCAGAGTGTAGTTTTTCCTCAGGAGCGCTTTGAATTGCTCGCGTTGCCTGTTTCATTCGCAGAAGAACGTGAGTTATACGTGATGCGTTAGTCTATTGTTATCCGTAGATTTGAGAAAGGTCGACCAAAAAAAGCGGAGGACAAACCACAAAAATTGGAATAAAAATGTGCGTCAGACAGAGAGAGAGAAAGAAAGAGAGACACAGCGCATGAGCGCGTTGCAGAAGAGAACGAACGTTTCTACGTACCGTTTTCGATCGAGCGATGAAGCGACATCCCCGTGAGTGGCCTCAAACGACATCGTCGTTCGCTCACGGCGCGCAAACGTATGTATCTCTTAAAAAGTGCGTGTGACTTTTCTGTGTCGAAAATTTGGTTTTTGAACCTCCTTTTTACACGTCATAATTGGGTGCCTCGATGCAACGCGAAACTTAACATGTTGGCTTATGAGCGCGTATTCACGAAGAAGTATTCCTCCGATTGAAAAATGGTGGTGGTTTAAAAAAGCATACAAAATTTATATCAACAACAACTCTTTCGAGACTTTATTTCATCATCATCACAGTTTTAAAGTATTATCATTTAGTAGTATATTAAGGTATCTCTCTTTCGTTTACTCCGAATTGTCCGCTTTGGCCGCTTTCGCAGCCGCTTTGGCCGCCTTTCTTTCCTCTTCGGCTTTTTGGACTTCACCGGCGATGCCCAAAGCTTCTTGTAAAACTTCCGGCGCGTATTGCGGAGTGCCGTTGTGCTTTTCCATGTCTCTGCAGTAACACAACAAAGTAGTGTCGATGCCCATTTCGACGATGCCCATAAAGACGGCGGCGACGGAGTAGGCGAAGATGGCGATGACGGAGCAGATTAAAACCGGAGAGGAAATTTCCTCTTTGTAATCGTCGCCGTTTAACATGACGAATGCCAAGAACGCGGTACCGATTGAGATGCTCAATTTCGCCAAGAACAAGAGTAAGTCGCCGACGATGTTAATCGCGGCGACGGACATGACGTTGGCAATCATCAATTTCAACGCTTGAAACGCCGACCAGCAGAAGGAGTTACCGTCGATGACAATCATAATGTACGCGTTTCGGTTGATGAACTCGATGATCTTTTGGCAGCACCACAAGCAGCACTCGATGACGTAGCCGACGACAGCAAAAACTTTGCCGTTTCGGTCGATTTTTTTCATGCCCGTCATGACGACTCTCATGCAGACGCGCACGAATTGCATGACTGCAATCAAGAAGGAACCAAACGCCGCCGAACCGGAGTGATAGAACGGCATTCTCTTCATGGACGTTAAAAGTGGCGTCATGCCCATTTTGTCCGCACCAGACCAATAAAATTTGGCAAAGACGTACGCGACGACTAAATACGACACCGCGATAAAGAACTGCGTCGTCCACAAGAAGCCGAAGAAGTGGTACAAGAGCATGTATTGCAACTCGCGAGACCATTCGGTTTCGACGCCACAGCCGTGCAATTCGGAAGACTCGAACGGATGGACGCATGTTTGGATCTTCTGGTCGCCGCAGGACATGAGGTAGACGCCAGCGAACACCCAGTACAAGAAAAGCAACATCATCCCAACGCACGGAACCAAAGGAAAGACAATCAAGCTCGGCACCGTGGAGAAGGCGCTGATGGACACTTTAATGCACGCGATGGCAACTTTTAAGCGTCGAACCATCAACAAGGTGAAGATGAAAAAGATGACGGTAAAGACCGCCATGACGTACGTGCACGCCTTCAACACTTCCTCGTTTTCGGATGCCGGATCGACCCAAGAAGACGCGTTGAGCTCGGTGGAATCCAAGCCCGTGGAATCGACAATGCCGGAGATTTGGTCATCACCGATTAAGCCAGAATACAAAGCCAAGTAGCACGTCACCGCAATCGAGCCGAGGTTGACCACGATGACCGTGCCCCAGCAAAAGAGCGAGGTGAAGTATCTCAATATCACCAACCAGGCGAGCGATAAGACAAGACAGGCGCCCGCCGCCATGCCTAAAACGTTCTTCGCGACGATAAAGTCATCGATGTACCTTTGGAATCGTTCCATCGGGCCGGCGATGTAATCCGTAACTTGCGAGTTGATGCTTTCGACTAATCCGTCCAAGGAGGCAAACGAGCTGTACGTGCCGTCGGTGAGAAAGTTCGTTCCGGTTGTACCCGAAACTGACAAAGCCGTGAACGCATCGAACGACGACTGCGAAAAGTTGCCGTAATAGTTGCACGAAAAGTACGTGTTTACGCTTGGAATCAAAACCGGATAACACGGCCCTTTCAATTGCAAACTCGTCACTTTCTCCGCGTCGGTCAAGTCGGAATACACGTCTCCGTTTTTCGTCTTCCACGCCTCTTTCGTCAACTGCGCGGCGTACGAATTACTTTCCGGGTAATCGCAAAACCACGTCACTTGTCCAGCCGTTTCGGACGGCTGCGGGCAAGTAGAAACGCACATGCTCTTCGCATCCGCTAAAGTATACGAAGAAGACGCGAACGACGGCGTCGTCGCCGCCACCGTCGCAGATCTCGCCACCGCCGCGACTTCCAAGAAGTTTGCCCAGTATCTCGTCTTCAATCCGGAGTTATCGATGACGTTCCCGCTGCCAGTCCCGGCCACCCCGGTACCTTTCTCGTCGCACAAAACGCCCTCGTAATCCGTGCCCATGATTAACAAAGCCGGGTCGCCGTTGGTAAAACCGTACCCGCCGCACGCCAACATGCCGACCCAAAACGCGATAAACGCCAACAAGAACAAAACGTCCGTGCATCGTCGCTTACCGCCTTCGATGAAATCGTCGCCACCGTGAGGGTCCGCGTCCGGGTCGACTTCTTTTTTCGAAAAGAAACTGTTTACGCGAAAAGAAGAAGAAGAAGAAGGTTGGTCAGCGTTTTGTCTTCCACGTCTCGAAAAAAGCGCGGAATACTACTCGCGACAACAACAACGCCGGAAAGAAGAAACGGGAGCAGAAGAAGAAGCGAAGAAAAGAAGAGAGAGAGAGAGAGAGACGGTTGTTTTTTAACCAAAACTTTCTCTCTCCCTCCTCTACATCTGGAGCACATTTAACGACAACGAAAACTCTCTTTTTAAACGATTCTCAGCCTCCTCCTCTGCGCTTTTGCCAAAAGGGGTGTTGTTGCAAAAGAGACGGAGAAGAAGACAACCAAACGAGTTAAAGAGGAAGAGAAACGCGCGCTTTTGCGCCTAAAACGTTTTTGTTTTTCTTCTTCGTCTTCGTCTTCTTCTTCTTCTTCTTGAGATGGCTACAGTCTGCGCTTTGGAGAGCAAAGTTGCATCATCTTTTTGTTGCGTGTGCTGGCACAATTCACTCCGCGACGAAACGATGTTTGGTCGACCCCCTCGAAAGAGAGCGAGAAGAAAAAACAATAAAACTACTAATATAAACATCTGCTCACCCCATGATAATGATACGTTTTTTGCGTGTTCGTTTTAATAAAGTAGTGTATATATAAATCCGCCCTTAACTGCTGTGTGCGTTTTCAACGCGTGCGATTTTGACAACACTCAGAAATCGAATTACTATAATGACGATCTTCTGTCTTGGCGCATCTCTGTCGTGTGCAAAATATCTCTCTCTCTCCTCGAAAGAGGAGGACACAACGACAACAAAAAAAAAAAACACAGACGAGAAAGAAAGGCAAAAACACAAATCGAATGGTTGCGGTCATTTTTTTTGCGTCAAAAAAACCTCTTTCTGGCTGCTCTTTTCGGGTGCTTTCGTGTAAGAAGAATAATTTGGTGTGTAAACTCTCGTCTCTTTCGTCTTCTCAATCGCTTGGTTCAGAGAGACACGCGACGCGAAGAAGACAAAGAAGAAGGAGGAAGAGGAAGACTTTGCGTTTTGTGGTGGTGATTCCCGTCGCGTTCTTCTTTTCGAGCCACGAGAAAAGAAGAAACTTTTGTTGTATAGAGAGAGAGGGGAAATTTCTTTGCGCGACGAGTGAGTCAGACGTATATCTCATCAGAGCGATCGAATCGAAACTTCTGCGCGCAAATACCACGCATAATAAGTGTGAAACGAGGACCTAACGACACGAGCAAACAGAACAAGAATGGCAGCAAAACAAGCGACCGCGAAAATAGCCAAAGCCGTGGCGGTGGAATCGTTATCCACGCCGTCTTCGCGCGCGGCGTTCTCGGCTGCCTCTGGTTCTTTCGCCGGGATGGTCTCCGCGATAACCGGTTTAGGCGGGGCGGTGGTGTTCGTCCCGGCTTTGTCCAGACTCGGGTTCAAGGCGAAAGATATCGTCGGGACGACGGTGGCGGCGGTGACCGGGGCGACCGCGGCGGGGAGTTTAGCGTACGCGCAGAAAGGCGTCACAGGTACGACATATAGAAGAGGAAGGACGAGACGCTTATCTTGTGTGCTTCTGCTCTTTTCGCTCTCTTTCTCTCTCTCTTTCTTTCTCTCTCCGTCGTTCGCGAACGAACGTGTTGCACAAAAACTCACGCGTAAGACTTTTCTTTAAATGTACTGTAATCAATAATAATAACAACTTTAAAACAGACTTACCGTGCGCGGCGACGATTGGTTTCGCCGGCGCGGCGTGCACGCCGATTGGACAAAAGTTTGCGCAGCACATATCGGGACCGATGATGCGACGGATGCTCGGAGGCGCTTTAGTCTTATGCGCCCCATCGGTATTAATTAAAAAAAAAATAGATGAAGAGTACGAACCGACGAAAGAGGAGATTGCGGAGCAGGAGAGAATTAAAAAAGCGTTAGCGGATCACGGCATTATGAGCTCGGCGCCGGATAAAGATGGACATTTCCAACAACCTGAAGGAAGTTTGTATACGATCGTATCGCAACAGTTTTTAGAGAGGTATTATAAGCACGGGAGTTGGATGGATGCGTTGTATAACGAGAGGGAGTATGTGTATTTAGGTATAGCGGTTGGGTTGATTCAAGGTACGGTAGGCATTGGCGGCGGAGTTTTAGTGACTTCGTATTTATCCGCCGAGACGGACTTGGAAGTGCATAGGATCGCGGCGACTGCGCTGTTGTGTACTTTACTCACAAACATCGCGGTTGGAGCGCAACATTACGCCATGGGGAACATAAAGTTACGGACGGCGTCGATATTGGCGTTATCGGCGATGGGGTGTTCATATTGGACGGCTAGAAACGTCGCGTTGGATATTCCCGAGGTGGGCGTGAGAGGTTTCATCGCTTCGGCTTTGCTAGCCAGCGGCATGAGTATGTTGAGATGATGAAACACACAGTTTTCATCGCTCGCGAGATGAAAGTAAACAAATCGACGAGGTACATAATATAATACGTACTCGAACCAAATCTGTAATAAAATAAAATTATATATGAATATATACGAATACGTCGAGAACGAAGAAGATTTTAAGAGAAGTCGGTGAACGCGGACGCGCGCGTGTACGTTCGATTTAGTATGGTTATTATTATTCTTGCACAGCTGACTAATACAATTTTTCAACGTCTTTCTCGCTACTACACATCTCACAATCACGCACGATATTATCATTATCATCCTCTCCTTCTCTCATCTCTCTCTCTCTCTCTTTCTAAATAATATATATTACTACTTATGCGATGATTCTCATCATCGTCTTCATTCTCTTCTTCTTCCTCTTCTTCTTCTCGTCTCTTCGTTACCTCTCGGCCCTCTCTCTTCATTTTTCCTTTCGTTTCTTCTATTTGGATTTTGGCACGCCTTTCGAAACTGCCTTTTCGAAACAGTTTTCAATTTCCTTGAAATCCGTAAGTAAAATCCCTCGCTTGCTCGTGAAGTTTGTGTATCCAAACGCGCTCTCGAGTCGTTGCATGTGTGGTCGTTTTTCGTCAGTCACGCGATCAATAACCCCGCGGTATTTCTCGTTCGCGTGAAGTTTCGAGTACCATCGACTCCCGGCTTCTCCTCTTCGCTGGATTTCTTCCGCGACGCTCGCGCTTCTCAACACCGACAACAACCATCTGCTACACTCAGCCAAGTCGTCGTACGCGTACCCGGTCAACTCCACCATGCACTCCATATCCGCGCTGTCCCACGACAAATACCACTCGTCCTCCAGGGCTATAGCCAGTGCCGAAGCCGCTATAACGCTCGGCTGCCAACGCAAGTGTTGTTGGGAAAGCACCGCCAAGTCCACGGTCAACTCGCAAAACTCTTCCACTTTCCTCTTGTGACTCTCCAAAGCGAATTTCATATTTTTATACGCCAAGGTAGTTTCTCCGTACTTTCCTCCGTACGTTCGTTCGTAAATTTTTGACTCTTTCTCCAATCTGTCTTCTACGGATATCTTCGCCACTTTTCTGTGCGCGACGTCGATGTATGCGTCTAAAAACGCTCTCGGATTTGGCCGGTACAGAAAAAAGTCCAACTCGCGCAGCAAAGCGCGTTCGGCGAGTAACAACTGACTGCGGTTAAACGTGCTCACTTCCGTGCACGACGCCACGGTCGCCGCGCACGGCGGATTCACCTCAACAATCTTAGCCGCCACGAATAAACACGTCGCACCTAACCTTTTCAGTTTGTTGCACAACGGGTTCACCGTTTCGTCGCCGAGCGGGAAAATCGGCGTCACGCCGCCAAAATCAACGCCATCCATGGCGCTCGTACCTTCCGCCTCCTTGGCGTAAAACAAAACCTTTCTGTCTTTACCAGGATTTGCATATTCTAGTCTGTCGACAACATAGAACGACTCGATCGCTTTCGCCGGCACCGGCTCCGAACCGTTCCCGTTTCTTTGCAAAAACACCTCGCACTCGCGTTTACTCAAAAACGTATCGCAGTACCTCACCGCCAAATGAAACGTCTCCGGCGCCATCGATAACCGAAGAGACCTCTTATACATCCAATTCACGACTTGCTGTCGCATCGCCGGGTTGAACAACTCCCCATATTTCACGTACGGGTCCAACGTGTACCTTTCTTCCGTCCTCCGCCGCCCGCCGTCGTTGGAAAACGCCCAGTAGGCGTACTCCGCCAGCGTCGACGTCGCGCCTCGCGACGCCGTCGGCGTCGTTTGCGTCGAAAGCCTCTTTCCCGCGTTTT